>ERZ773087.1309-NODE-1309-length-16217-cov-4.400012_pt1 | contig 16217 bp, 14 predicted proteins | sample MGYA00511375_ERZ773087 | MGnify/ENA primary metagenome ERZ773087 (study PRJEB29015, sample SAMEA2737995) | human oral metagenome | biome: human oral; feature: human-associated habitat; material: dental | place: China | collected 2063 ...
GCCATTTTTCCGCCTTAAATTTTCTTACGATTTTTAAAAATCTTTTATTATAGAGATAGTTTCCAAAATCTACTATTAATCTATGTCATTAATAAATTCTGAGAATTTTGCCTTTTGAATTACTAACTTTAAGCAAAATTCCATTACCTTAATGAAAAAATTTAAGGATAAAATTTGATAAGTGTTCATAGGGTAGCCTATTTAAGGGTTATAGCTCTTGCTTTTTGTGCTTTTATATTTAACACTACTGAGTTTGTCCCAGTGCCACTTTTAAGTGATATTGCAAAAGACTTTGATATGAGCACGGCTGATACCGGTCTTATCATCACGATTTATGCGTGGAGCGTCACTATACTCTCTTTACCGCTTATGCTTTTAACTGCAAATTTAGAGCGAAGATCTCTTCTTTTAAAGGTTTTTATCGTATTTGTTGTAGCTCATACGCTTTGTGCTTTTGCTTGGAATTTTAAAATTTTAATTATTGCTCGGTTGATGATAGCTATTGCCCATGCTATTTTTTGGGCTATCACTGCTTCACTTGCTGTTAGGCTAGCACCGATAAATAAAAGCTCGCAAGCTCTTGGATTGCTAGCTCTTGGCACATCACTAGCGATGATACTCGGTCTGCCACTTGGAAGAATTTTAGGTGACGCACTTGGTTGGCGTGTGACCTTTGGATTGATCGGAATTTTTGCTGTTGGTGTTGGAGCTTGGCTATATAAAATTTTGCCACTTCTGCCAAGTAAAAACTCAGGCTCGCTTAAAAGCTTGCCAGAGCTTGTAAGAAATGGCCTTTTAATGGTCGTATTTTTACTAACTGCAATTATCATAAGTGCGCATTTTAGCACCTATAGCTACATTGAGCCATTTGCAAAAGATATCAGTGGCTTTGATGGAAAATTTATCACAATATTCTTGCTTATATTTGGTGTTGCTGGTGTAGTTGCAAGCCTGCTTTTCTCTAAATTTTATAAGCTTATTCCAAATGCATTTTCTGCAATTTCTATCATGCTTATTTTATGTTGCTTGCTTTTGTTAAATTTTATTGCTAAAAATGAAGTTTTAATGCTAGTCTTGGCCTTTGTTTGGGGGCTTGGCATAGCTGGTGTAAATATGAGTTTTCAAATAAAAGTACTAAATTTAGCCTCAAATGCTACTGACGCTGCAATGGCGATATTTTCGGCTATTTATAACATAGGTATCGGAGCAGGGGCGCTAATAGGGCATCAGACGATAGTTCATTTAGGCGAGCAAAATATCGGTAATGTTGGTAGTTTTTTTGCCGCAAGCGGACTTATCATATTTTTGTTTACGATATCTAAGGTTAAGAGAATTTAGATGTTTAAATATCTAAGTAAAACGTTACAAATTTCTACATATAAGTGATAATAAATATCATAACTAAGAAAAATTTTAGTTAAGCTTCCTTATAATCATTATCAGAAAATGAATAAATTTTAGGAGCTTATTATGTCAGTTTTAGTTATCGGTGCAGATGAGATAACGCCTATCAAGGCAGTTTTACATGATTTGGGAGCTGAAAAGATAGAGCACTGGGATGCTAGAAATGAAAACCGCGTAAATCGCAAGCCAATCCCTCAAGATACCGAGTGCGTGGTGATGCTAACTAGTTTTTTAAACCACAACACGATGAAGACTATTAAAACTCAAGCAAAAAAGAGAAATATTCCAATTGTTTGTGCAAAAAGAAGCGTTAGTTGCGTATTTTGCGAGTACTGCAAGGTCTTTGGGCTAGATAAGGAATTTGGATGCAAAGAATAATCAATGAGATTCGGGCTTTTATCAGATATTGGCGAAATAACTCCAAATATTTTTGCAAAGCTTGATAGGCTTTCACGTGCAAAAATTTTTATTGCACTTTATAATTCTGGTGTAGAAAGTGAGCTAAAAATACCACTTTCTTACGCTAAATTTCTAAATTTCAAAGAAATTTTTGAGGCTAGGATAAATTTCCTACTTCGCGGAAAATGTCTAAATTTTAAGCCAGCAGATCGCTTTTGTTTTTCATCAAATATCATCATAAATGCTTATTTAAAAGGCGACTTTTCAAAGATCAAATTTATAGCAAAAGAGCCAAAAATGGCGGCTGCAAAGATGATAAAAATGCTTTATGTAAGTGGAAAATTTGAGCTTTGTATCGATGCAGCACAGATGTTTTGTCAATTTGTTTATGATAAAATACGCCTCCGCCATCAAGACAAAGAGGTCATGCTAAATAGCGGTGTCATTTCGGTCAAAAAAGATGGTAAAAATTTACTCAGCGTCATGCCAAGCTTTAAAAAAGTGAGCTTTGATGATATGAGAAATTTAAACGACGATATAGATAGAGCTGTCGGCGTGCTTGGTCACGAGTGTGAGATGGTTTATATCGTTTTTCCTAGAAATGAGGAATTTAGGCGACACGTTGAGGTTAGGCACTGTTATGCGAGAGGTTTGATTAAGCTTGTGCCTTATACGATTATTAGTAAAATTTTTTAAAAAGGATAAAAATGATAGGTATAGTTTATGGAAGCAGCATGGGAAATACCGAAGATGCAGCAAAACTTATAAGTGAGGGTCTAGGCCTTGAAAATGAGCTTTTAAACGTTGCCGATGTAGACGCAGCAAAACTAAATAGCTTTGATAAGCTCATCCTTGGTACATCAACCTGGGGTAGTGGCGATCTTCAAGATGACTGGGATGCGTTTGACTTTAAAGCGCTAAATCTAAGCGGAAAAACAGTCGCTGTTTTTGGCATGGGTGATAGCGAGAGCTACTCTGATGAGTACTGTAATGGCATGGCGAAGCTTTATGATGAGGTTGTAAAAGCTGGCGCAAAGGTAGTTGGCGAGGTTAGCACTGATGGATATACATTTGATGGCTCTGATGCTGTAAGAAATGGAAAATTTGTAGGCCTAGCACTTGATGCTGATAACCAAAGTGACAAAACTGAGGGTAGAATTTCAGCTTGGATAGAGCAGATAAAGCCTCACTTTGCTTAATGTAATTTTAGCTAGATTTTCTAGCTAAAATTTTCATATATCCATAGCTGAGATGAAGCTTTTTATTCTTTCGTTTTGGCTATTGAAAAACTCATCTACCAAGCCATCAAACGCGATCACACCTTTATCTAAAAACAAAATTCTATCAGCTATCTTTCTAGCAAAATTCATATTATGAGTAACGATGATCATAGACTTTTTCTCTTTTGCAAGAGATAAAATAACCTTTAAAACTTCAGCCTCAAGCTCTGGATCAAGCGCGCTTGTAGGCTCGTCAAGTAGTAAAAAGTATGGATTTACAGCTAGGGCTCTAGCGATGGCTACACGCTGTGCTTGTCCGCCTGAGAGCCTGTTTGGGTAGGTATCTTCTTTGTGACTAAGCCCCACTTTGGCTAAAAGCTCTTTTGCCTCTTTTATCGCTTCGTTTTTATCCTTTTTTTGAACGTAGATCGGAGCTTCTGTGACATTTTGAAGCGCTGTTAGGTGTGGAAAGAGGTTAAAGCTTTGAAAGACCATGCCTGTTTTTTTGCGAATTTCTAAAAGCTCTTTTGAGCTAAGCTTCTCTTTAAAATTTACAGCTCTATCATCTACCTCTAAAATGCCACTTTGTGGGATCTCAAGTAAATTTATACATCTAAGAAGTGTTGATTTACCACAACCAGATGAGCCAACTATCACGGTCGTTTGCCCCTCTTTGAAGCTTGTATTTATGTTATCTAGCACCAAATGATCGCCGTAAGATTTGCTTATATTTTTAAAATTTATAGCCATTAGACATACCTTGAGACAGCTTTTTCAAGCCTTGATTGAAGATAGGTTAAGAGCGTGCAAACCACCAAATAGATAAGTGCTGCTAAGATGTAGAGGATGAGTGGCTCAAAGGTCCTTGCTGCGATCCTTTGAGCGACCATAAACATATCAACCATCGTTATAGAAGCTGCTAGTGAAGTGTCTTTAACAAGGCCTATAAATGTATTAGAAAGCGGTGGCAACGAGATCCTCACTGCTTGGGGTGCGATGATACGTTTTAAAATTTGATAGTGCGTCATGCCAAGCGATGTGGCAGCCTCCCACTGACCTTTTGGCACAGAAAGTATGGCGGCCCTTACGGACTCAGACGCATAAGCACCCACGTTTAGACTAAATGCAATAGTCGCCGCGCTCCAAGTATCAAGCGTGACGCCGATACTAGGAAGCCCATAAAATACGATAAAAAGCTGCACAAGAAGCGGTGTGCCGCGAAATATCCAAACGTAGGTGGCAAATATAAATTTTAAAATTTTTATATTTGAAAGCCTCGCTACTGCTGTGATAATGGCGATGACAAGCCCTAGCGAAAACGAGAGCAAAGTAAGTGGGATCGTCACTTTTAAGAGTGCGATGATCATCGGTAGCGTCGAGCTTGAAACAAGCTCGATCACTCTATCTAAATTTTCCATTTTTGCCTTGTTGGTTTATAAATTTATTTTGAGACGTCTTTGCCAAAGTAGCTTTTTGAGATAGCTTCTAGTTTGCCTTCTTTTGAAAGTTCGTTTAGAGCATTTGAAATTTGCTCTGCAAGTTCGGCGTTGTCTTTTTTAACAGCTGCTGCTGTGTAGTCTTTCTCATCAAGTGAGGCAGCTATCTTTACAGGTGCGTTTGGACGCTCTTTTATGAAGTCGTAAAATACGATGTTGTCTCTTACGACAGCATCTACGCGTCTTGATATAAGAAGTTCCATACTTTTAGCAAAACTATCTGTTACGACGTGTTCAGCGCCGTATTTTACGGCGACTTTCGCCCAGTTGCTCGTAGCTGAGTCAGCATTTCTTTTGCCTTTTAGATCAGCAAAACTTTTTATGTCGTTATTATCTTTTCTGGTGATGATAGCGCCAAATGTCACAGTATAAGGCACTGAAAAAGCATATTTTTTCTTTCTCTCATCAGTTATGCTTACTTGATTAAATACAACGTCTGCCTTGCCCGCGTCAAATGCCGCTAGCATCGCGTCCCAAGGAGCTGTTAGAAACTCAACTTTTAAATTTAGCTTTTGTGCTACTGCTTTTGCGATATCTACATCGTATCCTACTAGCTCATTTTTGTCATTATAAAATGTAAAAGGCGCGTAAGTGCCTTCAGTTGCTACTATTAGCACGCCGTCTTTTATGGTCTTTGCTTGTAAATTTAAAGCCATCGCAAGCATGGCTACTACTTTTAATAAATTTGTAAATTTCATTTTGATCCTTTATTTTGAAATATCTTTTCCAAAATATTTCATCGAAATTTCGCTTATCTTACCCTCGGCTTTTAGTTCATCAAGCGCTTTGTTTATCGCTTCTAGTAGCTCGGTGTTGCCTTTTTTAACGATTGCAGCTGTTGGCATCGGCTCGTTGCTTGTGTATGCGATTTTTAGTGGCGCATTTGGGCGTTGTTTGATATAGTCATAAAAAGTGACGTTATCGTTTATCGTATCATCAGCTCTTTTTGAGATGATAAGCTCCACGCCTTTGCTAAAGCCATCAGCTACGACCACTGTTGCGCCGTTTTTCTCGGCTATCGCTGCCCAGTTGCTAGTCGCAGAGTGTACACTCTTTTTGCCTTTTAGATCAGCAAAACTTTTGATGTCGTTATTGTCTTTATGCACTACAATTACCGGATATGGCATAGTGTAAGGTACGCTCATACCATACTTTTTCTTTCTATCTTCGTTTATACTAACTTGATTAAATACAACGTCTGCCTTGCCCGCGTCAAATGCCGCTAGCATCGCGTCCCAAGGAGCTGTTAGAAACTCAACTTTTAAATTTAGCTTTTGCGCTACTGCTCTTGCGATATCTACGTCATATCCTACTAGCTCGCCCTTTTCATCATAAAATGAGTAAGGTGAGTAAGTGCCTTCAGTTGCGACGATAAGTTCGCCTTTTTTGATAGTTGAAGCATTTAAATTTAAAGCTAAAAAAGCACCTGCGATCAAGCCAAAAATGGGCTTAAAATTCATTAATTCTCCTTATTTAAAATATCTTTACCGAAGTATTTAAGCGAAATTTCGCTTAAAGCTCCTTCTTTGCTAAGCTCATTTAGGGCAAAATTTATCTTAATTAGCAGCTCTTTGTTAATTTTTTACTTTATAGCCCATTTGTTCACTATTTGTATGGCGTCATCTTTTATGCTTGCTAGTAAAATTTTATAAAGGTAGAATTTAGCAAACAATCGCACGAATTGCACCAAATTTAAAAAGTGCTAGAAAATTTTTATATAAAACTCTTTGCAAAAAAATAAAATCAATAGCAAAATTTGCAAAAAAGAAAAATTTTTTAAGATTTATGCAAATGTCAGTCGCAACTGCGACTTGGGTAGTGTTTTGGCGCTATTTTATTACAAAAAAGAGGCGGTGCCTCACTCCGCTAGAAGTGAGACCGCTAAAGCTTTTACACCCTTAAAATCAACCTTGCCGCTTGCAAGCGTTGGGATATCATCAACGATAAATATATAGCTTGGCATCATTATCGGAGCTAGGCTACTTTCTTTTAAAATTTGCTCTAAATTTTCAGGCTCTGTGCCACTTTTTACTAAAAGTGCGATCGCCTCACCCTTTTTGCTATCTGACACGTTTGCGCTGCTAAAGACGACGTCGTTTCCAAGCACCTTTGTAAGCTCTTCTTCGACGCTTCCAAGGCTTATCATCTCGCCGCCTATCTTGGCAAATCTCGAATACCTATCGACGATAAATACAAAGCCGTTTTCATCGATGTGACCTTTGTCGCCAGTTTTATAGTATCTTACGCCGTCTATATGCGTGATGACATCATTTGTTTTAGCTTCGTCGTTTAGATAGCCTTTCATCACCTGCGATCCGCCGATCACTATGAGTCCGTCCTCACCAGTTTCTAGCTCTTCAAGAGTCTCAGGGTCGATTATTTTTATGATAGTGCCAGGCAGAGGCATGCCAACGCTTCCAGGTCTATTAAATGTAAGCTCTTTTAGGCTCTCTTTTTCTAGGATATTTGGCATATTTACAGCAGCTACTGGTGCCGTTTCGGTTGCGCCGTATCCTTCATAAATTTCTATGCCAAATTTGAGCCTAAACTCGTCTTTTATCTCAGGTTTTAGCTTTTCAGCCCCAGCTACGACCATTCTGGCACTTTGAAACATTAGCGGATGAAGCTTTTTGTTTCTGGTGTAGAGCCTAAAGAAGGTCGAGGTGCCAAAGATGATGCTAGCGCTGTGTCTTGCCGCCATTTTGCCGATAGTCGCTCCATCTGTTGGATCAGGCACGCTTACCATTTTTATGCCTTCGCAAAGTGGCATGAGCGTGGTGACCGTTAGTCCAAATGAGTGAAAAATAGGGAGTGAGTTTAAGATCACATCATCTTTTTTGAAATTTAAAAGTTCGCTTATTTGCTTAATGTTTGCAAGTAAATTTTTATGGCTTAGCTCGATGCCTTTTGGCTCGCCCTCGCTGCCACTACTAAATAAAATAGTAGCCGTATCCTCTAAGCTCACTGGCCTAAAATAGCAAAGTTTAATAAGCCAAGCTGGAGCAAAAAACGCAGTTAAAAGCGCTAAAAATTTCTCTTTTTTTGAGATGCTAGCTGAGAGATCTTCTGCAAATTTAGCCTTTTCGCTCATCGCATCTTTTAGATCAAAGCCCTTAAGTGCTAGTTTTTCAAGAAATTTGCTAGAGGTGATGACTGTATTTATATCTGCCTTTCTTAGGGCGTGATTTAGCGAGGTCTCATTTAGTGTGTAGTTTAAATTTACGCTCACTTTGCCCATGGCAAGAAGCGCCATATTTACTATTGCTGCGATACTTGAGCTAGGTAGCAAGATGCCTATATTTTTCTCATCTTTTAGCTCGCGTTTGAAAATTTTGATAAAGACTAAAACAGCTGTTATAAATTTCAAGTTGCTTAAATTTAGCCCTGTGCTGTCGCTTACGCACTCTTTAAATTTATCCTCTTTTGCGTTATTTAGCCATTCGCTTGTTAGTGGTTTTTGCCTTGAGATAAAGCTCTCCCACGATGAAAAGCTAAGCTCAAGCACCTTTTGCTTCATCTTTGCAGCGTTTATAAATGTGGTTATTGGCTTGCCAAAGGCGACGATGATGTCGCGTCTGCCGTTTTTAGAAGTGAGGTCTTTGTAAAATTTACTAGCTCTTGAAAAGCTCGAGCCCCAAAGGCCACGAAGGTAAAATGGCACGATGCAAATTTCTTCTAGATCTCTGATGATAAGCTCAAAGCCCTTTTGAAATTCATTTATCTGGCCGTTGTAGCTGATGTGGCCCTCTGGGAAAAGTGCGACCACTTCGCCATTTTTTAGGCACTCTCTAACTAGCTCTATGGACTCTTTGCTAGCACCTGCACCTATTGGGATTACTTTAAAAAATTTAAAAATTTGCTTTAAATACCATTTGTTATAGATCGTTCTATACATGACAAATCTTATGCCCCTTGGGCTTGCAGCTTGAAGCACGAGCCAGTCGATCCAGCTGATGTGATTGCCAAGAAGTAGCGCGCCGCCACTTTGCGGTAAATTTTGAAGCCCTTCAACGAAGAATCGGTACTTTGTCTTTAAAAATGGCAACAAAAGTAGCCTTGTAAAAAGGTGTGGAAGCTGTAAAATGGCGTAAAAACTGCCGATCAAGCAAACAAGGGCTGTAAAGACAAAGAGCCCAGTGGTTGAAATTTCAAAATATACTAAGCCTATGCCAATGGCTAGAAATAGCAGCATTGAGATGTTTTGTAAGAAGTTGTTTGCTGCCATTATCTTGCCAGTGCTCTTTTGCGGGGCAAAGTACTGGATCATCGCATTTAGTGGTACTATAAAAATTCCACCAAAAAAGCCAAATGCAAATGAACTAAGGCTCACTACGCTTATACTTGAGCCAAATGCAAAAAATAAAAGTGAGAAAAATATACCAATAGCGCCCATCGGCACGATGCCAAGCTCGATGTGTAGCTTTGACATAGAGCCAGCCACGTATGAACCAAATGCGATGCCTATGGCGCTTGCTGCAAGTATCGCTTGCACTGCTAGCGAGCTGTCGTCGTTAAAGACGGCTTTGTAATGAGCTGGGAAAGCTGCGATGATGATCTGAGAAATTCCCCAAAATATACTAAGGCCAGCGATGCTTAGCCAGATATTTTTATCTGACCTTACTTCTTTTAAATTTTCTCTTAAATAGCTAAGGCGAATATATTTTTTAATATCAAAATTTTCGTTTGTTTCGTCTTTTTCATCGATGCAAGGTAACTTATAGGCAAAATATGCTTCAAGCGCGCTAAATACGACTAAAAAGATACCAATAGGATAGACGCTTTTTAAAATTTCCTCCGAGTTTTCGCCTTGGATGTATAAATTTTCAAATATAAATGAAAATAAAAATGAGCTAAAAAGTATCGCAACGATGGTGAGCGCTTGGATGATGCCATTTGCTGTGCCAAGGCGCTCAGGGCCGACTAGGGCTTTTATGATGCCGTATTTTGCTGGTGAGTATATCGCACTTTGAGCGGCTAGTATGAGTGTGAGTGCAAAAGCTACGCCAAAAGCGCCTGCAAGATAGCTAAAAAGCACCGCGACGCTGATAATAACGCCAAAAATGGCACAAATTCTTATGACCTTTATTTTTGCGAATTTATCGTTTATAAAGCTTGATGGCGAAAATAAAAAGATAAATGGTAGCAAGATCATTGCGTTTATGACGGCTGTTAGGATAAAAAGTATGTCGCCATCATATGTTTTTAAAAGAACATTTTGTATGGTGATTTTGTGTGCTAGATCGACACTTGCATTTAAAAATGCGATCGCAAGGTAGGGCAAAAAGCCAGCAACTTTTAATAAACTCATCATAGAAATACCTTTGTGATTTTAAAAATTTTGTAAATCTAACAGCAAAATATTTAAAATATTATTAATAAAAAACTCTACATTAAATTTGGTAATAAAAATTTCTAAAAAATTTAAATTTTATATGCTTTTGGATAAAATCACGCAATCAAAAAATAGGAAAAATTTATTATGAACTATGAAATAATCGTCATTGGCGGCGGACATGCAGGCATTGAGGCAAGTCTTGCGGCTGCTAGAATGGGCAAACAAACTTTACTTATCACGATCTTAGCCGAGCAAATAGGCGCTGCAAGCTGTAATCCAGCTATCGGAGGCCTTGCGAAGGGACATCTTGTAAAAGAGATCGATGCACTTGGTGGCCAAATGGGGCTTACGACTGATGCTGTTGGTATCCAGTTTCGCGTACTAAATGAGAGCAAAGGTCCAGCAGTACGTGGTAGCCGCGCTCAGATCGATATGGATAGATATAGAGTTTATATGAGAAATTTGCTTTTAAATACGCCAAATTTAGAAATTTCTCAAGAGATCGCCACTGAAATTTTAAGCCAAAATGGCGAAGTAACCGGCGTTAAAACCCACCTAAATAACATTTATAACGCAAAAAAGGTAATAATTACAACTGGCACATTTTTAAACGGGCTAATCCACGTTGGATTTAACAAGCTAGAAGCTGGCCGCGTGGGCGAGCTAAGTGCAAAAGATCTTAGCGGCAGTCTAAGAGAGCTTGGGCTAAATTTAGGCAGGCTAAAGACTGGGACATGCCCAAGGATCGACGCAAAAACGATAAATTTTGAAATTTTAGAAAAGCAAGATGGCGACGCAAAGCCGGTTGCGTTTAGCTTTAGAACTAAAAATTTCTCACCAACACAGCTGCCATGCTACATCGCCTATACAAACGAAACCACGCATGAGATAATCCGCTCAAATTTCGACAAAGCGCCACTTTTTACAGGACAGATCGAGGGTATAGGACCAAGGTATTGCCCAAGTATCGAGGATAAGATAAACCGCTTTGGCGACCGCGACAGACACCATCTTTTCATTGAGCCTCAGACACTTGAAGCGACAGAGTACTACATAAACGGCTTTTCGACTAGCTTGCCTTATGAAGTGCAAGTGCAGATGCTCCGCTCTGTAAAGGGCTTTGAAAATGCAAAAATCGTAAGGCATGGATACGCTATCGAATATGACTACGTCGAGCCAACACAGCTAAAACATAGTTTGGAGACTAAAAAAGTAAAAGGGCTTTATCTGGCTGGGCAGATAAACGGCACGACTGGATACGAGGAGGCCGGTGCTCAAGGGCTAATGGCTGGTATAAATGCAGCGCTTTCACTTGATAATAAAAAGCCGCTTATCTTGCGCCGTGATGAGGCGTATATTGGTGTTTTGATCGACGATCTTGTGACAAAAGGGACAAAAGAGCCATATAGGATGTTTACGAGTAGGGCGGAGTATCGCTTGCTTTTGCGTGAGGAAAATGCCATTTTAAGGCTTGGCAGATATGGACATGAGCTTGGACTTATTGATGATGAGACTTTTAATGAAATTGAGGCTATCAGGCAAAATTTAAAAGATGGACTTGCTTACCTTAACAATACGCAAATTACGCCAAGTAAGCAAAATTTAGAGCTTTTAGCTAGTTTTGATGAAGAGCCAATAAGCCAAAATGTGAGCCTTCAAAAGATTGTCGCACGTAAGAGCTTTACGGCTGAGAAACTAAGAAAGCTTGATGAGAGATTTGTAAATTTAGACGATGCGAGCATGGATCAAATTTTAACCGAGTGTAAATATCAGCACTACATAAATGAGCAAAAAAATCAGATAGAAAAAATGAAAGATATGATGGATGTAAAAATTCCTGAAAATTTTGACTTTAGAAGTGTTAGTGGCCTTAGTAATGAAGTGGTCGAAAAGCTTGAGAAATTTGCTCCGCCGACGCTCTTTGCTGCGAGTGAAATTTCAGGTATTACGCCAGCTGCGATTGATATCTTACATATTTATAAAGATGAATGAGAAAAGATTATAAAAATTTTTTAAAAAATAGTTTCTAAAGACATGACGGTAACATATCCATGTATATATTAATACCTTGTTGGATCATTCAGAAATAGTATAATATTCCACTAGCTGTAAAATTTATTAAAAAAAATATTTATTCTTAAAAAATCATTTTCATTAATTATATATTTTTTTTGTTCTTCGGTAAAATTATATACCCCAAATTTTTTTATATAGTTTCTTCCAAGAGAGAAATAGTTTGAGGAATAATTTTTACTTATACTTGAAACATATTTCCAGAAAATATCCGACATAAATATCTTATTCAAAATTTGTAGATCTTCTAAGTTGTTGGACATTGCTGCCATACCATTATAAAAATACAAATTTTCATCGTCTGAAATATAGCTTTTAAAATCCTTTCTAGCCAATTGGGGAAATAATAGTTTATATTTGCTTTTTTCTAACGATTGATTTCTTCCAAATGCGTACCAATAAGGATAATTTTTTCCTTGTCCTTTATCTCTTAATGATAGCACATGTTTATTTTTTAATAGGTATTCGTATGCATTAGGATATTTTTTTGAAAGTTTTTCCTCCGGAATTATAAAAAATTGATTCTTTTCATCATAATCATATGGAAAAATAATCTTTTCAATAAAACTGTCAACTTGTTCATTTTTAATTAAAAGATTAGAATTTACGACATTTTTACAAATTTCTTTCTCCACTTTTGTATTAGTATCAATATAATAGTATTTTAAAGTTTCCTTTACCGGCTTAAAAATATAAATGCTGTTTTTTAAAGTAGCAATACCGCTTTTTGTATTATATATATTTCCTAATGGAGTACCAATAGTTTCAATTTTTTCAACTAAAGTTTTATTTTTAAAATACCAGCCATTTTGAGCAGACAACTCACTATACAGATATTCATGATATTTAAAATTATCTTTTAGTTGGGATTTTTTTAATGGCAGATATCTAACCGTATCCGATTGTCTTTTTGACAAAAAACATATTGATGTATATGTCGTTCTTGATCTGAAAATTTGTTCATCTTCAAAGTCAATAATTTTTAAATCTACTTGTTTTTCATGAAAATAGCTTCTTGCTCCTCGCCCATTAAGACTTTTTATAAAAGAGTTTACGGTTATATACCCTAAAATCCCATTTGGTCTTAAAAGATCGAATCCAATTTGAAAAAATGGTATATAAAGATCGGGGTGCCCTGTTTCACAGGTGCTCCATTTTGAAATTAAAGTTTTTGTCTTTTTATCCATGTTTCTAGAACATACATATGGCGGATTGCCTAGTATAATATCAAAACCATTGCTTGTTCTTATTTGAGTATTTTCTTTATACCAATCAAACTCCAAAGAATCAGCACAATACAGATTAAATTCAAATTCTTCATCCTCTCCCCCATGTTTTATTGCAAATAATGATAGTAATATTTCTGATCTTTCTATACTATACGACTGAATGTCTAATCCAAATATATTTTCTCTGTAAATTTCCTTATAGGGCTTACCGGTAGTTTTGTTAATATACTTGGATGCATTTATTAAAAAGCCGCCACATCCACAAGATATATCTGCTATTTTAAAATTGCGTACATCTGCAATATTATCGTGTTGCTTAAATGCTTCATAAGTTATAAATTCTCGAATATCTTTAGGCGTGTAAACTGCTCCATTCACTAATTTGTCTGATGGAGAAATCACAAATTCAAACAGTTCAAGAAGGTATTCGTAAGTAAAATCTCTTTTAACTTCTTCAACCAAAATCATAAACTCTTTTAAAAATTTATACTCATCTCCATCCTGTTCACATATAATTAATTTGAGTATTTTCTTATTATTGTTTACTTTTAGATTATTTAAATACACATATGTGGAAACAAGAAGTCTATTTACAAGAAAAACTTCTTTATTATACTTTTTTAAATAATTAAAAATTTTTTGATTCATTTATGTATTTACCTAGACTAATTGAGGATAAAGTTCATCGTATTTCCATTGACTTGGGGTATGATGGAAAAAATTGGTAATCGATCTAAAATATGGCTCTATAAACAATTTTTGCATTTCTCTCAAAATTGTAATATACACATTTTCTTTTTTTAATTTTTCCCAAGTTTCTGGTAAAAAATTTGAAACTATAAAATCAACTGTCAAAATAAATTCCATAGGATGATACATGATTCTTGGAGAATCTAAAATTAAAACCTGCCCATATTCTTTAACGTGTTCTTTTAATTTGTTTCCACCAAACTGAAAATGATAATATGGATGTACGGTATTTGATTGAGTACCGTCATGTCTATCAAGGTGAATTGCATTCACCAAAATATTACCAGATGACTCACTTAAGCCAAAGATTGTAATATTTAATCCATATGATTCAAAAGGATCTTTGCCGTCAACTAAATTTTGAAAACTACCATGAAGTTTTAAGTCAAATTCTAATTCTAGTATTCCTGTGTTTGTATGGGATAGTCTTTTGGGAAATTTGCCATTGAGCTTTATTCTAATAGGCGGCTTTATCTCATACTTCAAGTCTTTATAATTGTGGATTGTTGATATTGCGGAATCTAAATTTATACATTTTAATCCTTCTTTCTCTAAAAGAGCTTTAAATTCTCGCAGATATTTTATATATTCAGTATAATTCATTGTTTTTTTGCATTTTTAATGGCAAAACTAATACCATCTAACTCGGAAGGATGTGGTTTTATATTTTTTTCCTGCAAAGAATAAGGGTGCAGCAACGCCTCTAATGATATGTATTCGTATTCTTGCCAAGGCTTTGGCTCATTACGAGTATATACTTTAAATCCCTCTATTGGATCAAGCGGTTTTTCCAAAGCTTTACAAACCGTCCAAAACCTGTAGCTAGAATTTCCTTGAATAGGCTCTGGAAAAACAATATTTTTAATACCTTTACTTTTAAAAATCTCAACTTTGTCTTTTGCGCTCAAATATGATAAATAAGTATTTGCTATCTTTTCAAATATCTCATCTATTTTATGCATCCACCATCTATTCCATCCATCCGAGAATACCCCTGTATATTTAGCCTCCTCAAAAAGTTTTTTTACGCTACTCCAGTCTCCGGATTTATCAATATCGATTCCTAATCTAGCAGCCAAGTACTGCTCATTTATCAAAAATCCTTTTACATAAATTAAATCTTTTAATATTACTTGTGCATACTCATGAACAGGAATTATTTCTTCGATTTTAAATCTACTAAAAAATCTTTCATCCAGTGCCTTTATGTTTGTTTGTAGTAAATTTTCAAAGTCTTTTGTTTCGGCTATTTTTTTATACCCATTCGCAAGCGAATATAATTTCTTTGATACCAAATCAGAAATTTGAGTTTTCATAATAAATCTATCAAAAAGATTATTGCTCGTCATGTCTTTAAAATATATGTCTTTTAATTTTGCTTCCGTTGAAAAAATAATAATAGGAATATCTGTTTTTAACTCTCCTTTGGTTGTTAAAGTTCTTATATGCTGGGCAAATTCTGTTGCAGTAAAAGGAAAATTTTTACCATCATAAGGTTCATTGTCTAATCTAAGATCAAGAATTAATCCTTGATATTGACTTATTGTGCCTATGGTGTCTTGTATATTAAATTTATCAAAAATACTTACGTGTTTATACTCAACCAATAATCCTAACTCTTTAGAAGACAGTCTTTCTGCTAATCCTTTAGTCACTTGATCACTTGCATCATCGATATATAAGAACTTAAAACTCATAATACCCTTTCTTCCATGGTAACTCTATTCTAAATGTAGTGCTAAACCCTTCAATAGGTTCTTTTACATATATTATTCCACCATAACCTGTAATAATATCTTTTACTATTTTTAACCCTAATCCAGTTCCTGTCATCTCTTCATAATTTCTTGAAATTTTTCCAACTGGCGCACTTGTTGTAAAAAAAGGATTAAAAACTTTATCACGATTTTCAAGCGGAATCCCATTTCCATTGTCTGAAAACTCTAAGTATACATTCTTTTCCGTACTTCCAATTTCAATATACAAACTACCATTTCCTTTATTAGCTTTTTGTATAGCTTTTCTGGCATTTGTATAAAGATTCAATAAAATAGAAGCCCATTCTGATTTGTGCATTGGGCAAGTATACAGCAAGGCTTGTTTTGTTTCATAATTAAACAATATTTTGCGCTTTATTAAATCATTATGTATGGCCCTTTTAAAAGCCAAAACAGCCGACTCAAGTTCAACTGGCGACAATTCTCTTTGAACATTTTCCGAAATAGTTTCATCAAAATAAGATGTATATGTTGATAGACTTTTAAGATTTTCACAAAGAAATCAGAGATGAAACCGAATGGGTTCCATGAAG
>ERZ773087.1310-NODE-1310-length-16213-cov-46.744585_pt1 | contig 16213 bp, 17 predicted proteins | sample MGYA00511375_ERZ773087 | MGnify/ENA primary metagenome ERZ773087 (study PRJEB29015, sample SAMEA2737995) | human oral metagenome | biome: human oral; feature: human-associated habitat; material: dental | place: China | collected 2063 ...
GGGCTCCGGGGTGCGGGCGAGGGCGCTGGCTTGGGCGCGGCTTGTCGACGCGCTTGACGACGTAGCGGCCCGCGAACTGGTGGCGGACGCGCTGGTGGAGGCACCGGTCTTTCGGGTGCTGGTGGCCGCTGTGGTGGTGGTTTTCTTTGCCGCATTTTCTTCCATCACGGCCGCAAGCCGCGCTATTCGGGCCTCGTCACGTTCATTGCCGTATTTGAGGGTGTAGAGGGCCGCCACGGCGGTGATGAGTGAGGCCACCGACATCACTACGGCCGCGATTGTGAGGATGGTGAGTTGTCTAGAATTATTGTTCTCGCTCATAGGTTCTATTCCTTGTACTGTTGCGGGAACAATCGCGCAACAACAGACATGTCATTAGGTGAAAGCCTTAAGAGGTCAGAATAATGTCATCTAAGGTTGCTTATCAAGACGCTAAAAATACCCCTATAATATTTTGCTACCAAAGTGAGTGGGGCATTATGGAAAGGAAGGTAAGGATAAATCAGCGTTTTTGGTGATGACCTGTGGTTAATTCAGAAGAACTATCACCACCCGGCCGGCTACCCCCGAAAGGGTGGCGTCGACAAGCTTATTGCAGCGCCGATGTGAGCCGCATGATGTTATCCACATAGCGTCGGGCATAGCTGCGGTTATTCCACTCATCCAGCGTCAACTCGGTCGAATTGCGCAGGTATTCATTGGTCAAATCGTCGAGCTGCGCAATAATATTGCCGCGGGTTATCATGAGCGAGACCTCATAATTCAGGCCAAAACTGCGCATGTCCATGTTCGACGACCCGACCGCCCCCACCGCATCCGGCGAATCCGGGTCCGCCAGCACATACTTCGAATGCAAAACATAGGGCGCCTTATACAGGTAGATGTGCACCCCGGCCTCTAATAATGCCTGGTAGTAGGAGGATTGGGCGTGGCCAACCGCGAACTGGTCCGCCTGTTCGCTCACCAAAAGCTCCACCCGTACCCCGCGGTAGCAGGCCGACGTCACTGCCTCCAGCATGGATTCGTCGGGGATGAAATACGGTGAGCACATCACCAACCGTTCCTTGGCGTGGTGAATGATGGAATTAAACATGCGCAGGTTCGGCTCCGTCGAATACCCCGGACCCGACGGCACTAATTGCACCACATTGACCTGATCGTGGTCGATCTCGGGATGCGCCTGGTCTACGATTTCTAAAAGCTCGTCCGACTCCATGAGCCAGTCCACCGCAAAGATCGTATTCATGCTGGCAATGACCGGGCCCGACAGTTCCACCATCACATCAACCCAATGCCGCCCCTCCCGGATATTCTTGGGCATGAGATAGGAAGAATCAATCATATTGAGGGAGCCCAGGAACCCCCGTTCCCCATCAATAATCAGCATTTTCCGGTGGTTGCGCAGGTCTGGGCGGCGCCATCGCCACCGCAGCGGCAACAGGGGCAGCATCAAATACCACTCCACCCCAATGGCGTCCAGCCGGTGGCCCAACTTATGAAACCCCGGGTATTTTCTGGACCCAATATGGTCCAGGAGCAGCCGCACCTTCACACCCCGCTGCACCGCCCGGGCCAGCGCCCGGAAAAACACATCGGTCGTGTTATCCCAGGCCACAATGTAAATCTCCACATGCACATAGTGTTTGGCCTTGTCCACAGCCTGGGCCATTGCGGCAATGGTTTCCTCATAGTTGGAATGCACGCCATGGTTCGTCCCCGTGACCGCCGGCATGGCGGTGAGGGTGCGGTTGAGCTTAATAACGGAAGCCAACTCTGGGTTGAGGTTCACCACCCCCTCCGGGTAGTCCGGCACATTCTTGTGCACGTTAATGATTTGCTGCGTCGCTGCCTCCTGCACCCGGTGCCGCCGCTGATTAATATAGGGAGAACCCATAGATAAAAACAGGGGCAATCCCAGGTATGGCAGGGCTAGAATCACCAAGAGCCACGCATTCGACGATGATGGTCGCCGGTTTTCCGGCACAAACCCAATGGCCACCAGCTTGATGCTGTAATCAATGATGAGACCAATTGTTTGCCATTGACCTAGTTCGATATTGATGTTCATGCGATATCACCACCGGTTTCCGTCGGGGAGTCCAGGTCCGGGGTTTTCGCCGCACCAGTTGCAGCTGCCGCGCTATCCGTGACAATGGACGCATCGTAGTCATAATCCACCACCACCGGCGCGTGATCCGAGGCGCCTGTCCCGGAACGCTCCGCCACATCAATGAAACTGCCGGTTGCGTGCAGCCCGCGGGCCAATTGGAAGTCGATGAGCATGCCCTCGTTCTTGGGGAACCGGCCAGCCTTATAATCCCAATAGCTATAACCGCTGGTGGGGGAGGTGACCGTCAGGCCGGCCTCGATGAGCCCGGCAAACGCCTGCCGCTCCGCCTCGGTGACATGGGTGTGGTCAATGAACTCGGTGATATCCCACACATTGGCGTCGGTGGGGGCAATATTGAAATCGCCCCCCAACACCAGCGGCTGGTTGTTTGGCTGCCCCGGGTCGCCCGCCTGGTCTTCCACATGCCGGGCCAGGGCATCAAGCCACCGGAGCTTATAGTCGTAATGCCGATCCGCTATTGCACGTCCGTTCGGAACATAGAGGGACCAGACTCGCACTCCACCGCAGTCCGCGGAAATGGCCCGGGCCTCCAGGTTTTGCGGCTTCTTGGGGTCTTTAGCAAAACCCGGCTGGTGGGGAAAGGACGTTTGGATGTCGGCAAGCCCCACTCGGGAGAGGATGGCTACCCCATTCCACTGGTTGAGGCCATGGTGCGCAATTTCGTAGCCGGGGAACGCATCGAATGGAAACTGTTTGTCCTTACACTTGGTTTCTTGCACCAACAGCACATCAATATTAAGGCGGGCGAGGGCCGCCACTATTCGATCCACGCGGGTGCGGACGGAGTTTACGTTCCAGTTAGCAATGCGCATGCTTGCTACATTACTAAGAAGTCTCCGGGTTTTTCAGCAGGCCATAACGATGTCGGTGATGTTCCAGAAATCCAAGTTTGGTATACAGATTAATTCCCGCCGTATTCGAAGCAATAACCTGTAAATATGCGGTGTGTGCCTCGTGCGCGAGCCCCCAATTCAGCATGTGGTTTCCCAACTGTGTGCCCAGCCCTTGCCGCCGATACTCCGGCGCCACCTCCACCGCTGAATAGCCCAGGTAGCCGTCGGTGATGGTTCCGCGTGTAATCGCCACGGTTCGCCCGTCGATAAGCAATCGCCCAAACCCCATCTCCCCATCAATTTGGGTACGCAATAATTCCAGCGCCCGGCGGGGGAGCGGCTTGCCCCGAAAATGGTAGAGCCGCAGCCAATCGTCATCGGGTTGGGTGTCGATGCGGAACTCGGCATGCTTTTCGACGCTCACCTCGTCGCCCAACTTCCGCGCCATCACAATAATCTCCGGGCCCAGCCGTTCGACCAGCTTTTCGACGACCCGGCCAATGCGCTCCGGGATCAACACCAGCGGCGGCAACCCATGGCGGGAATAAAACTCGTGAATCTCCGCCACTGGCACCGGATCGAACAGGGCCGATGGGCCCAACGGCGCCGCCGAATTCGACCGTTCGGTAATGCCATCCCCGGCGCGCAATAACCACTGGCCCACCTGCCGGTGTTCGATACCCGGAAATGCTTTCGAATACGCCACCTCCAATTTGCGGATATCAGAGTTGCGGATTGTGCGGGGGCTGAGCTTTTTCACGATCTTAATGTCCGCCGCCGGCACCACAATGCCATCCTTGAATGAGGGCATGCCCCCAATGTCTTGGGGTCGGATAACGGTTTCGGTGGGGGTGACGCTCACAATATGGCCGATGATGTCGGAGAATTTGTCCTCCATCTCGGGGGCGATGCGGCGCAGCACCACCCGGTCGCCTGGTTGCACCTCGTCGCTGCGGAAAATCCTAGACATCGTCGTGTCCAAACGGGTCGGGGTCAACACCTGGCATCCAGGTGAGGCCGGCATCGGGGGTCCAGCCTTCGCGTTTGATGGCCTTTTTTCCGGCGCGTTTCCACCGGCCTTGGAGCACATCGGCGTAGACGAATCCGTCGAGGTGACCGACCTCGTGTTGGAAGCAGCGGGCGAGAAAACCGGTGCCTTCCTCCGATACTTCTTTCCCGTTTTCGTTGAGCCCGGTGACTTTTGCCCAGGTGGCGCGGCCGGTGGGGAAGCTGAGGCCGGGGAGGGAGAGGCAGCCTTCGTCGTCGGAGCCGTCGACGGCGGGCATGCCTTCGGGTATGTCCGAGGTTTCGAGGACTGGGTTGATGAAGCAGCCGCGGTGGATGACGCCCTCATCGTCGGGGCAGTTGTAGACGAAAATGCGTTTTCCCACCCCGATTTGGTTGGCTGCCAGGCCCACGCCGTGGGCTTTCTCCATGGTCTCGAACATATCGTCGATGAGTTCGCGGAGAGTGTCGATCGGTTCTGTCACAATCGCAGTTGGTTGATGTAAGACGGGAGTACCGTAAATAACGATGGGACGTACAGTCATGTCATACAGTGTAAACATGCTTGAGCCGATAGATCTGCTTGCCTTTGAAGAAACCGCTCCAAAAAGTATTGGGGCAAAGGAGGACGCCATTCGCACTCAGTTGGGGTTGAGCCCGGTACGCTATTATCAGCGCCTTAATATAGCCATTGATCTACCCGAGGTTATGGCACAATATCCCCAGCTCACTGCGCGGCTACGGCGCATCCGCGACCAGCGCGCCACTGAGCGCACAACCGGCTTAAGTAAGGAAACCGACTATGCCTGATATACAACCCCAGCGTGAACTGCCCTTGCGGGGAGTCGCCATGATTTTGATATCCGTCGCTTTGCTTTTGGCGATGTGGGGAATTTATTCCATGACTGGTGGGAAGTCCGCCAAGGTGCATAATGCCGCCAGTACCGATAGTGCTGCGGCTAGTGCCGTGTCCATTCAGCCGGCCGCCCCGGCTGGTCCTGTTACTAGCGCTCCCGGCGTACCTGCCCCGAGTTCGGGCGCTCCGGCGCCGGCCTCGGCCCCGGCTGGCGCGGCGGCTTCGGGTGCCGCCGCCCCTGGTACCTCGGGTGGTGCGGGGACTGCTGGTGCTGCTGGCGCTGCGGGGGCGTCGACAAGCGCCGGCGATAAATCGGCGGTGACCGTGCATGTTTTGAATAATTCCACCATCCAGGGGCTGGCGGCGAAGGCGAAGGAGCAGTTGACCCGTCAGGGCTATCGGGTCGGGCAGGTGGGGAATTATTCACGCTCGGTAGTGCCACAGAACACGGTTTATTACACTGATAATGAGCAACAAGCCCGCGAGCTTGCCGAGAAGGTCGGTGGGGTTGCGCAGCAGCGTCCGGCGGATTTACCGGCGGAGACAGCTGGACCGGGTTCCCTTGTTGTGGTTCTAGCCACGAGTTTTAATTAAAGATAAGGTTTTTATGCAAGAGTTTCACGCCTCCGCACAGCCGACCCTTGGGGTGGAATGGGAGGTGGCCTTGATTGATCCTGTCACCCGCGACCTGGTTTCCCGTGCCGCCGATGTGGTGGCTTTGGTGCAGGCCGAGCATCCCGAGATTCATTTGGAGCGGGAGTTTCTCGCTAACACGGTGGAGTTGGTGACGCCGGTGTGCCACACGGTGCCGGAGGCGGTAGCGTCGCTGCGGGTTGCGTTGGATGCGGTGAAGGCAGCGGCGGATTCGTTGGGGTTGAAACTGTGGGGTTCGGGTTCGCACCCGTTTTGTGACTTCCGCACGCAGCCTACCAGCGATAAGGGCCATTATTCGGAGATTATTGAGCGTACCCGCTATTGGGGCAATCAAATGCTGATTTGGGGGATTCACACCCATGTGGGTATTTCCGATAAGGAGCGGGTGTGGCCCATCATCAATGCGTTATTGACGAAGTTCCCGCATTTATTGGCGTTGACGGCCAGCTCCCCGGGTTGGGAGGGGATTGATACTGGTTATGCGTCGAATCGGACGATGTTGTATCAGCAGTTGCCGACCGCCGGGTTGCCGTACCAGTTTCAGTCTTGGTCGGAGTGGGAGGACTATATGCGTGACCAGGATCGTTCTGGGGTGATTAATCATACTGGCAGCATGCATTTTGATATTCGTCCAGCGGGAAAGTGGGGGACTGTTGAGGTGCGGATTTGTGACTCCACTTCGAATCTGCGGGAGTTAGCGGCGGCGGTGGCGTTGACGCATTGTTTGGTGGTGCACTATGACCGCATGCTGGATCGGGGGGAGGAGCTGCCGAGTTTGCAGGATTGGCATGTGGCGGAGAATAAGTGGCGGGCGGCCCGTTATGGGTTGGATGCGCTGGTGATTACGTCGCGGGCGACCGAGGAGCGGTTGGTGACGGACGAGTTGCGGGATTTGGTGGCGGAGTTGTCGCCGTTGGCCCGCGAACTTGGTTGCTACGATGAGCTCCAATTGGTGTTGGAGATTATCGACACAGGTGCCGGTTACCAACGTCAGCGGGAGCTGTTTCAGCAGCATGGTTCGTGGTATCCGGCTGTGGATGCGACAATTGCGGAGATGTATCGCTGAGAGCCTGGTCCGTTTCCCCTGCTTGTCGACGCGTTTCCGTGCGGCGTCGGCCGTATTGGCCAAAGATGCCGTATACACAGTAGCCGATGATAATCATCAGGCCGGTTCCTAGGTACCAAATATTATTCGGATCCAGGCTGGTTGCGGTGTGGGGGCTCACAAAATACGTCATGTGCGGTGCCAATAGTGCGAATGATGCGATGGTGGTGGCAAATTGCTGCAGGTTGCTTCGGCCGAGATTTCGGGTGAGTAGCGCGAACAGGGGGATGATCCACACCCAGTGGTGGAACCAGGAGAATGGGGACACGAGGCAGGCCCCGATACCGCCCAACACCATTGCCCACCCCATATCGTTGTGTCGTACTGCCAACCAGATGGCCAGGATGACCAGTGCAAACACTATAATCACGGCCACTAACCACCATTGTGGAATGTGGAGGACTCGTTCCATGACGGAGCGGAGTGATTGGGCGCCGGGGTTGGCGTGGATCCCGACCCGGGAGGAGTCTTTAATGGCCCAGGTCCAGAAGCGGGTGGCGTCCGGCACGAATAACCAGCCGATAAGCACGGTGAGTAGGAAGGTGCCAATGGTGGTGGCTACGGCCCGCCAGCGGCGTTCGATGATGAAGATGATAATGAAAAACGCTGGTGTGAGCTTTAGTCCGGCGGCCAGCCCCACCCCAACTCCGGCCCACCGGTTTCGGTTTTTTGGCAGGAAGTCGAGGGCCACGAGGAACATGAGGACGAGGTTGATTTGCCCATAGAAGAAGCTGCCGTGGATGGCATCGAAGCCGAGTGATCCTATGGTCAAAAACAGTGCTGGAAGGAATTCCTTATAGATGAGCCATAGGACTATAAGGAGCCCCAGGGCGTTGAGTCCTTGCCACATTATTGTGCCTTCTAGGGGGCCTATGAGCGGTAATACCCGAAATAATGTGCCGGCGAACGGTGGGTAGGTGAAGGGGAGACCTGGGAGGAAATCGCCGCTGTAGAGGCTGCGACCATGATTGAGTGCTTCCCCGGCCAGGCGATAAATGTGGAAATCCACCGGGTCTATCAGGAAGACGGTCAGGAGTTTCGGCACTGTGTAGAGCTCGACAACCATGACCCAGGTAGCAAAAATCGACAAAGGGACGAGGGTGCCTAGCATCTTTCTCATAAAACAAGGTTATTAAAAAATAACCGCCGTGCGGTGGGAGGCACGACGGTTATTGGTGAAACTACCCCTATGTGTGTAGTAAAAATGCCGCATTACTTAACGCAGCCGCGGCTGACTGGGAGCGAGTGCCCCCAAAACCCATGGCCCACCGCTCATCTTTGTTGTGACACACCCGAATGAACGTGACGGTTGCTTCGAAAATGTCGTATTGGTGGAACGAGCAAATCTCCACCCGCCGACCGGCGGTCGCCAAGAGTTGGGTGGCGGCTTGGACCGGGCCTGAGGCGATAATGTCGTGGCGGGTTTCCCCGGATCGGGTCTTTATTGCCGCGGTGTAGCGAACCACTCCACCGGGCAGTTTTTCCTCGGAAAGGAATTGTAGCCGCAGGTCAGGGGTGGGGGAATAGGTGGCGGCAAAGGTGCGCCACTGGAGGCCGTGGGCCTCTTGGCGCAACCCTCGGGGAAGCTGATGACCGAACCTGGCCAGGAATGGGTCGTCGGCGAATCTCCGCGTGGTTGAGGTGCGGCGGGGCTCTAAACCGAAATATATGCAGCGATTCTTATTGATAGCGGTAGCGATGGACATGTCGGTTCCTTTAGAAAAAATACAGTTACTCACAAAATGTTTTTATTTCTGGCGTGGCCGCCTATGGTGGGGCAATGCCATGCCAGAAAACTCTCGGCTAATGGTGAACCGCCATAGTCGTTGGGTTCCTTCGTGTGGGAACAAAACGCTACATGATACAAAACAATAATCCGTACCACAATAAAAAGCAAAACGGAAGCCGTTTTTGGCTTCCGTTAAGTGCCCCCGCATGAGGGTGAATGTTGGGCGGTCTTATGAATGGTATGTGAGGAGGAACGCGGCCTCCGCAATGGCAATATTTTCAATCTCGGTGGGATCCACCGACTCATTGGCAGAGTGGATGGTGGTTTGCGGCTCCTCCACTCCGAAGAGAGTCAGCTCCGCCGAGGGGACGGCGTCGATAAGCTCGGCGCACAACGGAATCGAACCGCCTGCGCCAACCAACGTCAATTCCTTGTTGTCATAGGCGCCGCGCAGACACTGGATAAACGTGGTGACCGCCGGGCCCTCAATATTGGACGAGAACGGATTATTCACATCCGACACCTGCACGCTCAGGCGAGCATTCCACGGCACATGCGAACGCAAATGCTTCGTCACGGCGGCCGCCACCTCGGAGGCGTCCATGCTCGGCGGCACCCGCAGATTCAGCTTTGCGCTTGCGGTTGCCGGCACCGCATTCACGGCCTCGGAAACCGGCGTGGACGTAAACCCGGTGACCGTGATCGCTGGCCGCGCCCACACCATGTCCGCCGGATTATCCGCCGAGGTGCCCATGATCTCCACCCCGTCCAGCACCCCGGCATCCTTGCGGAACGTCTCGGGATCATACTGGGCCCCCGACCACTTCTGGTCCACATCCACGCCGTCAATCTGGACGCGGCCATGCTCGTCCCGGAAGGAATCAATGAGGCGAATGAGGGCGGCGGTCGCATCCGGGGCGGCGCCACCAAAACTGCCCGAATGCACCGGGTTTTGCAGGGTATCCACCTGCACGGTGATCTGCGCACCGCCGCGCAGCGAGGTGGTGAGGGTCGGCTCGCCCACCGCCGCATTGCCCGTGTCTGCGATGAGGATAACATCGGCGGCAAACAGCTCCGGCCGGGCCTTGATGAGCTCCGAAAGCTCCGCCCCGCCTTGCTCCTCCGACCCCTCGATGAGCACCTTAATTCCCAGGTCGGTGCCGCCCAGCTCGTTGACGGCACGCAGTGCGGCCAGGTGCGCGACAACGTTGCCCTTGCAGTCCGCAGCCCCCCGTGCATACCAGCGGCCATTCCGCTCGGTGAGAGTGAATGGATCTGAATCCCACTTCGACGGGTCGCCGGCGAGCACCACATCGTAGTGGCAGTACAGCAGGACGGTGGGGGCGTCTCCCTTCGCAGGCTTGGAGGCGATGAACAGTGGTGCCGGCGTGTCCTCTTGGTATGTGGTGACCGTCAGCCCCACAGATTCGAACGCAGCCTTGACCCATGCGGCAGTGTGCGCGTGCTCTTCCACGAGCTCCGGCACTCCCTGCACAGAATTAAAGGATGTGATTTCCTTGAGGTCCGTGAAAATCCTATCGCGTTGCCCGGTGACGATAGGTCGCACCTTGGCGATTGTTTCTGTAGTCATAACTTAAAAGTGTAGTTGGGTCCCAGTATGCGCGGTGCCGGTTTCGCATTGCTTATCGACGCCCTCCCGGTTCAAAGCGGCCCAATCTTCCCTCTGGGAGTTGTGTGCTGCGTTTTGTGGGATTGGGGCCTGGATTCGGGGTCGAAACTTGAGATATCGCAGCACAGTGCTCACCCATACGCGTCGTGAACCTTGCAGCCCCCGGAGAAGTGTGCTGCGATATCTCCAGCCAAGAGGTGAATCTGGGCCCAAAACAGGCAATATCGCAGCACACATCCCTGGGGGCTGCGGGGCATTGAACTGGTGAGTGAATCACGTCACGCTCCTGTGATTCGGGGTTTGGGTTGTCTGACGAGTACTGTGCTGCGATATCTCGCAAATCGGGTCCTAAGCCCGGCCGAAAATCCAGATATCGCAGCACAGTAGGTGAAACGCCTGGGGTTCCTGGGGCTAGAGGTGAAGGAGGGGCCCTTGGGGTCAGGCGGGGTGAGGCAGAGTTGAGCTGGTTCGAGGTTGCGTGGGCGTGGCCCGGGCGCGGCACGCGGGGCTCGGAGGCTGGGTGCCGGGAGGTGGGCGTCGACAAGCGGAAGTAGCACAAAACGCAATGGAAAGTTCGCCCTAAGCGTATTTCCTTGCACTCGGGGCTAGCGACTGCTAAAACGGATTTAGCACTTGAACAAGGACAGTGCTAACTAACAATCGGACAGAACATATATTAAGGAGTAACCCATGGCAAAGATCATTGCCTTTGACGAGGAAGCCCGCCGGGGCCTGGAACGCGGTCTCAACACACTGGCAGACGCAGTTAAGGTCACCCTTGGCCCCAAGGGCCGCAATGTGGTGCTGGAGAAGAGCTGGGGCGCCCCCACCATCACCAACGACGGTGTGTCCATCGCTCGGGAAATCGAACTCGAAGAACCCTATGAGAAGATCGGCGCCGAGCTGGTCAAAGAAGTAGCCAAGAAGACCGACGACGTGGCAGGTGACGGCACCACCACCGCTACCGTTCTGGCCCAGGCACTTGTGCGGGAGGGCCTGCGCAACGTGGCTGCCGGCTCCAACCCTATGGGCATCAAGCGCGGCATTGAAAAGGCCGTGGACGCGGTGACCAAGCAGCTGCTCGATAGCGCCAAGGAAGTAGAAACCGAGGAACAGATCGCTGCCACCGCCGGCATTTCCGCAGCCGATCCGGCCATCGGCGCCCAGATCGCCAAGGCAATGTATGCCGTGGGTGGGGGCAAGCTGAATAAGGAATCCGTCATCACGGTGGAAGAATCCAACACCTTTGGTGTGGAACTAGAGGTCACCGAGGGTATGCGCTTCGACAAGGGTTATATCTCCGGTTACTTTGCCACCGACATGGAGCGTCTGGAGGCAGTGCTGGAGGATCCGTACATTCTTCTGGTTTCCGCCAAGGTCTCTAATATTAAGGACCTGCTGCCGCTGCTGGAGAAGGTCATGCAGACCGGCAAGCCGCTGCTGATTATCGCCGAAGACGTGGAAGGCGAGGCCCTGTCCACCTTGGTCGTGAATAAGATTCGCGGCACCTTTAAGTCCGTTGCCGTCAAGGCTCCTGGTTTCGGCGACCGCCGCAAGGCGCAGCTGCAGGACATGGCTATTTTGACCGGTGGCCAGGTCATTTCCGAAGAGGTGGGCCTGTCCCTGGAGACCGCCGATCTGCCGCTGCTGGGCCGCGCTCGCAAGGTTGTGGTGACCAAGGACGACACCACCATTGTGGAAGGCGCTGGCTCCCAAGACCAGATTCAGGGTCGGGTAAACCAAATCCGCGCCGAGATCGAGAATTCCGATTCCGAATACGACCGTGAGAAGCTGCACGAGCGTCTGGCTAAGCTGGCCGGCGGCGTGGCCGTGATTAAGGTTGGCGCCGCCACCGAGGTGGAGCTGAAGGAACGCAAGCACCGCATCGAGGATGCCGTCCGTAATGCTAAGGCTGCTGTGGAAGAGGGTATTGTTGCCGGCGGCGGGGTTTCCCTGCTTCAGGCAGCCCACGTGCTGGAGAACGACCTGGACCTGAATGGTGACGAGGCTACGGGCGTGAAGATTGTCCGTGAGGCACTCTCTGCCCCGCTGAAGCAGATCGCTTTCAACGCTGGCTTTGAGCCGGGCGTGGTCGCCGACAAGGTGTCCCATCTGCCCGCCGGCGAGGGCCTGAATGCCGCCACCGGCGAGTACGTGGACCTGATGGCCGCCGGTATTAACGACCCGGTGAAGGTGACCCGTTCTGCCCTCCAGAACGCCGCTTCGATCGCCGCACTGTTCCTGACCACCGAGGCTGTGGTTGCCGATAAGCCTGAACCGCCGGCAGCCCCCGCAGTGCCTGGTGCTGACGAGATGGGCGGCATGGGCTTCTAAGCTTTACGACGCCCTTACGTCGGAAATCTCCCCGCTTCCCTCCCCAAATGGGTGGGGCGCGGGGGGTTTATGTATAAGGTCACAAACCCCATGTGATTGGGGGGAATATGGGGCTTCAGGTTTGTGTCTTTGTCAGTTGATGGGCGCGGTTTTCCCTTGGTTATCTACCCCTAAATAGGGGAGATTAACGAAATTTTAACCCTAAATTTCCACGAAATCGGTCGCTCATTGTACGTTAATCTTTCCGGGGCGCACCCGCTTATGTATTCTGCTATTTCTGACTTATGTTCACCTTATTAACGCAGTTCAAATGGGTTTGTAGAAGATCTGCATGGGAATGTGTGGTCGAAAAATAATATTACGACTTGATTAAAGAAAACTTGACGATCTGGAATTCTATGGGCAGAATAAAAACCAAGACATCCGAAGCGGTGTCCACAAACTGGAAAAATTTTGGCCACAGAATTGTCATTGTTGGCCCCGTTGGAGGAGAGTATTTTTATGGATTACGGACAAATTGCTGAGCAGCTTGGCAACTTCAAGAAGTTCGCTGAGGCCATTGGTGGTATCTTCACCGAACTACCCAAGTTCCTCAACAACCTTGACAGCTTTGTTGGTGGTGGCCGCGGTAGCTCTGAGCTCGGCGAGACCAGCAGCATTCTGGGCAGCAGCAAGTAAGATTTTCGGAAAAACTGATCTTTAAAATATAAAAGGAGAATTGGACAATGGAACATCAAGGCTCTCTGGCTTCGCCCCTCGGTACTTGGGTCGCTCTTTCTAATGACGGCATCATCGGCACCTTCATCAAGGACCTACTGTTGCCGCTAGCTAAGCTCGCTGGTTGGGCAGGCGACCTGGCTTCCCTGGCGAAGTAAATCGCAAATAGTGAATAAAACCCGTCTGCGCATGTTGGGAGCTGCGGACGGGTTGTTCTCATATTTCGGCTAAGCTGGGCTAGGATGAACAGCTTGGATTTTGATCTCGAAACAGAGTGGCCCGAGTTGATGAAACTACTCACGCCACCCCAGTATTTTGCTATACGCAGAGCCATTGCGGCGGCCTGGCACGAAGGCTGGGACCCCAACCTCATGGATGTAGAGCTTCTGGTACGCTATATCCGTGACGAGGGGGAACTGCCCCTGCCCGCACCTATAGACGGGCCGGAAACGGAATACGTCTTTGACACCTGGGATTCCTACTTCCAACTGGGTGATCTTGGCCTGCCCGTTTTTATTAACTACTACAATGAAACCAACCCGCGGCTACTCCAACACAAGGAATTCCTCGCGGTGTGTGCCCGCAGTATCGAACTCGACTTAGGGCTCGCTACCATTGACCCCACTTTCGATGCCGCTCACCTTCAGACCATTCACTATTATCTCTTTGGTGACGTCTACCCGTGGGCCGGCAGGTTCCGCACGGTGAATATGAGTAAACCCGGGGGTGTGGCCTTTGCTGATTGCCAAAACGGGGAAGTCGAACGCTACCTCGATGACGTGCACCGGATTGCGGTAGAAACCCCCTGGTATCAGCTGTCTGGTCTTCAGTTCGTCGAAAAGTCTGCGGAGCTTTTCGCCTATCTCAATCAGGCCCACCCATTTCGGGAAGGCAATGGCAGGGCGGCGAAGACCTTTATGTGTGCGGTGGCTGCCGGGTCACCATACGATTTCGACTTCATGCGGGTCAACCCCATGGTGTGGAACCAGGCTTCCGCTGGCAGTAGCCCAGAACCATTCGAATACCACCCACACCCGGAAGCGTTGGTTCCGGTGTTTGATGCTGTGACAATTAGCCGTTAAAACATCCCGAATCGGGGTACTATCAATTTATGGCTGACTCTGATAACGATCTTCCCGTCATTGACCTTGCCGCAACCGAGGGGTACATCGTCGACGACACTGACGAAGACGATCCAGTGCTCCTCGCCCCGGATGGTACCCCCATTGATACGTGGCGGGAGAACTATCCATACCAAAACCGCCTCACCAGGGATGAGTATGAGCACACCAAACGTGCCCTGCAAATCGAATTACTGAAATGGCAGAATTGGACTAAAGACACCGGTCAGCGCCATATAATCCTCTTCGAAGGCCGGGATGCAGCCGGCAAAGGGGGCACTATTAAACGCTTCAATGAGCATCTCAACCCCCGGGGGGCGCGCACCGTGGCCCTGGAAAAACCCTCCCCTAGGGAGTCCACCTCCTGGTACTTCCAGCGCTATATCCAGCATTTTCCCTGCGCCGGTGAGATAGTGTTTTTCGACCGCTCCTGGTACAACCGCTCCGGGGTGGAACGGGTGATGGGGTTCTGCACCGAATCCCAGCATGCCGAGTTTCTGCGTGAGGTTCCCATGCTGGAGAACATGATCCTGGGCTCGGGGATTTCCCTCACCAAATTCTGGTTTTCGGTATCGCAAAAGGAGCAGCGCACCCGGTTTGCGATTCGCCAGGTGGATCCGGTGCGGCAGTGGAAGCTGTCCCCCATGGATTTGGCGTCGCTAGACAAGTGGGACGATTACACCCGCGCCAAAGAAGAGCAGTTCCGCTACACGGATACGGATGAGTCTCCCTGGATTACGATCCGTTCCAACGATAAGAAACGCGCCCGGCTCAATGCCATGCGGTTTATTTTGAGTAAATTCGAATACACGAATAAGGACCACGATTTGGTGGGGGAGCCGGATCCCCTGATTGTGATGCGGGGGCGTGACCAGATCGGTGATTGAGGTTAGACGACCCTGGGTGGGCGTCGTCAAGCGTGAAGCTTCTAATCTGCCTCGGCGGCAATGATTGCGTGGGCGAGTTTGCGTAAATGCTTGAGCTGCTTCGATGTGGACTCGTACAGGGCGGAATCCTCGGCCTGATTTACTAATTTACTGAGCTCAGCCTGCTGCCGCCGCCCGCGTTTTGTGGCACGCACAATCTGGCGCCGGCGATCCTTGGAATCCCGCTCCCGCTTCACCCAGCCCTTTTTCTCCAGGGCGTCCACGAGCCGCACCATGTCGGACGCATCATACGCAAGCACCTCGCACAACGCGGATTGGCTGGTGGCGTCCGTGGACATGAGGCAGCTCAAAACCCAATACTCCCGCAAGGACACGTGTTTCGCCGAAATTTGGGACTCCACCGCGTCCCGGGTGCGCCGCCGCAGCCGTTCCAATTGAAACGACGGCGATTCCAGCAGCTCGGTGGGGATCTCTAAATCAGCCATATGTTTAATACTAGGGTACGAAACCCGCCACAATAAAACCCCCACACTGTGATGGTGCTGGGGGTTTCACAGGGTTTGAGGCTTGTGTGCCGCGTTTAGATGATGGATTGGGTGGATGCGATAGACACTGCGATGCTGGCTTGCTGGCCGGATACGGTTGCTTCGCTGCTGTTGCCCTTCTGGTCCTTCTTGAACAAGTCGGATAGGAATCCGAAGGGATCGCGGTGGGCATTAAAAACGCTGTTCAACGTTTACTCCTCACTTATTCTATTGTGGTTTGTTGGCAATGGGTGTGCCGATAATTCACCTCTCACTAAACCCTTAAAATTGACAAACCGCAACTACGAAAATTCATATATAGCATTGGGGCGATAATATGATTCCGCCCCCGCGGGTTATTTCTTGCTGACCTGCGTTTTTCTCTGCTTCACTGGTGGTAACTGTGGGGCGTGGATCACTGTTCGCGTTAATGTGATTTTGATTAATATACCCTGAATTTCCCTCGCTTTTCGACACCTAAAGCTCCCTCTCCCCAACCAAGTCGCCCACCCCTATCCCGCTTGGCCCGTTTGGCCGGGCGCCGGCGCGCGGCCACGTCCGCTCTTGCCCTGTCTGCTTTGGTCGGACATCACCTGATTTCACCTCACCCCACGCCCACTCACCGTGCGTGCTGCGATATCTGGGTGTTTGCCTCCAGATCCCCGCCCTTCTTCAACAAAACGCAGC
>ERZ773087.1313-NODE-1313-length-16182-cov-21.911701_pt1 | contig 16182 bp, 13 predicted proteins | sample MGYA00511375_ERZ773087 | MGnify/ENA primary metagenome ERZ773087 (study PRJEB29015, sample SAMEA2737995) | human oral metagenome | biome: human oral; feature: human-associated habitat; material: dental | place: China | collected 2063 ...
AGGAAAGTATGGTGACAGCAACAATTAGGCGAAGGTGGGTATTAAACTTGGGTTAATTGGACTTCAAAAGGGCGTTAATAAGGGTCTTAAAGGGCACCTCTTGCAAGCCAATTAGGCGTCTTTTAGAAGCTAAAAGAGCATGTGTTGGTTTTGAGCTACGTGAAAATAGTTTACAAACACAGGTGATATGAGAATGAATTGTTTGTAGAAGACGGATAGACAGGCTTTCTATTTGCATTTTATCTTTTAGTTTATCCCCCTTTGTAAGACTATCTGCTTTGGTATAGTCATACCATGTAAGGGAATAAGTCATTATGCTATTTGCAATCTATAGCATTCAACGGAAGAACCTAATATGGTTATCAGAAGTTCTATTCGTTATAAATAGGTAGTGAGTAAAATGTATTGTGAGCTCGTAATAGAGAGGTTTACTATTCGTTAAAGTTTACTTTTAGAACTTTATCTATGGTGTTAATTCAGTGTAAAGACGATAAAATCAGCCTGAATCGCCTGCTTGTGTTAATTGATAGGGCAGGAAGTTGTAGATTTATATATTGTAGTTTTGAATTCCTCTTATAGGTGTAAGTTAGTGTTTTTGGCTGTCTTTTGGTTTAAAATCATTATTATTAGGTATTGTATTGTAATGTTGATTCTTATAACTTTGCACTCGATTAGAATTTAATATAAACTGAATCAGTAACATGAGAATTAAAAAATTATTTTTTACACTTGCTGTTACACTGTTAGCTTCCATGAGCACACTCTCTGCTTCTGCAGCTGACTATGTGAAAGTAAGTGACAAAGATGGCAAAGACACTTACTTTGCTCTGTCTGAGAAACCTACTGTTACCTTCACTTCCACTGCCATGGTTTTGACTGCTGGAAGCCAAACAATAGAGTATCCTCTGACAGATTTCCGTGCTTTTGCCTTTGCTAATCAACCAACAGGTATTGGAACGCTGGATGTAGAAAGCAACAATGCTGTCTTTTCCTTTGGTAACTCCTTGAAGGGAGAAGGGCTGAAAGCAGGTAGTCAAGTAGCTGTTTACACAATCAACGGACAGTTGGTAGGTCGTGCAACCGTAAGCCAGAGTGGTTCTGTTGAGATTCCTCTCGACGGACAAACAGGCGTTTTTGTAGTTAAATCATTATCTAAGACATTTAAATTTATACGTAAATGAAAAAGATCTTTACTTTAGTAATCGTATCTTTCTTGAGTGCACTCGCAGTACAGGCGCAGTCATTAAAGGTAACAAAAACTGATGGTAGCGTTGTAACTTATAACGCATCAGATATTTCAAAGATTGAGTTCTTGCCAAGTGAAACCCCTTCACAACCAAAGTTGATACACGAGTATGCAGGCTATTTGACTGTAAAGAACAGAGTACTCGACAATGTTCGTTTTGACACAGGTGCTAAGATTAAGGTGTTGCAGGACGGTGGTAAGTTCCTTGCAGAGTTCTCCGATACTCAGTGGGGTACTGGTTCTTTCGTGATAACAATGAATAAGCACGCAATTAACGGTACTGGTAAGATGAAGATTGCTAACCCAAGAGCTGGTGGTGCAGTGGAGGAATATGATGCAACGATGAGTGGTTCGATGCGAGAAATAAAGATTTCAATCCCATCACTCATGGGTGGTACTGATATTACTTGGCATTATGCTGAGGCTTCAGCAGCATCAAAGGTGGCAGGAAACTATATTGGTACAACCGCTTTGAAGGTGGGTGATAGCTTTGGTCCATTCACTTCTGCTACTGTTGGCTATAAGATTACAGCTAATGAAGATGGTACTATCAACGTTACAGCTTCTGAAGAGAACTACACAGGGGTTACAATGATGGGTAACTTGACTTTAGGAACATATACCGTTAAGAATCTTGCTTATGACAAGGAATCTAACAGTTTTGTTCGTGATTATAGCAATGATGGTCTCAAAGTTCATTTCAAGGCTGTTGGGGGTATGCCAATAGATAACGAGTACTCATTCAAGGCTACAAGTAAGATGGTTGTAACGGTTGACGAGAGTGGAACGTTGACCATCAAGAATAATTATAGTCTTACACGTATGCCATTCCCAATCTCAGCAACTTATACTGGTAAGAAGGCTAAGTAAAACGTTATACGCTCATGCACAGAGTATTTCGCCCTATTTCTACCCTTGCAGGCTGTGCCATTATGTTAATGGTAACAGCCTGCAACGGCATTTTTGAAGATATATATGATGAGGCACCAGCCGCTGCAAGTGTGACAACGGAAGGTCAACTCCTTGTTAATGCCGCCAGTTGGAAGAACTGGTATTATGTTGACTTTGACTCTTTACAGATGTATATCGAGCGCAAAGACACTGCAGGACTGCTCAAGGCACAGACGAACTTCACGCATTATGCCATCCCAACAAATCTGACATCGGGTAGTGGTGATGGGAAAACGGGTATGTACACTTACTGGTTTGATGTCTTCGGAAAAGGTATCTCGGTAAATGAAAAGCGTGGTTTTACTGCTACTGATGCACAACCTGAACCACAGTCGTGGAGCATTGCCTTTCATCGTAACAATGTAAGGACGAATGGTGGTGCCGTACTTGAAACGAAGTACACCTCTTTGAATGAGCTTCCAAAGAATAGTTCCTATTTCTTAGGAGCAACATTCCAAGAAGATGAATGGACAGAGAACGAGGTTTGGGAAGACCAATCTCAGATGCTTATGAGTCTGATAGGATGTCAAGGAATACGTATCAATAAAGTTCTTTCCTCTTGGTTGAAGATCGAAATACCCCCAATGCCTCCTTCTTTTACCATGAATAGTCATGTGTTTATTGTTCGTCTGAAGAACAATAAGTATGCTGCTCTGCAGTTGGAGAACTATATTGGTGCTGATGGTACCAAATGTTGGTTAAGAATCAATTATAAATATCCATATTAAATAAAACATAAAACCTTTTCGTTAGTGGTTCTTTCAAAGAATAGAGATAAGGTTATGATATTTTTTTGATTGGTTATGAAACGAAAAACCATTATACTTTCAGTTCTTACCTGTCTGCTTCCTGCAACGATGTGGGCAGATGAATTGCCTGATTCCATTTATAAATGCTTAGAATTAGAGCAGGTAGTAGTAACGGGAACACGTACACCGAAGCTACTTGCCAATACCCCTGTGTTGACAAAACTCATCACAGCTGATGATATATTGAAGACCGATGCCACCAATCTGCGTGATGTATTGCAGCAGGTAATACCAGGTATTGAGTTCTCATACGCCATGAATCAACAGGTACATATGAACTTCTCTGGCTTTGGTGGACAGAGTATGTTGATTCTTGTTGACGGTGAACGCCTTGCTGGTGAAACGATGGACGATGTCGACTTCACTCGTATTGGTATGGATAATGTTGACCATATCGAGATTGTGAAAGGTGCTGCTTCAGCTCTTTATGGCTCTAATGCTGCTGGTGGAGTTATCAATATCATCACCAAGAAAAAGCCAAATCCATGCGCACTTAACCTTAACATGCGCTTTGGTCGCCACAACGAGCAACGTTATGGACTATCATGGCAATACGCAAGAGGCAAGTGGAACAACTTACTGACAGTGAATCGGAATAGTTCTGACAACTTTAATGTGCACAATGGACCCAATCCAATCACACGAGTTGTCTCAACTATCTATGGTGATGCTGTTTGGAACTTTAAGGAACAGCTCACTTTTAAGTTGAATGAAAAGCTTCGTTTGACAGGGCGTGCAGGTTATTTCTATCGTCAGTTGGTGCGTACATCAGAGGTACCAGAACGCTATCGTGACTTTTCAGGTGGTCTTCGTGGAACATGGACACCAGACCTTGTTAATAGTGTTGACTTCTCCTATGCTTTTGATCAGTATGATAAGTCGGACTATCAGCGCATCACCCGATTGGATATCCGTGACTATTCAAATGTACAGAACAGTCTTCGCTTACTTTATAATCACACTTTCGAGGGGGAAAACGTCCTCTCTGTAGGTGCAGATTATATGCATGATTATCTCTTTAATACCAACTTGGGGGGGCGAATTCGTAAACAAGACTCTTTCGATGCCTTTGCACAATACGACTGGAACATCAGTCCGAAGTGGGAAGTCGTCGGTGCCTTGCGTTACGATTATTTCTCAGACGGGCGTATCTCGCGCCTGACTCCGAAGGTAAGTGCACGTTATCAGCCAGTACATAACTTGAATGTTCGTTTCAGTTATGGTATGGGTTTCCGTGCTCCTACATTGAAAGAGAAGTACTATAACTTTGATATGTCGGGAATATGGATTGTTGAAGGTAACCCTTCTTTGAAACCAGAAGTAAGCCAGAACTTTAATGCTTCGGTTGATTATACTAAGGGTCGCTATAACTTTACAGTAAGTGCTTATTGCAATAAGATTGAAAACAAGATTGCAACTGGTGCACCTTACTATAAGAATCCATCAGACATTATCCCACGTCTTCCTTATCTTAACTTGGATAACTATATAGTTAGTGGTGGAGAAGCTACGGCACAAGCACGTTGGACGAATGGTCTTACAGCTCGTTTAAGTTATGCTTATACCAATGAACGCTTGCCAAAAGACAAGACCAGTAACTCTGTAAACAATCAGTATATACCTGCCCGCAAACACTCTATGACAGGTCATATCGATTGGGATCATCAGTGGTTGAAGAACTATGGAACGTACATCGGACTGGATGGACGCTTCCTCTCAGCAGTCGATAATGAAGAGTTTGTTGATTACTATGACATCTCTAAGGGTATAAAAACAATACATTACCCTGCATACGCACTCTTCAAACTCTCCTTGGTGCAGCGCATCGGTAAGGGTGTGAAGGTAAGTGTAATCCTTGATAACATCTTTAATTATAAACCAGAATATTATTATTTGAACTGTCCATTGACTGATGGAACAAACTTAATGATTGGAATGTCAGTGGATGTTGATAAACTATTTTAAAGCTCTCAATACCTTATTAATTTATGGGAAAAAGTAAAATCTATTTATGGCGAACACTCGCCTCGTTTATCCTTGTGTTGTTCACGATGCCTTTGGGTCATGCTCTTATGATTATGATGGAAAAGACCATGACTACAGAAGCTGTGCATTATGCTGGCTTTACTATGGGATTCGTAGGTTTGATAATGGTCATTATCGGTGTGTTTGTCAAAGGTGATACTCGTCAGACACTCTGGGGACTTATTGGTGGTCTGCTTTTCTGGACCGGCTGGGTGGAGTTTCTCTTCCAATATTACGCTCACCGCTTTGGTGTACAACCAGAGATTGAAAACGGAGAGATTGTGACAAAGCCAGAATATCTGATTCTTCCAGCTTCTTTTGGTTTCTGGATGATGATGATGACAATGTATATCTTCAGTACGCGCAATGGTTGTAACTTTATCACATGGATTCAGAAACGGCTTTTCGGAAAGCGTAAGAATGAGATTGCTTTCCAACCAATGACACGCCATACATCTATTGTCACCTTTATGGAGGTGAACATGATTCTTTGGGCTTCTTATCTTTTACTGATGTTCTGTTACGATAAGAACTTCCTTGGCGATCATCACCCAGTAACCTTCTTGGTAGGTATTGGCTGTTTCTTTGGCGCACTTTATATGTTGAAAAAGCAGCTTTATATTGCTTCATGGGGTGCAAACATCCGTATGGCAATCGCTACTGTGATTGTTTTCTGGACTCCAGTAGAGATTCTCGGACGTATTAATTTCTTTAAGGAGTTCTGGGTTCACCCACAAGAATATGCTGTACAGCTACTTTGTATCTTGGCTGCTTTCATCTTACTGATAGGTTATATGTGGCTGAAAGGGTCTAAGAAGAAACAAAATAGTAAGTAAGCATAAAGGCTTTTACAGAAGAAATGACATAACGTAGCCTATTCATTGAAGGTGTTACGTATACATCTAAGATTACTTGTTAGCAGCTTTAATGTTGCCGGCAAGTAATCTTTTTTGTTTATATAGATGATCTTAAACAGTTGATAAGTTTCTGTTAGGAAGGATTTTATATGTGCCTTGTACAGAAAATGTAATCTTGTGTGAGTAAGTCATTGATGTTTATGAATTATAATAACGTTATAAAATAATCCTTCTTACCGTTTTTGATTGTTGTGTTGATGCTCCGCACAGATGGTGCTAAGGCTTCGCACATGTGGTGCGGAGTACTAACACGGATGGTGCGGAGGGCTGAATATAAGGGTGTCAATTACAGAAAGAGGTTGTATTTACTTAATTTGGGGAGCACATCAGATGTCAAAAAGTAGATAAAACTTATTTGAAGATAAGATAGTATTTCTTTCAAAGAAAATGGGTTTAGTAGAGATAATGTGCATAGCAAAGGCATCTAAAATAGATTAAGGTATGTAGTCTTGTTAGTCTTTGGCAGTTTCTTCTTTGTTTTATCGCTTTTTTTTAGTATTTTTGTAGCTGCAATATAATTAAAAACAATGAATAAATTATTTTTATCCCTTTGTTTGTTGTTAGTAAGCTTTGCAGCGGCTGCACAAGATCGCCTGCCTAAAGTAATGCTCAAAGACATAGAAGGGAAAACCGTACAAACCGACACTATTTCTAATAATGGTAAGCCCCTTATTATAGCTTTTTTTGCTACTTGGTGTAAACCTTGCAATCGTGAACTCACAAGTATTGATGAGGTTTACGACGATTGGCAGCAAGAGACGGGTGTCCGGCTCGTAGCTGTGTCTATTGATCAGGCGCAGAACATTAATAAGGTGAAGCCAATGGTCGACCAGAATGGCTGGCGTTATGAAGTTTTGCTCGACCCTAATGGTGAGTTTCGTCGCTCGTTAGGTATTCAGTCTGTTCCTTATACCGTGTTGCTTGACGGACAGGGTAAGATTGTTTATAAGCACAACGGCTATACCGATGGTGCTGAAGTAGAGCTATATAAAAAGGTGAAAGAAGCGGCAGGTAAGTAATTCTATGAAGAAATTGATGATGATAGGACTGCTCATTGGTATGAGTAGTATATCTCTTTGTGCACAAGAGGAGTCCGATAAATTACGCCTTTCTGGAAGTCTTCAGAGCGATATGCTGTTAGCTCAAAAGGACAGTACGATAGGTGCTGAGGCTACAGATGGTCGTTTTCTGACAAATACTTATCTCGACTTGAAACTATCGAGCCGTTATGTTGAGGCTGGTGCGCGACTGGAATATCTGAAGCATCCGCTTCCGGGATACGAGAATGACTTTAAGGGTTGGGGTGTACCATACGCTTATTTGAAAAGTCGTTACAAGAATGCGGAACTCACCTTGGGTAGCTTCTATGAGCAGTTTGGCTCTGGTTTCATCCTCCGTTCCTATGAAGAACGTAGTTTGGGTATTGACAATTCTCTGCAAGGTGCGCGATTGAACTATCGTCCTTGGGCTTGTGTTGCAGTGAAAGTTATTACAGGTCGTCAGCGTAGATATTGGAATCATAATAAGAGTTGGATGACAGGTGCTGATGTAGAATGGAATATTGATGAGTTATGTAAAACTCTCCAACAGCATAATACGTATGTTACCTTAGGTGCTTCCTATCTTAATAAACATGAGAGAGACGAGGTGATAATGGTTGACCCAACTCATCGTTTGCATCTTCCGCTTAATGTTAATGCCTTTGATGTGCGTTTGCGTGTGCAACATCGAGCTTTTAATGTATTGGCAGAGATGGCAATGAAGTCGCAAGATCCTTCTCATGATAATGGTTACATCTATCGTAATGGTTACGTTGCAATGCTTTCGGGTTCCTATTCAAAGCGCGGAATGAGTCTGCTTCTGCAGGCAAAACGCAGTACGAATATGGGTTTCCGTAGCCGTAGAGGAATGGAAGGAATCTCTTCTTTTGTTAATCATCTTCCTCCATTCACGATGGAACATACCTATACATTGGCTGCTCTCTATCCTTACGCGACCCGTCCTGATGGTGAGTGGGCTTATCAAGCAGCAGCAGCCTATACCTTCCCAAAGGGTTCAACGATAGGTGGTAAGTATGGTACGACTGTTAAGGTAAACTTCTCACATGTTCATTCTGTGCGGAAGAATGGTGCAGGAGAAATCGGAACAGATGGCTATGGTAGTCCGTTTTGGGCGTGGGGGGACGCTACCTATTATCAAGATGTTGATTTTCAGTTGGAAAAGCGACTCGCTAAAGATACAAAGCTCAATCTAATGTATATGTATCAGCGTTACAATCAAACGCTACTCGAAGGACATGGAGGAATGCTTAATTCGCATATCTTTGTGGCAGATGTCAAACAAAAGCTTGCGCCTAACACAACATTGCGTGTAGAAGGACAGTATCTTGCATCAAAAGATGGCGATAAGGACTGGTTGTTTGGACTGGCTGAGCTGTCGCTTGCACCGCATTGGATGTTCACATTGAGCGACCTTTATAACGTTGGTAATACCCGAGTGCATTATTATCAAGGCTATGTAACCTATAGCGGTGGTGCCCATCGCTTGCAATTAGGCTACGGTCGTACACGTGCTGGCTTTAACTGTTCGGGTGGTGTATGTCGTTATATCCCTGCAACAAAGGGTTTGACACTCTCTTATAATTATAACTTCTGATAGAAATGAAAAGTTTTTATATATGCCTTTTGGCTGCAGTAGCTTTTTTAACAGGCTGCGATTCAGTTGGTTCTGACGAACGACTGATAGAGGTTCCAGCAGCTACTGTTCAGCGTAATGTACTGATAGAGGATTTTACGGGACAGCGTTGCATCTTCTGTCCTGATGCTGCAGAGGCTATTGCACAGCAACAAAAACTTTATAGTGCAGACAAATTGATTGCAGTTGCTTTCCATGCAGGACCGCTTGCTATCAAGAGTACGGCTGGATTTGTGGGCTTGCGCACCGATGTGGGAGATACTTATTATAAGCATTGGTCAGTTCCAAATGTGCCAAAAGCCATTATTAATCGTCGTGGAGGTGTACTTCCTAAAGATGCTTGGGCAGGGCGTATCTATGATGAGTTTGCTCAGACGACAACAGTTAGTATTGAACTTAAAAGTCAGTATGATGCTTCTACACGTCAGATGGAGATAGAAACCGATTTGAAGACCTTGTCTGAAGATGTGAAGGGACGGCTACAACTGTGGTTGGTTGAGGATAACATCGTTGCCCCACAGATGTTCCCAAACAATAAAGTGGATAAGGAATATGTGCATAATCATGTCTTTCGCGCTGCTATTAATGGGGAATGGGGCACAGAGTTAACGCTCTCTACGAAGAATGTTCATAAGGAGAAAACGACTTACACACTCCCTGACGGAGTTGTACCAAAGAATGCATGGATAGTAGGTTTTTTCTACAATGATAGCGGAGTCTTGCAGGCTGTGCGCCAAAAGGTTTCGCTTTAATAAACGAATGATAATCAATTACGAATAAATATAAATAAATAAGAAAATGAAATTACGTTTACTCGTGTTTATTGGTCTGATGACTAATCTTTTAGTTAGTGCACAAGCACAGACAAGTTCTAATGATGTTGTGTTCCTTGATGAACAAGGTAGAGTTATTCCTAACGGCACTGTTGTTGTCTTGAATAAGGCAGTTACAACAGAATTTCCTTTTGAAGGGTTTGAAATTGCAGGAAAGGTGTTTATTCAGAATAAGACTGATAAACCCCAGAATGTTTCTCTTTCCTATACTATTAACGAAATAGATGAAGGTGAAGTGAAGGTTTGTGCGTATGAAAATTGTACTATTAATCCAGATCCAGGAACTTATGAAGTAGGCACTAAACTCTTGTCTATAGGTCTTGAAAAAGAAACAGTTGAGATAGAACATACGTATGGTAAAAGAGAGAATTGTACAATTACGCTGAAACTTAAAGTAAAAGAACTCGGTTCTGATAAAGAGAAGGAGGGCCCATCAATTACTGTTAAGTTTGATACTAATGCAGCAGGTATTGCTTCGGTAGCGTCACAGAAGGGTGTTACTTACGATGTTTACAATACTCAGGGTGTGTTGTTGCATAAGCAACTTACGTCTTTGACAAATCTCCCTAAGGGCGTTTACATTGTGAAGCAGACGGGCGTTGCCTATACAAAAAAGTATGTTATTCGTTAAGCATATAATTTATTAATCTATAACTTGATATGTTACATAAGTTTTATACATTGTTTATTGCGCTTATTGCAGTCTTTTGTTGTGCTGTGAATGTAAAGGCGGATGGTTATACGCTTATTCCTTCTACAGGGCAGAAAGTATATGTTCCTATCACAGCAAAGAGTGCAAAAGGTAAACTATTGATTACCAATTACGGTAGAACTGCTATTCGTGACTTCGATTACACACTTTCTTTCAATGGAAAAGTTTTGATGTCGAAGAACTATGTCCTTACAAATCCATTGAACCGAATGGAGGGAACAACGATAGAGATAGATGTCCCACCATATACTCAGTTGTCAGAAACCGACCTTTTGTTTACAATTACAAAGGTAAACGGAGAGTTGAATAGTGCTACTATCAACTATGCAACACTTCCGAGAGTAACTGTTACAAAGGTGCCTCATAGAAAAGTTGTAGTTGAAGAATACACTGGAATGTGGTGTGGATTTTGTCCGCGTGGTATTGCACTTATGGAGAATTTGGCACATAAATATGGTGAAGACTTCATTGGTATTGCTATCCATACTGGAGGTAGAGCTGATCCGTTAACTTGTACGGACTATGCATGGAAAGCTACAGATTACAGAAGTCGCCCTTCACTTGATATGAATAGAAATCTTTTACTGGGTTATTTCAAAGCACAAACTGAGTTTGAAGAGGAACGATCAAAAGGAGCAGATATGGATATTACCGTATCAGCTGTATGGGATAAGGAAAAGAACAATATTACAGTAACTCCCTGTGTCACTTTCTGTGTGAATCGAGATGAAGCCCCTTATGGCTTTGCTTATGTGCTGACGGAAGATGGTATGTCTAATCCTAACTGGGTACAATACAACAATTTTTCAGGTAGTACGGCTGATCGTGGTATCACAAAAGAATTCGATTATTTTATAGATGCTCCTCGAGATATTCGTAATCTTGAAAATAACTTTGTTGCTATTGCAGCAGAAGGAGTAAAAGCACCTTTGACAGGTTATATTAAGACTCCGATTAAGGCAGACGAACCCCAGAGCCATACATATATCTTTAAGAATATTTCTAATAAGAAGATAATACAAGACAAGTCGAAGTTAAAAGTCTGCGTTCTGCTGATTAATAAGACTACTGGGCGCATTGAGAATGCTGCCAAGTGTACGATTTCTGAGCCAAATACTACTGCAATCTCTTCTTTGTCACAGGGAGAAGGACAGGTTGTAGAGACAGCACGCTATACGCTTGATGGTCGTCGTATTACAACTCCACAAAAGGGTGTTAACATTGTGAAGTACAGTGATGGTCGTGTTAGTAAAGAGGTGGTGACACAATAATGTCATCCTGACCTTATACTTATTTGTATTATGAACAGAAAATTGACTGATTTGTATCAGCATAAAGCAGAAGAGACGAGCAAAACGCTCGTCTCTCTCCGTAACCGTAGTCGTTTTTTTATCCTGACAGAAATCGGTTCTTTTTTGATAGCTATTGGTTTTGTAGTTCTCTACACCTTATTGGATAATGCAGCTTGGACACTTTTCTGTGCCTTAGCTGCATTATTGTTTTATCTTTACATTCGTCGTCGTGACGTACTGAACGACCGAAAGATAAAGAAAGGGGAGGCTTTATTGCTGGTCTACCAAAACGAGATAGCCTATCAGAAAGGCGACTACTCAGGCTTTGAAGCTGGCGAACAATATGTCAATCCGCAACATTCTTATACCTTCGACATGGATGTCTTTGGTATAGGTTCTCTGTTTCAAAGGATGAACCGCACTATCTCAACTGGTGGTAGTGACCAGTTGGCAGCTTGTCTATCTACGGAGTGGGGAAGTGAGAAAAGAGAGGAACTTATTAGGCAGATACGTCAGCGAATGGTTTCTGTTGACGAATTAGGGAAGGCAGAACCATTCTTGTCAGAATTCAAATCTTTAGGTGTAAAAGAACGAATCAATACGGAAGAAGTATTGAAAGCATTGACGGATGTTCATCGGCAGAGCTTTCCAAAGATTTTTCATAACCCACTGTTACGTTATTTCTGTTATGCAGATTTACTTGGTTTCTACGTGAGTATTGTGCTTTCCGTTATGGGATTAGCCCCCTCTTTACTCCCTCTATGGTGGGGAATTTTCAACTTCATGTTCTCTTTCCTTTGTGGGCATAAGCACATGCGTGTGATTTCCGAGTTGATAGCAAAGGTGCATGCGCAGGTAGAAGGTTACTTACGTGTATTGAAATTGGTTAATAACACAGAGTTTAAGTCAGCTGAACTACAAGCTTTGAAACAGAAACTTGCGGGTGCAGAAGCGTCTTTCGAACAGTTAGAACTTATCTTACAAAAGATTGACAACAGAAGTAATGAGGTAGGTGTCTTTGTCTTCAACAGTTTTGCCTTAATTGACATCGCTATCGTAAGACTCTTCCTTCGCTGGCAGCATACGTATGAACAGCGCACGAATGAGTGGATTGATAGTCTGAATCTCTTTGATGCTTTGGTGTCAATGGGTAATTATCGACTGAATGAAGATAGGGCAGTACAGGCAGAAATCAGCGAGGATAATAAGGTGGTTTATGAGGCGAAAAATCTTTATCATCCGTTCCTTGGTGAGAAGGCTGTTGCAAACGACTTCACAATCCATAATCATGAGTATTATATTGTTACGGGTGCAAATATGGCAGGTAAGAGTACTTTCTTGCGCTCGTTGGGTATAAATTATCTCTTAGCGATGAATGGTTTGCCTGTTTTTGCTGACCACTTGAAGATTTCAGTGTTTCATCTTTTCACGAGTATGCGCACCACGGACGATCTCACTCATGGTATTTCTTATTTCAATGCAGAACTGCTTCGTTTGAAAAAGTTGTTAGGCTCGTTGCGTGATGACGTACCAAGTCTGATTATTTTGGACGAGATTTTGAAGGGAACAAACTCTCTCGACAAGTTGAATGGCTCTCGTCTTTTCTTACAATATATCGCTGAGCGCAATGTGACAGGTGTTATCGCCACGCACGACCTTGAACTCTCAAAGATGGAAGAGGAATTTGCTGGGCGTTTTCATAACTATTGTTTTGAAATCGAGTTAGGTGAGAATATCACTTATTCGTATAAGATTACAAAGGGAGTAGCGCGTAATCAGAATGCTACATTCTTGTTGAAAGGAATCTTAAATCCCAATCGTATTTGAGAGATAAGCTTTTCATGTCGTTCTTCAAACGTTTGCTTATTTAGAAATTAATTTACAATTCAATAGCCGTTTTTACCTTATTCTTAGGGTAAAAACGGCTATTTTCGTTGCCTTTATAAGTGTCATGTATTCAATTAGTTACAAAGCCGTAGAGTGAAAGGTGCTTAATTGGACTTCAAAAGGGCGTTAGTAAGGGTCTTAAAGGGCACCTTTTACAAGGCAATTAAGCGTCTTTTAGAAGCTAAAAGAGCATGTGTTGGTTTTGAACCGTGTGAAAATAGTTTACAATGCGACTAATAAACAGATAAGTTGTTCGTAGAAGACAACCTCTTAATTCATGTTCTCTGGTGAGAGAATAAAGCGTTCAATGACGTGTGCAACACCATCTTCTTCATTTGATAAGGTAACGAAGTCAGCTTCACTTTGAATGTCTTTTGCAGCGTTTGCCATAGCAACGCCAAGTCCGGCAAAGCGAATCATGCTAAGGTCGTTATAACCATCGCCACAAGCAATAACCTCTTCACGGCTGATATCGAGCGACGAGATAAGACGGTCGAGCGAGCGTGCCTTGTCGATACCAAGTGGTACACATTCAAGGAAGAAGTCGGCAGAACGATAGACATCCATCTTTCCTTCCAACTCTTTGGCTAATCTTATCTCCAACTCGTGGAGTGGGGTAGGGTCGCCAACAATCAAACATTTGTTGATAGGATAGACCAACTGATTGAGGAAGTCGTCATATTGCATGACAGGCATCTTATTGATGAAAGCCTCGTGTTGTACGTATTCATCATCTTTATTAGTAGCGGCAATGCCCTCACCTTGATAGGTTAGGATTTCCATTCCTGCTTTTTTGGCTTCTTGAAAGAGGATCGGTACAAGCTGTTCGTCCAACTTCTGTTCAAAAAGAACTTCGTTGTTGGTGCAGTCGATAATCTTTCCTCCGTTGAAAGCAAGGATATATCCACCATTATCTTTTAGTTTCAATTCCTCTGCTAAAGGCACAATACCGTAAGTAGGGCGACCAGATGCCAATACGACGTGTACTCCTGCAGCTTGTGCTTGCATGAGAGCTTGTTTGGTACGTGGGGTAATCTCCTTTTTATTATTGGTTAGCGTGCCATCCAAATCGAGTACAATCATCTTATACTTCATCTTGTTTGTCTTCTTATTACTTTGTAATTCCCATTATGGATAATGACTTATATTTATCGAAAACCATTAATCCTTGTGCAAAGGTACGGCTTTTTATGGACTAAAGGCTGTGTTTGCCTTGATATAAAATGATAAGTATGAAAAAGTTTTGATGTGATACAATAAATCGCAAACGTTTGCGTGAAGGATTAACTTTCCTTTGGACCTTTATCGTAGGTCTATTTGCTGGTGGTACGCTTGCATTAGTTGTTTGGCGTGTTATTGAACCATCAGAGAAGTAATTCAGTTTATCATTGAAATAAGAAATTAGGCTTATTAGGCTATTATGTCTAATAAGTCAATTCGCTTTTATTCTGAAAACATTGCAGTTTATCACGGAATTTAACATTTTGCGCTTATTAAATATGTGTGATGTTTTGGCTATCAGAAAATAAAACCGTACTTTTGCAATTGTAAATAGGTATAGATTTATTAATTTTAAAAGATAAAAGAAATTATGGTAGATTACAAGAAATTAGGTCTCGTGAACACACGTGATATGTTCAAGAGAGCAATCAAAGGCGGTTATGCTATCCCAGCATTCAACTTCAATAACCTTGAGCAGCTTCAGGCTATCATCAAGGCTTCTTCTGATTTGAAGTCACCAGTTATCCTTCAGGTTTCTAAGGGTGCCCGTAAGTATGCTAACCAGACTCTTCTCCGTTACCTCGCAGAGGGTGCAGTAGAGTATGCTAAGGAGTTGGGTTGCCACCATCCAGAGATTGCACTTCACCTTGATCATGGTGATAGCTTCGAGACTTGCAAGAGCTGTGTAGACTTTGGCTTCTCTTCTGTAATGATTGATGGTTCTGCTCTTCCTTACGAGGAGAATATTGCTTTGACTAAGAAGGTTGTTGAGTATGCTCATCAGTTCGACGTAACTGTTGAGGCTGAACTCGGTGTTCTCGCTGGTGTTGAGGATGACGTTGTAGCTGAGGTTTCTCACTATACAAAGCCAGAGGAGGTTGTTGATTTCGCTACTCGTACAGGTTGCGACTCTTTGGCTATCTCTATCGGTACTTCTCACGGTGCTTACAAGTTCACTCCAGAGCAGTGTACACGTGATCCAAAGACTGGCCGTTTGATTCCTCCTCCATTGGCTTTCGATGTTCTCGCAGCTATCGAGAAGCAGCTCCCAGGCTTCCCAATCGTTCTCCACGGTTCTTCTTCTGTTCCTCAGGAGTATGTTGACATCATCAACGAGCACGGTGGTAAGTTGCCAAACGCTGTAGGTATCCCAGAGGATCAGCTCCGTCAGGCAGCTAAGAGTGCTGTTTGTAAGATTAACATCGACTCTGACTCTCGTCTTGCATTCACCGCAGGTGTTCGCCAGACATTTGATGAGCACCCAGAGTACTTCGACCCACGTCAGTATTGTGGTAAGGCTCGTGAGTACATGGAGGATCTTTACAAGCACAAGATTACAGACGTTCTTGGTTCTGAGAACAAGCTTGCTAACCTCGACTAATCATTTGTTGAGGTCGGCTTGACTAAATAAAACATTAGCGGCAGTTTCCTTTAGGGAACTGCCGCTTTTCTTTTGTGCCGCTTTCTACGAGGCATTGCCTCGTAGGTTGGGACAGAGGAAACAAAAGAGGGTGTGTCAAAATGCAAATATCATTTTAATTTATTGGTGTCCGATAAAACCTTTTTTGCGTTCATATCTTTTTAATTCAGAATAG
>ERZ773087.1321-NODE-1321-length-16115-cov-5.260710_pt1 | contig 16115 bp, 9 predicted proteins | sample MGYA00511375_ERZ773087 | MGnify/ENA primary metagenome ERZ773087 (study PRJEB29015, sample SAMEA2737995) | human oral metagenome | biome: human oral; feature: human-associated habitat; material: dental | place: China | collected 2063 ...
AACACTTTCATTACTATTTGTGCCGCGGCTTGCCCGCGGAATGGAGATTTTTATGAATGATATGTTCTATGGATTCGATACGGATGGAACTATGCTACGTATAGGAGCTATGAATATGATGACTCACGGTATAGAAAATCCTTGTATAGAATATAGAGACAGTCTTTCTGATCAAAATCCTGACAGAGATAAATATTCGCTTATACTTGCAAATCCGCCGTTCAAGGGTAGCTTGGATGCGGAAATAGTATCTACAGATCTATTGAAAGTATGTAAGACTAAAAAAACCGAGCTTTTGTTCTTGGCGCTCTTTATAAGAATGTTGAAGATTGGAGGAAGGTGCGCTTGTATAGTGCCTGACGGTGTACTTTTCGGATCTTCCAATGCCCATAAAGCTATCAGAAAAGAAATAGTCGAAAACCAGAAACTTGAAGCGGTAATATCAATGCCTTCAGGAGTCTTTAAACCATATGCGGGAGTATCCACAGGTATACTTATCTTTACAAAGACCAATCATGGCGGAACTGATAATGTCTGGTTCTATGATATGACAGCTGACGGTAAGAGTCTGGATGATAAGAGAACACCGATAGCAGATAATGATATACCGGATATTATAGCTCGCTTCAAAAATCTTGACGGAGAAAAGGACAGAAAACGTACAGATAAATCCTTTATGGTACCTAAGAGTGAGATCATAGAAAAAGATTATGACTTATCCATCAATAAATACAAGGAAGTGGAGTATGTTCCTGTAGAATATCCGCCGACATCAGAGATTTTGGATGAAATAGAGAAGCTGAACGAGCAGATAATGGAAGAGACCAGAGTGTTGAGAGAATTATTGAAAGGGACCTCAAATTGAGGTTTGTGTGGGAATGATAGATGGCAAAATATAAGTTAGGAGACATCTGTGAAATTGTATCAGGGAGTACCCCTAAAACTGACATAGAAGAGTACTGGAATGGGGATATTAAGTGGATTACACCTGCTGAATTGGATGATGAGTCTTATATTGTCTATGATACAACAAGGAAAATTACAGAGCTAGCTGTGAAGAAAACTGGACTTTCATCATTTCCAGAAGGAACAGTAATTTTGTCCTCGAGAGCACCTATAGGAAAGGTGGCAATTGCTGGATGTGAGATGTATTGTAATCAGGGATTTAAGAATCTGATTTGTTCAGAGAAGATATACAACCGGTATCTTTTCTGGTTCCTTAAAGGTAATACAGAATATCTTAATTCATTTGGAAGAGGTGCAACATTTAAGGAAATATCGAAAAAGATTGTTTCAGATATAGAAATAAATGTTCCAGAAATGAATCTGCAAAAAAATGCAGTGCTTAATCTTGAACGACTATCAAAGATAATCAGTCTAAGAAAGTCTGAAATCGATAAATTAGATGCTCTCATCAGAGCCCGATTTGTTGAGATGTTTGGGGATCCAAGTGTTAATAATAAAAGGTGGCAAAGGGGAGTAATTAATGAAATTGGGTCTTGTATTGCAGGTGCTACACCAAGTACAAAAGTTGATGAGTATTGGAATAATGGTACTATTCCGTGGATGAGTTCTGGAGAGGTCAATAAAGGTAGGATAGATAGAACAGATAATTTCATAACACATTTGGGATATGATAAAACAAGTACAAAACTTGTTCCTCCGAAGACTGTGGTATTAGCGATGGCAGGGCAGGGAAGAACGAGAGGTATGGCAGCAATAACTGAAATTGATCTATGTACAAATCAATCAATCTGCTCAATAGTGAATAATGAAAAGATAGACGCTGAGTATTTGTTATATTTTTTAAAACTTCAGTATAATGAGCTTAGAAGAGCTTCTACAAATACTGATGGAAGAGGTGGATTAAATCTTAAGATAATAGGAAATTACCCTATTATGATTCCTCCAGTTGGTTTACAAAAAAGATTTGCCAACTTTGTTGAACAAGTCAACAAATCAAAATTGTTAGCCGCCTCGCAACCTCAAATCCATATATACAAAACCCTAACTTTGCTGTAAAATAGCCATAGTTAACGATTTCCTTAATATAAAGGGCTTTATATAAATAAAATTTTAAGAATATGCTCCTAAGTTGAGATATTCTCTATTAAATACTACTTACTAAAATTATGGGGAGGTTTGCCATGGGCAACTTTGACTATTTGAAAGAGGAAAAGAGGTTTGATACCTTTTCAAATGTTGCTATTGCGGCAGAAAAAGTTTTATATATAGATCCGGGGCTGTGTGTTATGAATTGCCGCAGAGCGATGGAGTTTGCCATAAAATGGATGTATTCGGTGGATGCTTCATTGACTAAGCCGTATCAGGACAATCTGATCAGCTTGATGAATACTGAAGAGTTCAAAGATATTATTGATGCAGACCTGTTTAAGCGTATGGATTTTATACGTAAGATAGGTAATGACGGTACTCACAATGCAAGGAAGGTAACTGAGGAGCAGGCAATGCTTTGTCTTGAAAACCTGCATATATTCTTTGATTTTGTAAGCTATTGCTATGCGGATAATTATGTTGAACAAAGTTTTGATAAATCACTTTTGAAAAAAGAAGTTGAGACGCCAAAGACACCGGAAATTTCCGATATAGATTTGGATAAGCTGATAGCAGAGAATGCATCACTTAAAGCTTCACTTACAGAGCAAAGAGAAGAAAAGATTCAAAGCTATGTTACAAAGCCGCTTGAACTGTCGGAATATTCAACAAGAAAAATATACATTGACACTATGCTTTCAGATGCAGGATGGAGAGAAGGCTCCGACTGGTTAAATGAGGTAAAGATAGAGGGATTGGCTGCAGATTCAGGTAACGGATTTGCGGACTATGTACTTTATGATGATGCCCATAGACCGCTTGCTGTAGTAGAGGCAAAGCGCACATGTGTGGATGTTGTTGCAGGAAGAAAACAGGCAAACGACTATGCAGACGCTATCGAGAAAAAAACAGGAAGAAGGCCTTGTATTTTCCTTACAAACGGATTTGAGACAAGAATAATAGACGGTGAATACCCTGAAAGAAAGGTAGCAAACGTATATTCAAAAGAAGATTTGGAAAAGATGTTCAACTTAAGAAAGATGAGAACATCTCTTGAAAATGTCGTTATAGATAAGAATATAGCGGGCAGGTATTACCAGGAGGCCGCAATCAAGGCGGTATGTAATGCTTTCGATAAAAAACATCGCAGGAAAGCATTGCTTGTCATGGCTACAGGTTCAGGAAAGACAAGAACTGTAATAGAGTTGTGTCATGTACTTCTTGATGCAGGTTGGATTAAGAATATCTTGTTCCTTGCGGACAGAACGTCTTTGGTAATTCAGGCAAAGAGAGCGTTTAGAAATAATTATCCTGACCTTTCTGTAACAAATCTTTGCGAAGAAAAAGATAATTACAATGCTCACTGTGTTTTTTCTACATATCAGACAATGATGAATTGTATAGATTCGGCCAAGGAAGAGGATAGAAAGATATTCACTTGCGGACATTTTGATCTTGTGATATGTGATGAAGCACATAGATCTATATATAATAAATACAAGAATATTTTTACATATTTTGATTCTCCTCTTGTAGGACTTACAGCTACACCAAAAGACGACATTGATAAAAATACTTATGAAAGATTTGACCTGGAGCAGGGAGTTCCGACATATGGATATGAACTCTCACAAGCTGTAAAGGACGGATATCTGGTTGACTTTTTATCTGTTGAAACGAAGCTTAAGTTTATTGAGGAAGGAATTGTGTATGAAAATCTTTCCGATGAAGATAAGAGTATATATGAGAATACTTTTGAGACGGAGGATGGTGAAATACCTGACTCAATAAGCTCATCGGCACTTAATGAGTGGATATTTAATGCAGATACTATTCGCAAAGTGCTTGATACATTTATGAAAACCGGAATCAAAATAGATTACGGACAAAAGATTGGAAAGAGTATTATCTTTGCAAAAAACCATGCACATGCTGAAAAAATTCTTGAAATCTTCAATAAGGAGTATCCGCATCTAACCGGCTATGCGCAGGTTATTGACAACAGGATTAAGTTTGCACAGCGTATTATTGATGATTTTTCTGAAGCAAATAAATTACCGCAGATAGCTATTTCTGTAGATATGCTTGATACAGGTATTGATGTACCTGAGGTTGTTAATCTTGTCTTCTTTAAGAAGGTAATGAGCTATGCAAAGTTCTGGCAGATGGTGGGTCGTGGTACAAGATTGTGTCCGGGTCTTATTGACGGAGAGGATAAGACTAAATTTTATATATTTGATTTTTGTGGAAACTTTGAGTTCTTCAGAATCAATAAGAATAAGGGTAAAGTCTCCGCAAATAATATTTCGATACAGAGTGCCATACTTAATTTAAAGTTTGAAATAGCATACAGATTACAGGATTTGGACTATCAGAGCGATGAACTTAGATCATTCAGGAAAAGACTTGTTGAAGAGATGGTAGCAAAGGTATCAGAGCTTTCAAGAGACAGATTTGATGTAAAGCAACATTTAAAGTTTGTGGAATTATATTCTACGGAGGAAGGATATAATGCACTAACATTTGAAGATACGGTGCTGATAAGAGAAGAACTTTCACCTCTTATTTTACCTGAAGATGATGAAATCAGTGCAGTGCGTTTCGATGCATTGATGTATGGCATAGAGCTTGCATGCCTTGCAGGCAAATCATATAAGAGGTTTGTTACCGATTTAAGGAAGAATGCGAAAAAACTTGCAAGTATTGCTAATATCACCGAGATAAATGAGCAATCAGATCTTATAGAGGATATATTACATACTGACTACATTGAGGACTGTGGAATAAACGAGTTTGAGATAATAAGAGAAAAGCTCCGTGGACTTATGAAGTATATTCCAAAAGGAGGTATTATGTATGATACCAACTTTACTGACGATATTGTTTCTATAGAATGGAACGACTCGGATCTTGAAAGTGATTCGTTGAAGAATTATCGTGCAAAGGCTGAATATTATATTAAAGAGCATCAGGACAATGAGGCTATAAAAAAGTTAAAATCCAATATTCCTTTAAGCAAAGATGATATAAAAGAACTGGAAAATGTACTTTGGTCAGAGCTTGGAACAAAAGAGGAATATGAGAAGGAATACGGGCAAAAGCCGCTGGGTGAGCTGGTACGAGAAATAGTCGGACTTGATATGAATGCTGCAAAGGAGGCGTTTTCAGCATATCTTGAGAACAGCAATCTTGACAGCAGACAGATTTATTTTGTAAATCAGATTGTAGAGTATATAGTTCACAATGGAATGATGAAGGATTTATCAGTATTACAAGATACCCCGTTTACAGATCAGGGAAGTATAGTTGAGATATTTACAGACTTGGGAGTATGGGCAAATATCAAAGGTATTATAGATAGCATTAATGAGAATGCTGCTGCGTAGTTGGAATATTAATGTTATATTTAATTATGTATAAATTATATAAAATTAATATATAACAAGAATATATTTGATTTTTATTAATAAAAACAATGTGGAGGATTAAATGTATAATGATAAGTTTAATAGAATAGTTTCAGAAATTTTAGAAAGTATGGAATTAAATAATGTGGGTTTATATGTGGGCCAGGGAATAGAAATGGAGGAATTACCAAATGTCGTCTTAGAACAGAAGTGGAGATTTGTCATTACTAGTCAGAAGAGAGATGACTTCTCGGGATTTTTTGTGTCAGATGAAAGATTGCCAAAGTTCTATACAAAAATGGAAGATGTTCAAAAGATGTCTTTTAGTAGTATAAATTTACCTATAATACAGTTATTTGGGCTTGATTCGGATATGAATAAACTAGATACAGAAATAGATAAAATGATAATAGACACCACTGCGTCTGACATTATGGGCTATATTGCTAAGAAATTGGATACAAGAAGCAAATTAGTCGTCATAGGATATTGTCCTATAGACGTTGATGAACTGCAATATAGGGATTTTGTAACGAGATGGAGTCAGATAAAAGGGGCTAGGGTATTTATATTTAATGATGGTAGGGTTAACGATTTTACTGAAAAAATGAAGAAATTTGCAGATGAAAGAAATGATTACTGGTGTGAAACATCATTATCAGAGGTTTTATGTTCTGTGGATTTTATGTATGACGATTACAGTGAAGCTAGAACAGACGGTTTATCTAAACAGTTGTTCTATAAAGGGAGTAAGGCTACTTATATTGAAAATAAAATATTATTAAAATGTCAAAATTTTGCGCATTTATTGACAGATGAAGTTGTTAATAAAATAAGGCCGATAGGGAAAGTTGAGCAAGGAAAGTATTATGAGATTTTTTTAGATAATTCATCAGTAGAACCACAATGGTATGGATATTCAGAAGAATTAGATTATCATTTAGAAAGACCTTTTGAGAAAACTATACTGAGATTGGTTCAAAAGTTATTAAATGGGAGAGGATTAGAGGATAATCCTGATAATAGAAGATTACCTGTTATTTTAGAGGGAGATCCTGGAACATCGAAGAGTATTACTTTAGCAGCAATTGCATATAAGATATTTAAAAATCGAAATAACCCAATTGTATTTATAAAAAATGAAGAGATATCATTTAATAATGAATATGGAAGAGAATTTGAGTTGCTTAATAGCTTGTTAAGTGAAATAGAGAATGCTCCAGGTTCTGATGAGAGAGTGTTAATTGTTTGGGATACTGCAGCTTATAGAAATGTTGAAGATATTGCAAGGAATTTGATTAGACTATTAGATAATGTAGGGCGTAGGTTTGTTCTATTGTGTACGGCATATAGGGGTTCCAGTAAGGAAGATGTAAATCATAATCCAAATTCTGAACGAAAGACTAATATAAAAAAAGTGTGGAGAATGGATCGTAAGGGTGACTTTATCCAAATAAAAGTTGAGGAAAAAGACGACTTTGGTAACTGTGTTTATAGTGATGGTAGAGCTTTTTTTATTGAGAGTAATAGAGATTTATCAGAGGAAGATAAGTCTGAATTGGATGAGAAAAATAAAAAGTATACAGATTTAAGTTTTTCTGAAAGAGAGATGGCAAATAAAGAAAATGATATATTTATGTATTATTTTCAATTGAGATATGAACTAAGAGAGCGGCTTGCAGAAGGTTTGAATATTGAACAAAGAATAATAGGGTATTATGTAAAAAAACAATTAGAGTTGATGTCTAATTATAAAAACAAAGAGGAGAAGACAGTAAGCCCAATGGTAAAAGCATTGCTTGAAGCAGGGATTGACTTAAGTGATGATATTAGTAAGGAAATCGAAAATGACGAATTAAAGGAATTTAATGAGAATATGAAATTTGATTTAGATTCATTTAATTCAAGCATTGCATTGTTTAGTAGATATAAGTTAAATGTACCTTATAAATTGGCATTTTCAATGCTACTTAGAGGTTCTGGTAGTGGAACGGATTATATATATAAATATCCAAAAATTTTTGATTTTGTAACTACATCTATACCTTGGCTTTTTTATGGGCTTGACACATATGATAGGTTTATCTTTAGATTTAGAAATTCTAAAGAGGCTGAGATTTTTATAAAAAGAAATGATATCGATGGAGAGAAGCATATTGAGTATCTAATTGAAATGTTTGATTTATATATGAGTGAGTATCCAGATGATGATGAAATTAAGAACGCCTTGATTAATTTGGCAAGAATGATGGGACCAAACTCAGAGTATTATAGTTTTGAAACGGATCCTAGCGAACACCGTATGATATTGAGGAATTTGGATAGTTTTATTTTAAAATTATCTAATATGAGGAGTACAATTAAAGATGATAAATTTGATATTAATTTAGCTCAACTAGAGATAACATTTACTAGAGAGTATTATGGTAAATTGTGGAATAAACTACATGATAAAGAAGGTGAAGAAGATAGCGCTAAAAGGTTAAGTAAACTTAAAGATGTACTGGAGTTATCTCAAATATGCATAGAAAGGTTGAGTAAAGAACAATTTGAACTCGATACGACACAGAAAAAGTATATTCAGGATCAAATCAATATATTTGCTTACGAAATGGCATATTGTAAAATTGCTATAGAAGATTTAGTTGTAAATGAGAGAGAAAGAAAAAATATAGATATTCAAACACCTGAGTATTTTCAAATATACCCATTATTGGCGAGAGCTGTAAATTCAAATCCAATAAATGGATATTCATACAATGCTATGTTTAAATTATTTGTTCATGAATATACAAAACTAAGTAATGACGAGCAGAAGTTGACTATTTTGAGTGAGGTTAGAGGTTATGCAGAAGAAGCAGGTACTTTAGACATTATTAATAGAGGAATGAACGGAAGAGATGAGGTTCAAGAAAATATTTTAAAAATTGAAGGAATGGCGGCAGGCTACTCTATAGATATTGATACAATTGAAAGTAAAGATAAAAGCAATAATTTTGTAAAAGTATTTGATGAGTGTTTATCTAAAAATAAAGCCTGTGCAATAGTTTTTGTGTGTCAACAAGAGCTAGATAAATATGGATTATTACATGTAAAAAAGGCTGAAAATGATAAGAAAAAAAATGAGGAGTTGTCTACAGAAAAACTAAAAGTATGTAAAAAGGTATTTGATTTTTTATCTAAAGAAGAATATAAAATATGCATTGAAAAAGATGTATTTGCTTTATATCTAAAATTGCGCGTGGCTTGGCTATTGTTTAACAAAACACCTCTGAATATAGGAGACAAGGAGGCTCAACTTACTTTTATTAATAAGGATGGTTGGAAAACAATATATGATATATGTGAAATGTATATACATTGTAAGGCTGAAAATAAGAAGCCGATTGTTTATCTAATCTATGCATTGTCTATAATTCAACTCAGAGAGGATTATGTGACAGCATACGATGCAATTACAAGCATGGATAAAAAAGGAACTGCTTCTTTTGCATCTCAAGCAAGAATGAGAGTTCCATATATTATTTGTGAGAAGCCTGGAAAACCAAAAAAATACTTTGGTACAATTCATAATGTTGACAATTCGGACACACACAGAGTATCCGGATATCTAAATGTAAAGGGGATTGCAATTAAAATGGGAAAAAAAAGGGGAGTAAGGGTCTTTGCTAATAATATAGGGAAAAGATTTCTGCCTGATAATAATAGCCCAATAGTTGATTTAGAAGTTGGAGTTGGATATACCGGTTTTTCAGCATATACTGAAAAAGGTAGAAAAGATAGGGGGTATATTTGATGTGTGAAATTGAAAATATATCTTTTAAAGAAGACACTGTTTTAATTAATAATAAAGTAAGACAAGAAATTGCATATCATTTATGGATATTTTGTGGATATGAAGATTCTGAGTATAATGTCGTAAGTACCGATGCAAAGTTTATAAAGTTGATAAATGATTTATATAATGTATTTTTTGATTCAAGTTTTATAAGGGGGATATGTAATTGTAAAATTGTTGAAGAAAACAACTGGGATTATATTAGAGATATTAAACGTAAATTGAATGATATAAGTATATTGCGCACAGCTATATCACATACAGTGAGTAAAGAGAATTGTAAATATCATATCAGTATTCAATTTAAAGAATGGATAAATAGTAAGTGTGGAACCTATAATCCAACAAAGGATATAGAGTTTAAAAAATTAATATCGGAATTGTTATTACTAAAGAAGGAACTCTTTAATTTACTAGATAGGCTTTTAACAGACATAAGCTCTCTAAGTTCAGAAAATAAAAGTAAACTTATAGAGAATTGGGAGGAGATGACTGTTGAATTTTACTTAAAAGGTATTAATAGAGATATGTTTATAGGCAAGTTAATAGAGTGGTATGAAATTAATAATAATAAAATAGGTTTGAATGGAAAATTTTATACATATAAATATAAAATTAATGAGTTAATAATGAACAACATTTGTCTTAAAGAACAGAAAAAAATAGATTATTATGAGCAACTTAGAGCAGAGCATTTTGATAAACTTACGAAAGAGAAAAAAGATAGATTTGATTATTTTATACGAGAATTAAATTCAAATATAGATAAAATAAAAAAAGATGTTGCGGATTTTGTTAATAAAAATATTGAGGATTTAGAAGCAATTCATTACACGATGTATTATTTGAGTGATGGAGTACTAAGAAAAAAAGTTAAAGATGCTGTTTCGGAGATAAAGAAAAATAGATTAACACTTATTCCTCAAGATTTGATAGGATATATGATAAATGAGGATTTAAAAATTAATTTTTAGCTATATTTTCACCATCACTGCATTTTGGGTGGTGAGAGTAAGGATACAAAAAATATGATAGATATTGCGTCAAAAGACGGTGCAAAAGTTCATGTGTTAGAGATTCAAAATAATTTTATGAAAACTTACTATATATGGATTGCTACATTCAAAGAGGATGATTTTGAACAGTATTGGGATAATGAGCCATATGAAAATGAATTAAAACTTTTCAAAGAGGGGCTTGGAGCTAAACCTGATATTAGCCTAAAGTGTGGATTTTGCAGGGAAACGGGATTGGAAGAACTGGATGAAAAGGACTTTTGGTTTTGTTTTAGGCCTTCTTTATGTAATGTACGCGAGCTTGCAAAAGATTATATCTCTGATTTGGATGAATTTGAGAGGGTGTGTAATGCAAAAGGGATTTTAGAAGGAAATGTTATTTGGGGAATAGCTGTTAAAGATTTCCATGATTTAGATCCGAAAGTTTGCAGTATGCATTATATTGATAAATTTGAAGTGTAAAGCTTTATTAAGTCCCTTTGTTTTAACCCTTTTAATGTGTTAATATATCAAAAAACCAAATCAGGTATATGGGAGATATTTATGTACAAAATATTTGTATATGGGACTTTGAAATCTGAATATCTGCAAAATAAGCTACTAGGGCATACATTAGAGTCATATGATGCCAAGCTTGAGGGATATTCTATAAATACAGGTGAGAAGTATTTCAATGTAATTCCAAATGATGGCGGATGTGTTAAGGGTAAGGTCTTACTTGTAAGTGAAAAGGATATACTTTATATAGACCAATGGGAATCTGTTCCTATGTATATAAAGGACAAAGTGAAGGTACATTCAAAATATGGTTATGAGGATGTTTATATCTATATAAAGAAAGATAAAGAAGACAAGATAAAATTGCAGGATGATGTCTTGAATATGAGCAACAATGAAAATCTTGAAGCCACCATTGATGAGTTTGCAGGTGCCAGAGATATTGAGTTTCCGGTATGTGACATATATCTGAATTATCATATAGATTTAAGTGCAGGTGCTTTGAGTGATTCTAAGAAAGTTAAGGATGTGTTTACTGAGCAGGTAAAAGACAAAGAGGTTTCATTCATAGGATATGAGGATTTGTATTATGAAAATTTTGGGCAGCAGGTTTCGCTTTATTATATAGAAGATAATGAAAAAGCGATGTTGACTGTAGTGATTCCTGTTTCCGCCTGTAATCCTGTAAGGCTTTGTGAAAAAGCTTTTGGTGGAAAACTTGAAATAGAAGGAAAAGATTTTGCAGATTACATTTATTCAAAATATAATATCAAAGTATTGAAAAAACCGAATGTGATAATCTATTCGTCAGGTGAAATTGATAAGTCAAAAAGGGTTGAGATTTTATCTGCAGGGGAAAGTGATGTTAAGAGTGATGAGATTATAGAAGCGGCGAATACGGATATATCAAGAAGTGAAGATGTTAAAGTATATGCCTTTAATAATGTGAGAATATGTATACCGAAGAGCTTTGCGCCTTGCTATATGGACAGGTTGAAGTCTTTGTTGTTATTGTAAAAAAGAACTGCCACATTTGATGTGACAGTCCTTTTTATAGAAACTATTTTTTAAACAGTTTTGCAAAGAAGCCTTTTTTCTTAGGCTCAGGCTTTATCAGTTTTCTGCCTTTGACACTCTAAGTGTTGGGTAAATTTTTCATGCCAAGTTAATTTTACCACAAAAATAGGACTTTTCGCATGAACGAATGGTCCTATTTCTTGCGTATGAGAATATTGTTATTGCAAAATATATGTATTCATCATAAAATAAAGTCATATACACGGTTTTATTTTTTCTATGTTCAGTTTAAAGTTTATATCTTATTAAAGTAATTTTTACCGAAGCAAATAAGTATTATTAAAGGGATGTCGTATGAGAGGAAGCAAGGAAAAAGATATTACACAAAAGGCACTTGAGATGTATAATGATGTGTTTGCAGATATTATAAATGTACTACTGTTTAATGGGGAGAGTGTAGTAACGGAAGACAGTTTGACAGATGTATTGCAGGAAAGTATTCTAAAGATAGATGGTAGAATAAGAGCACAGTATAGGGATATCGCAAAATACTGGTACAACAGTAAGATAAAATTATCAATGTTCGGTCTGGAGAACCAAACAAAACCTGAGAAACTGATGCCACTTAGGATCTTTGGATATGACGGAGCGGAGTATACGAGGCAAGCTAAAAATGAGAACAGTAAAGAAGCAAGATATCCCGTTATTACATTAGTATTGTACTTCGGATATAACGGCAGATGGTGTCATCCAACGAATTTGCTTGAACTTTTGGATATAGATAAAAGAATCAAACCATATGTGAATGATTTCAAGATGAATCTATTTGAAATAGCATACCTTGACAGGGAAAAGATAGATATGTTCAAGAGTGACTTTTGGATACTTGCCGATTATCTGTATCAGATGCGTGTAAATAAGGATTATGTAGCAAGTGACACAGTAATTGAACATGTGGATGAACTTTTGATGCTGATGTCGGCAATGACAAAGGACTACAGATTTGAATATACCATAAATGAAGTTAAAGGAAAGGAGCATGTGACTATGTGTGAGGTACTGGATAGAGTAGAGGCAAGAGGAAGAGAAGAAGGAATTAAAGAAGGGATTAAAGAAGGTACTGTAAATATCCTTATTTCTCTGGTAAATGATGGGATTCTAAGCATTGCGGATGCAGCAAAAAGAGCCGGCATTAGCGAAGAAAGCTTTAGAGGATATTTAGAGCGAGGTTAATGCAAATTAGCGTATAGTTTTGAATATATTTAAATAAAATCAGTGGGGTGTAAAAAACTCAATAAAGTTTTTTCACACCCCGCTTTTTTTATAGAAACTATTTTTTAAACAGTTTTGCAAAGAAGCCTTTTTTCTTAGGCTCAGGCTTTATAAGTTTTCCGCCTTTGACACTCTTTATATCAGAGATATAGATGCCGCTTACTACAGCCTTTACTTCTGTCTTTAGAGGTATCATGGCAAATACTTTTTCATCCGCCATAAGTGTCATTATTCTTGGCCCTACCTTGGCCTTTACTATGGGGACTTTCGTCCATTTCAGATACCAAGGCGTCTGCTCATATACAATCTTAGGCAGACCTGATTCTTTTATTTTCAGTTTCTTTTTATCTATAATAAGCATCGAAACCGTTTGTTTGGCAGCTTCCATAGCCGCCTGTGACTCTACCTGCTTTGTCTCCATCTTTCTTCCGAAAAAATAGAGGGCAACTAAGGCAGCGAGTAATATAACGAGTATGACAATAAGAATTGTCAAAAATGTTCTCACTTTTAATTCCTCCAAAAATAAAAATTGTGAAGTATCACTGACGACAATTATATCAAAATCTTAACAATTTATCAACAAATTCTCAATATGATACCGATAAGTTTAATTTAAGTTTGAAAATATTGTGATATAATAGCCTCATAATGTTTTTTAGGAGGCTATATGAGAAAGATACTTATTGTTATAGATATGCAAAACGATTTTATTGACGGGAGTCTCGGTACCAAGGAAGCTGTAGACATAGTAGAAGATGTTAAGAAAAAAATCCTTACATATGATAAAAGGGATGTATTTGCAACTATGGATACTCACGAAGAGAACTACCTTGATACTCAGGAAGGTAAAAATCTTCCGGTATCACATTGTATAGAAAATACTGAGGGTTGGGAGCTGAATAATGAGATAGCAGGGCTTATATATCCTGAGAATGTATTTAAGAAGCCGACTTTTGGAAGTGTGGAGCTTGCTAAAAAGATAAGTGATATAGCAAAAGAGGGAGAGATAGAAATAGAGTTGGTCGGACTTTGTACAGATATATGTGTGGTTTCCAATGCTCTGCTTTTGAAGGCGTTTTTACCTGAGACAAAGATAAGTGTAGATTCCGCATGCTGTGCCGGTGTGACTGTAGAAAAGCATAATGCCGCACTTGAGACTTTAAGAAGTTGCCAAGTTAATATAGAATAATATTTCGGATTGATTAAAAGTCTTACATACAAGTTTTGCTTGTTTGTAGGACTTTTTTTGATTTCACAAATTGTTCACAGAATAACAGATTTTTTTAAGTTTCATTTCAGCTTGAGATTGTATCCTTAATGCATCAAAGGAAAACAAACCTTTAAAAAATAAAAAAGAGGTATACATATGAAGAAGAATATAAATAAAAAAAATAAGACAATAGCTTTATCGCTGGCAGGAATGGGACTTATGTTAAGCCTTGGTGCTTGCAGTAATGTAGGAGCCAATGCGGCTACACTAAGTGCAAATGTAAGCAATCAGGACACAAAGGGAAGTACCACAAATATAAGTGTGGACAATAACACTGTCAGTATAAACGGAGACGGTGCAAGCAGCGAAGGTAATGTGATAACTGTAAGCAAGGCAGGCAATTATAATTTTACAGGTACTTTGGATGAAGGACAGATAATCGTAGATGCTGACGGTGATGTAAACTTTACATTCAACAACTTCAGTATTTCATATTCCAAGGATGCTCCGATAGTGGCAAAGAAAGGAAACTTAAATATCATATCGGCTGACGGCACGGACAATAAGGTCAGTGACAAGAGAGCTGCCAACACAGAGGATGAAAACAGTTCAAGTGATAGCTCAAAGGAGGCATATGATGCGTCCATCTATGGCGAAGCCGATATAAATCTTAGCGGAGGCGGCAAGCTTACAGTAGAAGGAGGTTACGAGGACGGAATACACAGTAAGTCAAACTTGAGTGTTGAGAGTGGAAATTATTCCGTTACGGCTTCACACCACGGACTGAACGGAAAGACAACTTTGGTTGTTAAGAACGGTACTTTTGATATTACTACTGTAGAGGATGCATTCCACTCAAAGGGCGATGTTACTGTAGAAAACGGTGAAATAAATATAAACGCAGGTGATGATGCAGTACATGCCGACAATACACTTACTGTCAAGGACGGAAAGATAAATGTTGCAGCTTCCAATGAGGGACTCGAAGGTATCACTGTAAATATTGAAGGTGGAGACATTACAGTCAATTCAAGCGATGACGGCGTGAATGCGGCAGGTGATACCGAGGACGGATCGCAGGCAAGCTACGTTATAAATATTTCAGGCGGTAACTTAAAGGTGGTACCGGGCGGTGACGGTATAGATTCAAACGGTGATCTGAATATTTCAGGAGGAAATATATTTATAGACGGTCCGTCTGACGGTGGTAATGCACCTGTTGACTATGACGGAACCGCCACTATAACAGGCGGAAGCATACTTGCTACCGGAAACTCAGGTATGTTTGAGGGCTTTAACGGCAACGGCTCAACTCAGTCAAGTATTATATATTATCTTGACAGCAATGTTACGCCGGGAAGTACCATAAAGCTTACCGATGAATCGGGTAATGAGATATTCTCGTCGGCAGATCAGACTCAGAGCTACAATGCGGTACTTTATAGCAGTGATAAGCTTGAGAGCGGAAAGAAATATGAGATAAGTGTCGGTGACAGTAAGGAGTCTGTAACATTGGAGAGCGGATCCAATACTGTTGGAAACCGTCAGGGCGGAATGGGACAGCCACCACAGGGAGGTCCACAGGGCGGAGGTAATGGAGGCCGTCAGGGCCAGCCGCCACAGATGAACGGAAGCGGTAGAGAGCAGGGTGGAATGGGACAGTCACCACAAGGAGGAAACTTCGGAGGCCCAGACGTTCTCGACCTGCAGGTCCTCGCCAGCCGCCAGGCCGGAATAGCCCGTCAGACGGCCGGTGTTCTTCAGGTACCACTGGGTGAGATAGAGCGGGTCGGTCCCTGCAC
>ERZ773087.1326-NODE-1326-length-16067-cov-5.097802_pt1 | contig 16067 bp, 18 predicted proteins | sample MGYA00511375_ERZ773087 | MGnify/ENA primary metagenome ERZ773087 (study PRJEB29015, sample SAMEA2737995) | human oral metagenome | biome: human oral; feature: human-associated habitat; material: dental | place: China | collected 2063 ...
GTTCTATGGATTCTTGCGTTACGTCGTCGCCAAATGCGCTTACGAAGATATTATATTCGCTATTTGCAAGTAAAACGCTGCAAAGCAATAAAAAAACAACGACGATTTTTTTCATGCTTCTCCTTTTTGCTTGCAGCAAATTTAACTGTTTTGGATTATATACGACAATGAATAAAATTGCGATAAATTTGACCGGACGCCCTACCCCAGCGCTCTTGCTATGAGTTCGATAGGATTCTCGCATTTCACGTCTGAGCCGCCGATATGTAGCGCATTTGAAATTTGCATTTTACAGGCGCTACACTCCGCACTTACGATCTTTGCGCCCGAGTTTTTTATCATCTCTGATTTTCTTTGTCCGGCCGCGCGGCTTAAGTGATATTTTTCAGACTGCATCGTCACGCCGCCAAAACCGCAGCACTCGTTTGGATCTTCCATTTCGGTCATTTTGTAGTTTTGAGCGAGTAGCTTGCGAGGCTCTTTAAAGACGCCTTGCATTTTTCTAGCGTGACAAGGATCGTGATAGGTCACGGAGGCTAAATTTTTGCCTTTTTTTGCCAAAATTTCAGCCAAATTCGTAAATTTTTCAAAATACTCCGTCGCTAAAAATATCTTCTTGCTGACCGCTTTTGCACGCTCTCGCCACTGCTCGTCATCATGGAAAAAGTGCTCGTAGTCGATCTTTATCATCGCCGAACAGGTCGCCTCGGGCACGATGATGGCGTCTAGTTCGCCCAGCATTTTTTCAAAATACTCGATATTTCGCTTTGCTAAAACCTCGACCGTCGCAAAATCCCCCGTAAAATACGCCGGCGCGCCGCAACAGGCCTGTTTTTTCATCAAATTTAAATTTAATCCCAGCTCGCGCGCGATCTTAACGAGAGCCTCGCCGATGCCAGTATACGCGTAGTTTCCCATACAGCCGATGAAAACGCCGATGGTTTTATCACCGCCGTTATCGATAAACTCGGCGTGCGAGTTTAAAAAGCTCTTTTTGCTAGCAGTGGGCAAAAGCCGCTCTTTTTTCACCATCGGCAGGCTAAATCTCGGACTCATCGCGCCTTCCCTGATCTTAAACGCACAGCTTTGAAACACATATCCCAGCCTCGCGCAAAAGTCCATCACCGCGCGGTGGCGCAGTAGCCAAAAAAACGCTTTTTTGTACCACGCGATGCCGAATTTTTCCGCGATATCGCGGCGGACGTTTTCTATCGCCGTATCCACGCGCAAGGAGTTTGGACACACATCGACGCAGTTCGTGCATAAAAAGCAGCTCTCAAAGATATTTTTCGCGCTTTTATCAAGCTTTAGCTCGCCGCGCTCGTAAGCTCCCACGAGATCCAAAAAGCCGCGCGGAGAGGTTGTCTCGTCGGAGTTTATCTTGTGGATCGTGCAGACCTGGATACATTTGCCGCATTTTACGCATTTATCTGAAATTTCGCTAAATTTAAACATACCCATCCATCAAACCGTTTTTGAAAATCGGCGTAAATTTTCAGGTATTTTTTTCAAATACGCGTCAAAGCACATCGCGATATTGCGGATGATCAGCGTGCCGGTCTCGTTTACGCTGATTTTTTCAGGCGTTACGGTTACGAATTCGCTCAAATTTTCAAGCTCTTCTAAATCCTCTTTAAAATACTCGAAAAATTTGATGTCAAATTTGGCTTCGACCGCCTTGATATCAAGCGCAAAGTTGCTCATCAGGCTCATTATCACGGCTTTTCTGATTAGATCGTCGTCAGTTAGATAAATGCCCTTGCAATACGGCAAAACGCCGCTATCCAGGGCCTTTTCGTATTCGTCCATGTCCTTGAAATTTTGAGCGTAGTATCTTTGCCCCTCGCCGATGCTAGTTAGTCCGATGCCGATGAGATCGGCTCCGCCCTTGGTCGTGTAGCCTTGGAAATTTCGGTGAAGCGTGCCGTTAGCTAGCGCTGCAAAAAGCTCGTCGCCCGGCTTTGCAAAGTGATCCATGCCGATCATTTTGTAGCCGTTTTTGATAAAAAACTCGGCCGTGTATTTTAAAATTTCAAGCTTGGTTTTAGGGCTAGGTAGCGTAGCTTCGTCAAATTTGCGCATAGATTTTTTTATCCACGGCACGTGCGCGTAGTTAAACACCGCCAAGCGGTCCGGAGATAGCGTCAGAGCCTTATCCAGCGTCGCTTTAAAGCTCTCTAACGTCTGATACGGCAGGCCGTAGATCAGGTCCATATTTATCGAGTTTATGCCCTTAGCGCGCGCCATATCTACGGCGTTTTTGGTGATCTCGTAGGGCTGGATGCGGTGGATCTCTTTTTGCACGCGCTCGTCAAAGTCCTGCACGCCGTAGCTAACGCGGTTAAAGCCGTGTGAAATCAGCACGTCAAGCTGCTCGGACGTTAAAAATCTCGGGTCGATTTCGCAGCTGATTTCAGCCTCTGGCGAGAAGTTTTTAAATTTAGCCTTTATCATTTTTATGATTTCATCAAGCTGATCCGCGCCGTAAAACGTCGGAGTGCCGCCGCCAAAGTGCATTTGCAGCACGGGCGCGCTCGTATCAAGGTTTGCCGCTAGCAGATCGAGCTCTTTTTGTAGATACTGCATGTACCGCGTTTTGCGATCCTCTTTGCTCGTATAGATTACGTTGCAACCGCAAAAATAACAGGCGCTGCGGCAAAACGGCAGGTGCAAATAAAGCGAAAGCGGGCGCGAGGCGTCGCGGTTTTTTAGCTCTCGTAGGTAGTCCTCGTAGCTAAATTTATCGCTAAACTCGGGCGCGGTCGGATAGCTCGTGTAGCGCGGCCCCGGGCGCGAATACTTCACGTAAGCGTCAAAATCTATCATAGCGTTTTATTCCTCGCGTTTTTCATTAAATTCTGCATATCGACGAACAGATTGGGATGTTGCTTTTTGATACCTTTTACCAGTTTTTCCAAATTTACGTCTATGCTTTTTTTGTTTTTATTTTTTGCGGCGATCTTGCGTATCTCGTCCATCGCCACGACCCAAACGTCGGCGAAATCTATCGGCACGTTTTGCCAGATCGTCTTTTCAAGCCTTAGCTCGAAATTTTCCTTTTGGACGTTGCGGTAGGCTTCGATGAGCTGCGAGAGCGATTTTAACGAAACCATCGTGTGCAAATTTTGATTTTCGTCAATACCGAACCAAGGCTCCACTCCGTCCCACGAGCCGCTTTTTAGGCTGAGACTCATTTGACTCGGATCGCTTGTCGGCACGATCTCAAATATCGTTTTCTCGCCCTCTTTTATCCCGAGCTCGCCCGAAATTTCGTCGATTTTTTCGTATGTTTTTTGTAGATTTTTTTCTTTCATTTACTTCCTTAACTTACCCGTTTCGCTGCCTATCAAGCCACACCATCACGCCTTTTTGCGCGTGCAGGCGGTTTTCGGCCTCGGCAAAAATCTCATCCGCGTGCGCCTCAAACACCGCCTCGCTCACCTCGTATCCGCGGTAGGCCGGCAAGCAGTGCAAGAAAATCGCGCGCAGCGCGGCTAATTTCATCAAATTTTCATCCACGCAAAATCCGGCAAATTCCCTCAGGCGCTTTTCTTTTTCAGCCTCTTGTCCCATCGAGACCCAAGTATCGGTCGTAACGACGTTAGCGCCCGAGACGGCTTCTTTTGCGTCGTGAGTTAGATAAATTTTAGCTCCCGAAATTTGAGCGTTTTTCATCGCTAAATTTACGACCTCGGCGTCTGGCTCGTAGCCCTTTGGCGTGGCGATCCTTAGCTCAAAGCCTAGCTTGCTAGCTAGCATCAGCCACGAGTGAGCCATGTTGTTGCCGTCGCCCACGAACGCCGCTTTTATCTCGTCTATTTTTAGCCCGCATTCGACAGCCGTCATGAGATCGGCCATCAGCTGCGCGGGGTGAAATTTATCGCTAAGTCCGTTTATCACGGGTACGCGGCTAAATTTAGCAAGATCTTCTAGCGTTTCGTGGCGATTAACGCGAGCCATGATGAGATCGCACATTCGCGAGATCACGCGCGCGGTGTCTTTTATAGGCTCGCCGCGCCCGATCTGGATGTCGCTCGAGCTGAGAAACAGCGCGTGTCCGCCAAGCTCGTTCATCCCTACGTCAAAGCTAACTCGCGTTCTAGTCGAGCTTTTCTCAAATATCATCGCCAGTTTTTGATCTTTGAGATACGGTTTAAAATCTCGTGCCTTCGCCTCTTTTTTTATCTGCAAACCCAAATTTAAAATTTCGATGATTTCGTCTTTGCTAAAATCGTTTAACGTTAAAAAGTGCCGCATTTTGCCCCCTTTAAATTCCCAAATTTGCCCACAAATTTTTAAGGCGAAGTATTGTGAGATGATTTTCCGAGTTTTGAGGCAAAATTGAGCGTGCGCTAGGCATATAGCCTGCGGAGCGAAAATTTTGCAAAATCTCGGAAAAGCACTCGCGAGACAAGCCGCTATTTTCTTAGTAAAGCGGCGGCTTCTTTGGCATGATAGCTTATTATTAGATCCGCCCCCGCTCTCTTAAACCCTACCAGCGTCTCCATCATCACGCGCTCGTAGTCAATGACGCCCGCTTTTTCCGCAGCTTTTAGCAGAGCGTATTCGCCGCTCACGTTATACGCGCAGATCGGCAGTCTCGTCGCTTCGCGCAGATCACGGATGATGTCTAAATACGCAAGGGCGGGTTTTACCATCAAGATATCGGCCCCCTGCGCCTCGTCTTCTAGGCTCTCGCTCACGGCTTCTAGACGGTTTGCGCTATCCATCTGATAGCTCTTTCTATCGCCGAAGCTCGGCGCGCTCTCCGCTACGTCGCGAAACGGACCGTAGTACGCCGAAGCAAATTTGGTCGAATACGCCATAATCGGCAAATTTTCGTATCCGCTCGAATCCAGCGCCCCGCGCAAGGTAGCGATGATGCCGTCCATCATGCCGCTTGGGGCGATCATATCGGCGCCGTTTCTAGCATGGATCAGCGCTTGTTTGGCAGAGATCTCTAGCGTCGCGTCGTTATCGACGGTCTGGTGGACGTGATCTAGGATGCCGCAGTGACCGTGATCGGTGTACTCGCAAAAGCAAAGATCGGTTATCACGACAAGACCCGCAAATTTATCCTTTATCGCTCGAAGAGCGGTCGCGATGATGCCTTCGTCGCTTAGAGCGTCGCTGCCTACGCTATCTTTTAGGCTTGGGATCCCAAACAAAATAACCGCTTTTATGCCCAAATTTCGCACGATTTCGCACTCTTTTAAAATTTCGTCCAAACTCATCTGAAAGACGCCCGGCATCGAGCTTATCTCTTTTTTCACGCCCTTGCCTTCGACGACGAAAAGCGGATAGATAAAATCGCTCGCGCAAACGCTAGTTTCGCGCACCATCTCTCTGATCGCGGGATTTATCCTAAGCCTTCTAAAACGTTTAAACATAATTTTCCTTTTACTTCGCTACAATTTACGCTTAGTGTAACATAATAGGAGTTAAAATTTTATGAATATCGAGCTTTCAAATACGGCGAATTTACCCTCTCGCTTCGGGACGTTTGAGATACAGGCGTTTAAGGAGGGGCAGAAGGAGCATTTAGCGATATTTAAAAGATCTTTCGGCGAGGTCGTAAACGTCCGCATCCACTCCGAGTGCCTAACGGGCGATGCGATCGGTAGCCTAAAATGCGACTGCCGCGACCAGCTGGAAGCCAGCCTAAAGTACATCGAAGAGCACGGCGGCATGGTGATTTATCTACGCCAAGAGGGGCGAAATATCGGCCTGCTAAACAAAGTAAACGCCTACCACCTGCAAGACGAAGGCCTTGATACCATCGAGGCAAACCACCAGCTAGGCTTTAAGGCCGACGAGCGCACGTATGAGATCGTGGATTTTATCTTAAAGCACTTCGGCATCGAAAAGATAAATTTGCTAACCAATAACCCAAAAAAACTGTCGGGGCTAAAATGCGTGCAAATCGTCTCTCGCGTGCCGATCGTGATACACGCGAACAAATTTAACGAAAACTACCTGCGCGTGAAAAAAGAGCAGATGGGGCATATGCTAGATGAAAATTGACCTGCCGAGGGACTTTGACGCGCAAACGGCGAAATTTAGCGAGATTTTGGCTAAATTTAACCGCGTGCACAGCCTCACCAACTACAAAAATTTAAACGAGCAGATCGCTGACAGCATAGCTCCGCTTGAAATTTTCCCGCAAATTCGGGGCGCTAAAACGGCAATCGACGTAGGTAGCGGAGCGGGCTTTCCGGCGATATTTCTCGCCATGATTTTAAGGGAGTGCGAGTGGCATCTCTTTGAACCCAGCCCGAAAAAATCGGCGTTTCTAAGCTACGTCAAGGCCGAGCTAAATTTAACCAACGTCCGCGTAAAATCTTGTAAGATCGAGGACGGCGAGCCCTTTACGGCACAGCTTATCACTAGCCGCGCGCTGATGAAAACAAAAGATTTGCTTGGGATTTGCGACGGCTTTTTTGATGCGCAAACTCAAATTTTACTCTACAAAGGAAGCAGCGTGCAAAGCGAGCTAAAGGGGCTCAAAGCTCAAATTTACGGGCGCGGCAACCGAAATTACGTACTTATAAAGGGCGGCGATGTTATTTAAAATTTTGGCTTTCTTAGCGGTTTTAATCGCGATTTATTTGATATTTTTTAAAACCCGCGTCAAAAGAGGCGTAAAAGGCGCGAAAAATAAGGACGAAGATGCGCAAAATTTCGTCGAATGCAAAAAATGCGGCACCTTTATAGAGGCTAAAGACGCCGTAATAAGCGGCGGCGGATACGTGTGCCGCGACTGCATACAAAGCAAAAAGGAGTAGAAATGCAATTAATCGGACACGAACTCGTGCCGTACGAGCCGCTATTTTGGCGCGAAAACGCGGATCAGATCAAGGCGGACGAGCAAAATTTATTTAAATTCGACAAAGCGATGATAAGAGCGGCGCAAGAAAAAGGGGCTAAATTTAGCGTAGCTTGCGAGAACGTAAGCGAGTGCATAATCGCAAATGCGGCGGGCGCGAACCTGCTTGTTATGTCGAGGCGAGAGTTTACGCCAAAGGCTGCAAATTTGGCCCAATTTTATCTCTTTGACGCCAAAGTCGCTTGCATAATCGACGACGAGAGCGAACTTAGAGAGATAGCTGGGTATCAAGCCGACGTAGCGATATTTGATAACGCTATCGTTTGGGATAGATCAAAAAAGGAAACAAATGGAACTTTTTAAAACCGCATTTTTGATGACGGCGCTAATGCTGCTTTTTGTTGCCGTGGGCGGCGCGATAGGCGGCACTAGCGGCATGCTGACGGCATTTTTAGTTGCGCTTGGGATGAATTTCTTTTCGTATTTTTTCTCGGACACCCTCGTGTTAAAGCACTACAAGGCCGTGCCCGTAGACGAAGCGCACGCGACGGGGCTTTATCAGATCGTGCGCGAGCTTTGCGCGAAAGCAAATTTGCCGATGCCAAAGATATACATCATCCCGGAAACCGTTCCAAACGCCTTCGCCACGGGTCGTAACCCCAGCCACGCCGCAGTAGCCGTGACCGAGGGGCTGCTAAATCTGCTAAACAAAGACGAGATAGAAGGCGTGTTAGCTCACGAGCTAAGCCACGTGCGCCACTACGACATCCTAACGGGCTCTATCGCGGCCGTATTTGCGGGCGCGATCGCGATACTGGCGAATTTCGCACAGCTTGGCGCGGCGAATCGTCAAGGCAAGCAAAATCCTCTAATGCTAATCGCTCTAGCCGTCATCATGCCGCTAGCTGCCACGATCATACGCATGGCGATCTCGCGGGCGCGGGAGTTTGAGGCCGATAGGGGCGCCGCGATGATAACTGGCAAACCCCAGCACCTAGCCGGCGCACTGCGAAAGCTCGAGGACTACGCGCGCGGACGCGTGATGGCAAACGCCGACGAACAAAGCGCGCATATGTTTATCATCAACCCTTTTAGCGGCGTAAAAAGCGCGCTAGGCTCGCTGTTTCGCACGCACCCGAGCACGCAAGACCGCATCGCCGCGCTAGAAAATTTACGCTCGCAATTAGGTAGCGAAAACGGCGTGAAAGAGTATTTTAGAAAGTAAATTTGACGGGCAAATTAAGCCCTCGTCTTAACGTCAAATTTGAGCGAAACAGCTTGAGCGTTAAATTTAATTCCAAATTTAACTCCGCGCCGCGTCAAATTTGACAGCACGCATCAAAGCAAAATTTATCAAAAAGGCAAAATATGAAAATAGCCGTAAACGGTACGAGCGGATTTATCGGCGGAGAACTTTGCAGATTTTTTAGAGCCGAAGGTCACGAGGTCGTAGCTATACCAAGGGCCGTCTACGCCGACAAAGACGCGCTCAAAAATCTCATCAAAGGCTGCGACGCGGTTATAAATTTAGCGGGTGCTTCTATCGCCGCGAGATGGAGCGAGGACTATAAAAAGCGTCTTCGCGCAAGCAGGATAGAGACTACGCGCACGCTAGTAGGCGCTATAAACGAGCTAGAAAATCCGCCATTTTTCATCAGCGCTTCGGCTGTGGGTATCTATGAAAACGGCTTTAGTCACGACGAGAGCTCGGTCAAATTTGACCGCGGATTTTTGGGCGAGCTAGCATGTGAGTGGGAGGACGAGGCCGCTAAAGCGCGGACGCAAACGGCGATATTTCGCCTAGGCGTGGTGCTGGGGCGAGGCGGCGCGCTAGCTAAGATGCTGCCGGCATTCAGGCTCGGTCTTGGCGGCAAGATCGGTAGCGGCGAGCAAGCGTTTTGCTGGATCCACATAATGGATTTGCTGGAAGCGTTTAAATTTGTCTTACAAAACCGTCAAAGCGGCGTTTTTAATCTCGTTTCGCCGACTCCTAGCACAAACGGCGAATTTACTCAAATTTTAGGCGAGGTTTTGGGCCGACCGACGTTTTTTAAAGTGCCTAAATTTGTGCTAAATTTGATGCTGGGCGAGGGATCAAGCGTACTGCTTGAAGGCGCGAAAGTCTATCCCAAAGCCTTGATAGAGAGCGGATTTAGCTTTAAATTTAGCGATCTAAAAACAGCGCTTCGAGATATTTTGAAGTAAATTTAAATAATTTTGCCTGCTTAGCCGAATACTCCTCTTCGATCTTTGCAAAATGCGGCTCGCGCCAACCCCACGTAAATTTGACGCCGCTACAAAAGTCTAGCTGCGGCTAGAAGCTCGTCCGATTTTATCGCAAATCCGAATTAAAAACGCAGGCATAGAGACATAGGGGCAGATGCGATAATGCCTTAAAATATAAAATGCTTTGTCTGCGGATATGGTTGGTTACAAATCGGCAAGCAAAATTTAACTAACCTGGCGCTTAGGCAAAATCAGCACGATCCGCCAAAAAAGCGATAAATTAAAACAATGCCTTAAATTTACAAAACCGCGGGCCGGTATAGGCAAAATTCGGCGCAAATTTGAATCAGACGGCAAATTTGCACTTTTGAAGATAGCAAACTAAGCTCATAAATTTGAAAAGCTAGTTTTTGCCGCTAGTTCTACGCGCAGAGCTTGCCGCCTGCACGCTCAAGCGGACTTGCGAGGAGTTTTACTCAAACCGCCTTGAGATATTGGGCGAAAGTTTCGTCAAAACGTCATAACTAATCGTGCCGAAAAAATCCGCCCAAACGCACGCGTCGTCAAATACGCAAATTTTATCGCCCGCGTCTTCGCAGCAAAAGCTATCCATCGACATTTTACCCAGCAACCGCCGTCCGCAGGCAGTCTTTAGCTCGCCCTCGCCCCCGTAGCGTAGCAGTCCGTCCCCGTAGCCTAGGTCGTAAACGGCGATTTGCATATCCTCGTTCGCGCAAAATTTAGCGCCGTAGCCCGCGCATTGTCCTTTTTTTAGTACTCTACCGCTAACCTTATGCGCCCAGAGCGACGCTACGCGCTTTAGATCCAAGCTATCGTCAAACTGCGCGTAGCCGTAGGCTGCGATGCCCACGCGCACGCACTCGTCCGCTAGCTCGCCGAAGCGCTCGGTCGCAGCGGAGTTGTGCGAGTGAAAGATCAAACCCTCGCCGCAAACTTCGCGCACCACGGCTTTTGCAGAGGCGAAATTTCGCCTCTGCACGAAATAATCGCTACTAAGCTCCTCGGCGCTTCTAAAGTGCGTAAATGCGCCGCAAATTTGCAGTCCGTGCGCCAAAGCCGCCTCGCACGCCGCACGCACTTCGCTCACCGCCACGCCGTTTCGGTGCATGAGCGTATCGACGGCGATATGCACGCGCACGCCTTTTTTAAATTTAGCAATCAGCGAAAGGTCGTTTACCGCATAAATAAACCGCTCGCTCTCGCCGCCGTGCGGAATGTGCGAAAGGATGAGAATGTGCTCAAAAAAGGGCTCTAACTCGCGCGCCTCGGCTTCGTTTTTGACCGCACAAAATTTGATACCGTAGCTTGCCGCCTCGCGCCCTACAAGCGCCGCTCCATGCCCGTAGGCATTGTCTTTTAGCACCAAAATCACGCGATCTTTGCCGCCGACTTTAGCGCAAATTTTAGTTAGATTATGGATGTAGGCGGATCTGTTTAAAACGAGCTCAGACATTGAAATTTACGCCAAACGCCTCATAAACGTTAGGAAGCAGCTTTCTGATATTATAATCATAAGCGTAAAATTTAGCATACAGCGCCTTTAGATCGGCCTCTTTAACCGCCGCAAAATCAAACACGTCCGTGCCCGCAACCTTTGGCACTTGGCGGTCTAGCTCGGCGAAAAACTCGCTCCTAGCCTTTAAAATTTCCCCTATTTGATTTTTTACTATTTCTTTTTTTTCTTGCATTTACTTCTCCGTTAAGATTTTAAATTTATCTTTATCTAGCCGCACGTAGAGCTCTTTTTGCCCCTTAAATTCGTGACTAGGCGCAGTATAATCCTCGTCAAAAACCACTCTAAAAAGATTTTGCCCTTTAGTATTCGGGTACGGCGTCACGCTAAAATTTGAAACTTTTATGCTCTTTTTTTCGTTTAGAGCGAAAATTCTCTTTTTATTTTCGGCAAATTTAGCCCTCGTTAGCGCATTTTTGCCCTCTATTTTTACAAATTCGTCCGCGTAAAAGCCGAGGTAAATTTTAGTCTCATTATCTCTCCACGCTTGCAGCCACTCGTGCAGATGCGCCAGTACGCGCGCGATGTCGTCTTTGCTAGCGTCTACCTTCTGGCTTTCGCTGATTATCACGACGCCCTCGCTGCCGATCAGTTTTCCGAATTTCACCAGCGCATTGTTGTTAAACGCCACGCAGCCGCGCGTTTTTACTTCATCCTCGCGCTTGCCTTTCATCGGCAGACCGTGTATCCATATGCCTCCGCCGGTTTTTTGTGCGGCCTTGTCGTGAGCGTTTGGGTACGATAGCGACATCGCAAGCGGCCCGTAAAAAGGATCTGGCGGCGTAAATTTATCCGTGACGTCGTAAACTCCGACCGGCGTTTTTAGGTCGCCTTCTTTAAATTTATCCCCGCTTTTGCCCGTTATCACGCTTTGCGAAAAAATTTGCTCCAGCACGCCGCCTGCATACTCGAAGCTTTGCAGGGTTTTTTGTGCTTTATTTATGGCGATGATTTTGGTCTTAGCCTCGTAGTAGCCGTATCTGACGTCGGCTGCGCTTAGCTTTTTTAGCCAGTATTTAGCATCCCTCAAATTTTCGTCCGCTAGAGTCTTGGCGGCTAAAATTTGAGAAAAAAAGATAGAAAAAATAAGTAAGCCGAGTAGTTTTTTCAAAATTTTCCTAACGTTGCGTAATTTCGTAATAAAGGTCGCAATTATATTACATTTTCTCTTAATTTTTAAAAAAACGCTCGTTTTTGTGTTACAATATCCGCTATCAAAATCTAATTAAGAAGGATGCAAAAATGAAAAGCAAATTTTTAGCTTTATCTCTAGTAGTCGCCTCTTTGAGCTTTGCAAACGCCGCAGATATCGAGATCTCAGATATCTACGCTAAAGCCACTCCTCCTGGCGCTAAAAATACAGCCCTGTTTTTTAACGTAAAAAACAACACCGATAAACCGGTAAAACTAATCGGCGCTAGCTCTCCCGCAGCCGCTACGGGCGAGATACATACGCATAAAGACGTAGACGGCATGAAAAAAATGGTGCAAATAGAAAACATCGAAGTGCCTGCGATGGGAGAGGCGAATTTAAAACCGGGCGGTCTGCACGTGATGCTGATGAACGTAAAAGCCCCGATCAAAGAGGGCGACAAACTAGACGCTACGCTAGAGTTTGACAACGGACAAAAACTCGAAGTAAAAGACATCGTCGCAAAAGCGGTCGTTAAAAAAGACGGCGAACACGGACACGATCACGGCGCGCACGATCACGGCGGACATCATAAGCATTAATGAAAAAATTTCTCATCGTTTTGGTCGCGTTAGTCGGGGTTTTTGCGACCTCGGCGTATCTGTTTTTTAAACCGCAAGCGCAAGAGGACTTTTTGAGCGCAGAGGACGTGGGGGCAAATTTAACCCCGCTTCCTTGCGATATGAACGCCGAGCACTCCTGCGGCGTAGAGTTTCGCGGTAAGACGGTTAAATTTAGCCTCTCGCCAAAGCCAGTTTACACGATGCAACCCACGATCGTGCGCATCGAGGGGCTAGAAGGGTTTAAAGACCCGAGCCTTGAGATCCACGGCGTAAATATGGATATGGGCGTCATCAAGGCCGAAGTCGAAAAGCGCGACAACGCCTACGTATCAAACGTCGTGCTAAGCGCATGCCTGATAAACATCATGAGATACCGTTTCGAGGTGCTGGAAAACGGCAAAAAAAGCGGGCTTTATATAGACTTCGACTTGCATCAATAGACGCAAATTTTACTTAAAAGGGCGGATAATGAAAAAGCTTATTATCGCAGTTATACTGATTTTAACGGTTCTTGGCGCAGGCTATCTCGCACTCTACTCAAACAAATACGCCCCTAATGGCCAAGGCGCAAACGTCGCCGAGGGTCAAAAAAATTATGATTTTACCGGTAAGGGTGCAAACGGCGCGGTGAGTCTAAAGAGCTTTGAAGGTAAAAATAAGATCATATACTTTGGCTATACCTCGTGTCCGGATGTCTGCCCCGCAACTTTAGGTATCCTTTCAGGCGTGTTAAACGAGCTTAAAAGAGACGATATCGTCGTGGTTTTCGTTACTCTCGACCCGGAGCGCGACGAGCCAAAAAACGTGGACGAATACGCAAAATACTTTTATCCGGACTCATACGGCGTCGTAGTAAACGACCTACCGGGAGTCGCTAAAAACTACGGCGTAAAATACCAAAAAGTCCTACTGGAAAAGTCTGCCATGGAGTACTCCGTCGCACACAGCTCCTCGCTCTACATACTAGACAAAAACGGCAAATTCGTAACCGAAATATCAAATTTAACCCCGCAAAATATCAAAAAAACATTGGAAAAATTAGAGAAGTAGCGGCTCGCGATTTTATAAATCCCGTGTTACGTTATAACGCAGATTCATTTTTATATATCAAATTATTACGAAAGTTGATTTAAGTCAATATTATTTTAAGCTCGCCCGCTGTATAGTTTCATTAAATTTCAAAGAAGGAACGATTTGAATCCACGCACGCTAGCGAGCGTTTTTTATCTACTATTTTTAATCTCGGCAAGCTACGGTTTTGAGCCTAGCGCCGACGTAAAAAGCTATGCCTTTAGCGAACTTAACGGCGGAAAAATAGCCCTATACGACGCGGCAAACGAGCTAAAAATCATTGATGCGGCAAATCTACGACCAAGCGCGCAAACAACCTTGACCGCAGACGAGATAACCTCGCTTGCTTTTGACGCGGGCGAGCTATACGCCGGGCTTTCTAGCGGAATAATCGTTAAATTTAGCAAGGATTTAAACTCCAGGGAAGTGACGCTAGACGTCTCAAGCCTCGGTCTTGATACGCGCATAACGCATCTAAGCGTAACAGGCGGTAAATTTTACGCCGTGGCGGGAGAAAATATCTTCCTCGTCTACGACCCGTCCGTCAAAAAGCTCTCCGCCGCGCGCCTTAGCGGCGTATACCGCGTATCAACCTGCAAAATCATAAACGGCTCCGCCGTAATAACCGGCTGGGATAGGTCGGTTTTTAGGTTAAATTTGACCTCGATGGAGGTAAAAAATCAAGGCAAACTAGACGCGGTAGCCTTAAGCGCGGCGCAGGCGGGCCAAGATATGCTTTTAGGGCTAGCTAACGGAGAGATAGCAAGCGTAAAATTTAAAGCCGAGGAAAATTTAGTCCCTAGCGAGCGTATAGACCCCAAAACGGCGCAAACAAGCGCGGTAAATTCGCTAAGCAAACAGTCGTTAAGCGCAGATAAAGACAAAGCCGCCAAGGACGGCTTTAAAGCAAATGCGGCGGATAAAACGGACGTAAATTTAAGCCAAAACGCGGTTTTGCCGCAAGCACGCAGCGATAAACTAGGGGCAAATTTAGCAGATAAAACCGCAAAAAACGAAGCGGACGTAAATTTGTCGCGCAAAAAAACGAGCATAAATTTTTTAGATACGAAACCCTCGGCAAATACGCTCGAAATCGCCCCAAAAAGCCTAAGCGCAAAAATTTATAAAATCTCGAATCTACGGATAAAAAGCCTGCTATCCGTGCGGGATAAAATTTATATCGGCCTTGATAACGGCGAGATTTGGCGTGCGAACGCAAATTTTACGGATATAGAGCGGCTCGGGAAAAATTCGGATGCGATAATAAGCGTTTTTAATAATAACGAGAGTATAATAACCGTAAGCAGAAACGGCGAAATTAAAATTTATAAATAAAATCTTAAGAAAGGAGATTTTTAATGAACAAAATTTTTGGTTCAGGCATCGTTGCGGCGGCGTGTATGGCGTTTGCAGTTAGCAGCACGTGCGCGGCAGATAGCGACCTGCAAGCTATCATGAAAGCGCGCGGGCTAACGGAAAAAGACGTCCTAGCGGCTGCTAAAACGTATCAACCAAGCGGCAAGAAGGACGACTATATCGTCTTTTCCTCGGGAGGCCAAAGCGGACAGGTGATGGTTTACGGCGTACCTTCGATGAGGATTTACAAATTTATCGGCGTCTTTACGCCCGAGCCTTGGCAGGGATACGGCTTTGACGAGGAGTCTAAGGCTATCCTAAAAAGCGGCGCGATTAGGGGCAAGGAGCTTTCGTGGGGCGACACTCACCACCCTGCTCTAACCGAGAAAAACGGCGAATACGTCGGCGATTATCTTTTTATCAACGACAAGGCCAACCCTCGCATCGCGGTGATAAATTTGCACGATTTTGAAACTACGCAAATCGTCGTTAATCCAATCGTAAAAAGCGAACACGGCGGCAGCTTCATCACCCCAAATAGCGAGTACGTCATCGAAGCGGCGCAGTACGCGGCTCCGCTAGATAACGGCTACCACTCGATAGACGAGTACGAAAGCGCATACCGCGGCGCGGTAACGTTTTGGAAATTCGACTATCCAAAAGGCAAGATAGACGAGAAAGCTTCCTTCTCGCTTGAGCTTCCTCCGTATTGGCAGGATTTAAGCGACGCGGGTAAGGGCGAGAGCTTCGGCTGGGCGTTTTCTAACTCCATAAACTCAGAGATGTACACCGGAGGTATCGAAAAAGGCTTGCCTCCGTTTGAAGCGGGCGCTAGCAGAAACGATACTGACTATTTGCACGTTTATAACTGGCAAATTTTAGAAAAACTAGCTCAAGACAAGAAAAACTACAGAGAGATAAACGGCCACAGAGTAGTTACGATAGAGGCTGCCGTTAAAGCCGGCGCGCTATTTTTGATCCCAGAGCCAAAGAGCCCGCACGGCGTAGATGTTAGCCCAGACGGTAGGTATATCGTTATCGGCGGTAAGCTAGATACGCACGCTACGGTTTTTGACTTTAGAAAGATCAAAAATTTAATCGACAAAAAAGAATTTGCCGGCACCGACTCTTACGGCATACCGATTCTTGATTTGCAAAAGACCCTACACGGACAAGTAGAACTCGGCCTTGGACCTTTACACACGGCATTTGACGCGCAAGACGGCGTACTTTATACCTCGCTTTACGTCGATAGCCAGATCGTAAAATGGGACTATAAAAATTTAAAAGTCCTAGATA
>ERZ773087.1327-NODE-1327-length-16032-cov-4.254115_pt1 | contig 16032 bp, 16 predicted proteins | sample MGYA00511375_ERZ773087 | MGnify/ENA primary metagenome ERZ773087 (study PRJEB29015, sample SAMEA2737995) | human oral metagenome | biome: human oral; feature: human-associated habitat; material: dental | place: China | collected 2063 ...
TATCATAGCAAGGCACTTCATATTGCATAATGGATTTCTTATCACCTCTTGGTATTTTCGTTCCTTTTGACGTAGCCATTGCATATGCAAAGAATGCATCATCCGCTAGAACATAGTAAAGAAAATCACTATCTGTGTTTTCCTTCGTAGTAAAAACTAACACATCATTAGAACATCCACCATTAATCTTTGCCTTCCATATTTTCTTAAAATACGGACGAATATTTGATACAAGAACATCTCCATTTTCATATGCTTGTGTCAAATCAACAATTGGAAGCGAAGTAGCATTTGTTATTCCTGATTTATTCGGAATCATATTTTCAGTTGAAATGTATGTTTCTGTTGTTAAATTAGCTACATCCGTTTTCCCCGTTCGAAATGAACAAATTTCTTCAAGCTTACACCTCATACCCAATCGCCCCCAGTTTCCTTCTAATTTCCTCTTCCAACTCATGAGACTTTTTAAACATATCTGAAAGCTCCAAGGTAAGTCTTGTCATCTTTTCCTCAAAAGGCTCTCCGTCATCTTCTTGTTCCTCAATACCTACATATCGTCCTGGAGTTAAGATATAATCTTGCTTTGCAATATCTTCTATTGTGGCAATCGCCGAAAATCCTTTTTTCTCTTCCAGTATTCCATTTTGGAAATCCTCAAAGGTTTTTGCTAATAAGTCAATATCTCCAAGGCTTCCATCTTCCTGTATCCCTTCTGTAAAATCTCTATGTTTTCTATCAACCATATATCCCATTTTTCTGGCATCAATAAATAGAGTCTTTCCCTTTTGCTTTTTATTTTTAGTAATGAACCACAAGGTTACAGGAATTGTTACACTATAAAATAACTGTGTAGGCAAAGCTACTATACCTTCAACAAGATCATCTTCTATAATCTTTCTCCTTATTTCTCCTTCTCCGGAAGATTGAGAAGATAAGGCTCCATTAGCAAGCACCAATCCAATTTTTCCATTTGGTGCTAAATGATGTATCATATGCTGTATCCATGCATAGTTTGCATTCCCAGATGGTGGTGTTCCATATTTCCACCTTACATCATCTTTTAATTTATCCGCTCCCCAATTTGAAAGATTAAATGGTGGATTCGCCATAATGAAATCCGATTTTAATGTTTTATGGATGTCATTAAAAAATGTATCGGCATGGTAAGAGCCGAAATTGGCATCAATTCCTCTTATAGCCATATTCATTTTCGCCATCTTCCATGTATCTGCATTAGATTCCTGTCCATAAACAGAAATATTACCTCTATTGTCACTATGAGCCTGTACAAACTTTTCACTTTGCACAAACATACCGCCACTGCCACAGCAAGGATCATATACACGGCAATTATTAAACGGCTTTAAAATAGCAACAATAGTCTTAACAATACTTGATGGTGTATAAAATTCACCACCTTTAGTTCCCTCATAGGCTGCAAACTGAGCGATACAATATTCATAAGTTCTTCCAAGTAAATCTTTACTTGCCTCAGTTCCATCCATTTTTACTTCGTTAGTAAATAAGTCAACGACTTCCCCCAATACTCTTTTATCCAAATCAGGGCTGGCATAGTTCTTAGGCAAAACATTTTTTAAACTCGCATTTTCTTTTTCGATTGCCCTCATTGCTTCATCAATTACTGTACCAATTTCAGGTGTGTGTGCAGCAGAAGAAATCTTGCTCCAACGAGCTTCTTCCGGTACAAAGAAAATATTTTCTTCTGCATATGCATCCCTATCGTTTTCAAAACCATCGCCTTCTTTTAGAAGTTCCTCATAGCGTTTTTCAAAGGCGCTGGATATATAACGAAGAAAAATAAGTCCAACAATTACTTTTCTATATTCAGCAGCAGGAATATGTCCCCAAAGAACACATGCTGCGTCCCAAATTTGTTTTTCAAAACCTATATTTGCATTATTTTTTCCAGCCATTCTTTATTCACCATCCTCTTCAAATTCTATAATATCGTCTAATGTACAATCCAAAGCTTTGCAAATCTTACCTAAAACTCCAACTGTTACATTGTCATTCTTGTTGAGCTTGTTGATAGTATATGTACTAACTCCGGCTATTTGAGCTAACTCTTTCTTTTTCATATCTCTATCTAATAAAATATGCCACAATCTTTTATAATTAGCTTTCATTAAATTTCCTCACTTTCTATGAGTCCCTAAACCTAATTCATAACATTATATCATTTCCCAACACAAAAATATAGCGTTCTCTCCATTTTTATTTTAGATTTTGGCTTAATTAACTTACCGTGGACTTGTAACTCATTCTTGTAATGAGAAACTAAATAAATTGTGGTTTCGTAATGCTTTTGTAGTTATCGCAAATGGATAACGTATCATCCATGCAAGCTTTTCATATAATTCATTAATGTCCATCTCCATAAACCTACGCATACATACAAACAATGCAGTATATCGGTTGATGTACTTCGCTGCTACCCCTCGATACTGGGCCAGTTTATTTTTGATGATGGAGTAAATATGGTTTACAACGTTTAGATGTTCTACTTGATTGTAACTTTGGTGTCCTTTTAGATGTACTACTTTACAATTCTTACATTCTGCCAAAAGGTTATAACAATCTGTTCCACCTGTGTAGATAATAGAGCGTTGTGTAATGTTATTTTTGAAGGTATCCTGTATAATATCTTTGGTTGGTCGGGATTGGCCAACTGCCAAAAATATCTCGTGTTCATTTCTATTTGTTGTGGTGACGATACATATTTGTTCATGGGATATTCCTCTAAACTTTGAAGGCTCGCCTCTATGGCGGGCTTTTCTGCGTTTCAAGGAAGAACCTTTGGAAGATTCAAGAACGTATGTCTCATCACACTCTATCGTTCCAGATAGTTGTATCTTTTCTGATTCCAAATACTTTTCAAGCATACTAAGAAACTTATGACGATTTTGAAATACACATTTGATAGAACGATTTAGACGTTTCGCAGTCTTATGGATAGGAACCATCGTCAAGGTATCGATACAGATCTCCACAAACTCATCTACATCGATCTTCAAAAAGGAAGTTATCATATGAGAATCATAGGTAAACTTGTGATAACAATCCATACAGAGATATCTCTGTTTACCACGGGCAAAGCCTTTCTTGATCATCTTTGTCTTCTTGTGACAATAAGGACATTGATATGGTCTATTATCACCCAAGCGATCATTTAGATTACAGAAATCTATGATTTCTTTTTGGATACGATCCTGTAGTGATTGTGTTAGTTTGTTAAAGTTAGTGATTAATTCTGTCTCATGCATAATAGATTTCTCCTTTATCATGAGACTAATCTATTATGTATTTTCAATATTGATGTGCATATGAACGCTCATCAATGATATTAAGTCCACTATGAGTTAATTAAGCCTAGATTTTATAAATTTCTATATTTTATCAACATAAATATGTGAAGTCATAAAATATATGAAGTCGGCGCCATCATAAGACCACACCGACCATAAGTTTATCTCTCGGCTTCTTTGGAAGCTTCTTTCTTTTCTTTAGGCTTTTCCTTATCGTCAGCCTGATGCCTCTTAATTGCGCCAATAACTGATTCCTTTTTATCCTCCGTTTTATTTCTGCCAAGATAATCATTCATATTAACTTTCAAGTGTTCCAACTCCTCGTATTGTGCTGCTAATGAATTATGTTTCTTGGCAATCTCTTCTTGCTTAACTTACAATTCTTTGGAACGCTCATTTAATTTCTTGAAAAGATTCTTACCTGATTTTGTCTTTAACTCTCCCAACACTATATGTTTCAAGTGTGGAAATTGCTTAAGAAAAATATCTATTTCCTCATAGGATTTCTGATAGGCTTCTACATCTTTTCGGTTCATCATCATATATATTTTGTCATTCGGCTTTTTAAAATACCCCTCGTAATGTGCTCATTTGTTGATACAGATTTGAATATGCTTTACTACTTCTTTTATCCTCTTTTGTTCCAATGACAGCTTATCAAATTCTCGTTTTAAGTCATTCTTTTCTATGGAAATTCGGCTGAGACCATGCTCCAATTCTTCCATTGAGTTAAAGCCTTTATCCCTGATTTCAACAAGCGTAGAAGCAGCCGTTTTAAGATTATGTTTCGTTGCCCAATGTTCATACCCTTTGCTCGACTTTGCTTTTACATTGTTTTTAAGGTCTATGATATTGCCAATTTCTTTTTCTTTATTCAGGATCCTATCTTTAAATCTTTCTTCGGTATAATTCACTCCAATGGTCTTTGCTCTGGTAAATCTTTTCTGATTTTTACTTCTGAAAGCTATATGTTTTCCATATTTGATTTCATAACCATAGCTTTCCATCTTAGATAAAAATCCCTGCCAGTTGATTGACTGCTTTATAGTTCTATCAATATCAAATTGAAGTCTTGATTTATAACTTTTACCTTTTTTATCTTCATTCCAATCATGCCAACTTACAAATTTTCTTCGCTTAATTTCGTTGATTTCCCTCTGTGTTTCTTGGTCAATCACAGATAGGTTATGTTCCTCGCAAAGCCTATCACTCTGATTTCGAATATTCATATAGGAACCGTAATAAGAATGATATACCTTACCTTCATCCACATCGATTGAATTAAAAATGATGTGATTATGGATATGGTCTTTGTCGATATGTGTTGCTAAGACATATTCATATTTCCCCTCTAAAATCTTTTCACAAAGTTCGATTCCCACTTGATGTGCTTCTTCAAAACTGACTTCTTCCGGCACGAAGGATTGGAGCAGATGATGAGCTAAAGTCTTTGTTTTTGAGTTAAACTGTTTCTTGGTGAGTTCAAATTCCTTATGAGCATTTTCTCTGCTGCACAGGTGTGTTGTAACATAGATTTCATCATCGGTTTTATCACCATTACAGATATAGTCTATGGCTTTTTTAAGTGTTGTTTTAATGGGATGTATCTTTGTAACAGCCATTATCCGACTACCTCATTGATGATATAGTCGGAAACTTTTTCTCTAAAGTCTGATAGGAAAAATAATTCACCTTTCAGAGCTTTCTTAATACTTTCAATATCGTCTTTGTAAATAACTCCTGTGCTGTTTACTACCTTTGCAATCTGATTAAAATTAGCTGAGTTACGACTGACAAGAGAAGATAATTCCCTCAGTTCTTTTCTAAAAGCTCCGTATATATCAATGCTGATAATTCTGTTTTTAAAAATACTGTCCCTGTAAAATTCTCTTTTATTCTTGAAATTGGTCAATGCAAATCGTTTATTGAGTTCTTTCATATCTTCTTCGTTCAACATGAAATGAACGGTGCAATTGTTTTTACGATTAATTATCTTTGACATTTTTCATCTCTCCTTTCTCATTCGGGGTCTTAGGGTACTCCCTAAATATTTCAAATTTGATTCTTCAAATTTCAAGCCTACTTTTTGGACTGTGGTCAAAAAGTATATGCTTGCTATCTCACTGAAAATAATACTTTTACTAATAATCTCTTATGACTATCACAGAAAAACAGTGAGCTTTTATCACAAGCTGTTCTTCTCAATATTTCCTCTGCTTTTTAAGAAAGTTTGAAAGTTATCGCTACCACTACCTTACTACCTTGTCTTACGGGTAGCAAAGTAGCGGTAGCGGACTTTTTCAAAACTCTTAGAATGGTATGTCCGTAGAATCAACTTCAATAAAATCAGCATTTTCATTTCTCTTATAAAACTTCTTGCTAACCCGAACCACTCCGTCAATTCTTACCTTCTTACTTTTTACAGATGGTTCAAGTCTCCATTCATTTATCATCTCGTTTGCCATTAGTTCTGAAAACACTTTTTCATTTGTTTCAGGATACCTGCTCGTAAACTCGGCAGAACACAACAAATTCGGTGTATCGGACTTTGTAGTTTTCCATTCCATGAAGTCAAAGAAGTTTTGGACATGCCTGTTATCGCTCTTGTGTGTTTGAATAACAAAATCCAAATCCGAACGCAACTCTTTCGGCAAATAGAAATCGTGCAGTCTATCTTCGTAAAGATACACCGCCTCCGCAATGGCTCCTTCGAAATCACTCCTTACCATTTCCTCATGTTCTTTTCTTGTGATAGTTTCCAATACAGGAAATTTTTCAGGATCATACATGAGCGGCATTTGTATTTTCTCCATATCCACTTTTACTGGCAAATATCTTCGCTCTCCCGAAAAATCTCCCAAGAATGTCGCATCATTTGTGGTTGCAATCAAGATACAAGTTCGTTTTACATCTCTTGAAAACCTTTCATACGGAAGTCTTACTGTGCTTGTTCTTGCAGAAATAAAGAGTTTCGCTTCATCGGCACTCTTTGCGTTTCTAAGCGCCACAAATTCTTCCAGTTCTACTACGACTTTCCCCACCAAATTACTAACTACATCCTTGCCTTTGATGTTATTAAGCGAGCAATACCATTCCGGAAATAATGCCAACTTTTCAATAAAGGATGTCTTTCCCACACCTTGAGAACCTGTCAAAACCATCAGTTCATCAAACTTACATCCCGGATGAAATACGCGTTTTACCATACCGACCAAGATATGTTTCATTATCCAAGAATTCAGCTCCGTTTCTTCCGCCCCAAGATATTTTGAAAGTAATTTCGAAATGTATTCCTTGCCATCATAAGTCAAGGATTTCATATACATTGACGGCAAGTTTATCGTTCTTTTATGTGCGACAAAAGTGATTGCATCTTCCATACGATTTTTCGAATATTTAATTCCAAATTCTCTTTCGATTTCAACTCTGAGGATATTTGTCATATGGTCATTCCATTTTCGTATTTCTAAATCAGAACTTTTTTCACCTCTCAGCCTTCCATAAAATTGAATTGTCATGCTGCAAGTATCGAAAAATATATGACCGGATAAAATCTCTCTGCTCTTACAAAAGCAGGGATTTACTAACACAGTAATGAGATTAGTGGTTGTGCTTTTGACTTGTCCCTTCTCTGTGATTTCAAGCTCACGATTCAAGTAATCGGAAAGCTCCGCATCATCAAATGTAAGCCAATTATTCAAGCGAATATCCTCCTTTTCTTCTGTGATAGTTGTAATCCCAATATCTTTGATTGCCTCCCTGCAATGCTTTTCTAATACTCTCATCCAAATATCTAAGATAGCCTGCTTCCGATCTTCTTTTGCTTTTATCTCCCATTCGATTCAGTGCAGATCTCAGGAAGATTTCTTTCATCATTTCTGCATTTCCGTGAGTAAAACTGTTTAGAAAAAGAAGAAGTACAAAATCATCTTTGCTTGAATCTCCGCTTGTGCTCGAGCCTTCAAACAAAGCCTTCGCCCTCGCATTATGTCTGCACAGTATCTCTATAACTTTGTTGCAATCAGGAAGGCGATCATCCATCATTTGATAGTTTCGAATCGCTTCTTTAATGCTGCCTTTCGGAGCAAATAATTTATAGTATTTATCCAGTTCCTTTTGCTTTGGCTCAATCCTTCTGACAGTCATACTCCCAAATCTTTGAATGTTTCCTGTCATCACAATGCACCTGTTTTCCTGATACATCTCCACTTTTTCGATTTGATTATTGAAGTTTTTTGCAATCACACCCTTAGCAAAGATATGAACACCTTTCCCGGATTGTGAGAGTTCTCTATAGGTGTCATTGAAGTCATTTAGAAAATCTCCAAAGCTATCATCAACTCGATCTAAGTCGATACAAACAAATGGATCATCTTTGCTTAGTGCAAAAGACAATCCATCCGAGCCACTACTTTCTATACTTTTAACTGCCGTTTCAAAATCCGTCCAATGCTTTCTATCATTCCAACCATCTGATTTTAATGTGATTGGGCTGATGGGTATTTTGGAAATTTTTTCTTTTCCCCATTTGTCCACTTTTACAATTCTCTTAAACCACAGCCATTGCTGATATTGCTTTAATTCCTGCGGAATATTTTGTAGATAGTTCTCCTTGTTTATCATGGTAACCTCCTAAAATTTTTATTGAGAATGGAAGTACAACCTGATAAAATAATCTTGTCAGGGATGAAATACCAAGTTGTACTTTCATCTTGCCTTTGGTCTTTTGGCTAAAGGCTTTTATTTTGCATAAGCTCCATAATGGTGCTTAATTCCTCTACAAGCACAGAACCCAAATCTTTTTTCTTCAGCACACTTTTGATCATCATTTCAATTTCGACCAATCTCTCTTCAATTTTTTTAATTGCAATAGTACTACCAAGAAACTGAATATTTGAAAATAAAAGGGACTGTATAATATAATCCTGTTTTAATAAACCGCTCATTACAACTCTATCTTCAAATAGTCTCCGCTCCTCGTCGCTCATCCTAAAAGCAATCGTATTTGGTCTTTTTCTGTTCTTCTCTTTTTTCTTGAGCTTATCTAAACGCTCTATTTCCTTTCTTTTAGCCATTTGTCGCATTGTTTCTCTTGATGACTTGCTTCTAAACATTTTCTATAACCTCCTCCAACATTTCTCTCATTTCTTGCTGTTTATTAGGGAACATATGGGCATATCTGAAAGTGATTTCTGATGATTCGTGCCCGACCCTGTTACCAATATCCACAACACTGAATCCTTTTTCTATCAGCAGTGATATTGCAGAATGCCTTAACGCATGAACCTTTATCTTTTTCACTCCAGTAGCCTTACATCCTCTTTTCATCTCGTGATGTAAAAATGATTTTCTGAAAGTAAATACCCTATCTTCTTTCCCAACTCCATAAGTGCAAGCGATTAAGTTCTGAGACTCTTCCATAACAGTCTTGGGCATTGAAATTACTCTTACCGCTTTTGGTGTCTTAGGCGTTGTGATAATATCTTTTTGGTCAATTCTCTGATAAGACTTGTTGATATTGATTGTATTATCATCAAAGTTGAAGTCTTTTACTGTCAATGCCAACATTTCTCCTAATCTGAGTCCTCCCCAAAAAAGAATTCTAAATGCCAAGCTTGAATGCGGTTTATCTTCAACGGCTACTACGAACCTATTAAATTCTTCAACTGTCCAAAACTCTACCTCCTCACTCTCTTCTTTTCCCATGTTTCCAACAGTTCTTGCCGGATTCTTTGGAAGATTATAGAATCTACAGGCATGATTGAATATAGCACTCAATTGATTGTGTATAGTTTTGAGATAGGTCATGCTGTAGCTTCTGCCTTCATCATCTCTCTCATCTAATAAAATATTTTGCCAAGCAGTTATCATAGCCGGAGTAATCTCATTCATTCTTCTGTCCTCAAAGAATGGCAAGATATGAAAAGTAAATATTTGGTCTTTCGTTCTTACAGTATTTATTTTGAGGTGCTTTTCGCAGTACTCTAAATACAACTTGTAAAACTCATCAAACTTCATATCTAATTCGTGTGATTCTCTCAACTTAAACTGGCTCTCCCAATTCTGTGCTTCTTTTTTAGTAGCAAACCCTCTTTTTGTTTTACTTCTGGATTTGCCACTCCAATCCTTATATTTAAAACTGGAATACCAAGTATTTCTTTCTTTATCTTTATAAGCTGGCATTATCATCTAACACTTTCCATAAAATCTTTCTTCAAAATAGTCTTTATTGATTTTTCCTTGCAAAACATAAAAGCCTTTTTCCTTCAGTTCTACATTTAAACTCCTGATAATTTCATAAGCCTTAGCTTGTGAAACCTGCAAAATGTTTTGAACATCCTTTACTGTTAGCATAGTTATTTGAGACAATTTGCCCTCCTTTCCATCAATTATTGGCTATATTTCTATCTCTTGACATTATAATAAACCTCTCCCTTTTATTTATCAAGAGATTTTAATTGATTTTCTCTTATTTTGTGTTATAATTTATTTATATTTAGAAAAGAACAGGAGGAATTCCTTTGTTTACATTAAAAGATATAACAAGCGATTTTTTGCAGTCAGCTATATATATTGAGCAAGAAGATAAAGACAAAATAATTTTTGAATATCTTCCCACCAATCAAATTGATACATTAAAAAAGAGAGAAGTCTATTCAGGTGACAGATTCTCCCTTTTCCTTAATATTTTTAATTTTGATACCACTTATAACAGCGTTCTTACAGAAAAAATAAATGAATTACTTTTTATCACTACTAATTATGATGAAATAAATGAATTTGATCTATCTGAAGCTGATTTTTCTATTTCAGATGATGTAGAAAACTTTATAACAAAATATCTTGATAGCTATAAGTCCATTGTAACTTTATATCCAATCACTTATATGCTTTATCCGTATATTTTTAAAATCGTCAGATATTTGTTATGCAAAAATAATTTATACTCTGGTACATATACAGTTGACTTAGATTCTGCTATCGATTCTTATGTAGAATTGTATAATGAAGTTCATTATCTAATTGATAATTTAGATAATATGAAGCAAGAAGTCATTGATATATTCAATACTTTCTCTGAATACAAAGTGAAGCTTCCAACATCAGAAATAGCCTTAATATATCAAGCTTATAATCAAAAAAATAAAAATGAATTGATATTTAATGACTTAAATCCATTTATAAGAACTAACACAGATGAAATATTTAGTTCTTGGGAAGATATAATCATGACACTTCCAAACAAATTGGATGCCCCTTTGGAATTCCCTGTCTGTAATAGTATCATTAAATTTTTACGACAAATGGTTCAAAATCTTATACATGATGAAATGAGCCTTAGAAAATGTAAGAATTGTGATAGATATTTCATAGCCCGTTATTCAAGCCTTGCCGAGTATTGTTTAAGAAAAGTGGAAGGAACAAATGCAACTTGTCAGGAGTATGCAAGCAAGAAAACATATAAGAAAAAGCAAGCTGCAAATCCTTTATATCAGGTATTCACAACCTACTACAATCGAATCTATGGAAGAATAAGACGAGGTACATTAGATAAAAATTCGACCTTGCTTGATGATATCAAAGTGCTTCACCAAGAATTTGAAGTTAAATATAATAACGCAAAAAATAAGGACGCAAAAGAAGAAATTATCAATTTATTTATTCTGGAGGCAGACAAATTACTGAATTAGGAGGTGTTAAATTTTATGAGTAATGAAGTTATTATTTATAAAAATGGTGAATTAGAACTTCCTGTAGAAGTAACGCCGGATAAAGAAACCGTATGGCTAAATAGAAACCAACTGGCAGTTTTATTTGATAGAGATGTAAAAACGATAGGAAAACACATAAACAACGCTCTTAAAGAAGAACTTGATTCTTCAGTTGTCGCAAAATTTGCGACAACTGCCTCTGATGGCAAAACTTATAAGGTCGAATACTACAATCTCGACATGATTATCTCAGTCGGATATAGAGTAAAATCAGCGCGAGGAGTTGAATTTAGACGCTGGGCTAATAAAATTTTAAAAGACTATATTGTGCAAGGGTACGCAGTCAACGAAAGAAGATTAGCCGCTCTGAACAGAGTAGTGGAAATACAGTCGAATATCATAGCAGGTGTACTTGACCTTGATGCCGAAAAGGTTCTTGAAGTCGTGAAGAGATATTCACTCGCATTAGAGATGCTTGATGACTATGATCACCAAACTATCACTAAACCGAAGATAATTTCCGATGAGGTGTATAAACTCACTTATGAAGAGTGTAGAAATCTAATCTCCAAAATGCCCTATTCGGAAACATCTGATATATTTGGAAAAGAAAAAGGGAAAGGTCTATTAAAGGGAATCATCGACTCCATCTATCAAAGTGCTTTTGGAGAAGAGGCTTATCCGTCAATAGAAGAAAAAGCAGCAAACCTTCTTTACTTTATCATCAAAGATCATCCTTTTGTAGATGGATGCAAAAGAATTGCAGCTACAACATTTTTATATTTCTTGGATAGGAACCAAATTCTCTATAAAAATAATAAGAAAATACTATCAGACAGCACCTTAGTTGCCCTAACGCTTCTTATAGCGGAATCAAAACCCCAGGAAAAAGAAATCATGATCAACATCGTAATGAACTTCTTAACATGGTAAATTATACTTCCTTAAACCGTTTACGCAGATAGAAAAAAAGCCAGCAGAATTTACACTCTGTTGGCTTAATTATTTTCTCTTAAAAGTGGCTTACCACTTTTTTTCTTATAAAAAATTACTTCAAAAATACTTCAGCTAACCACCTGAAACCTTAGAATAGTAAGTATTACCAATGGTTTCAATTAGTGCTTAGGCTATTCCAACTCAATCGTTCCGGGAGGCTTACTTGTTATATCATACAGTACCCTATTTACATGACCTACCTCATTGATTATCCTGCTTGTTACTTTTTGCAATACTTCATAAGGTATACTTGCTGCCTCTGCTGTCATAAAATCAATGGTATTCACTGCTCTAAGTACTACTGCATAGTCATAAGTCCTCTCATCTCCCATTACTCCTACACTTCTCATATTTGTAAGGGCTGCAAAATACTGACCTATACTTCTATCAAGTCCTGCATTACTTATTTCTTCTCTATAAATGGCATCTGCATCTTGAACTATCTTTACTTTTTCCTCGGTTACTTCTCCTATAATTCTTATTCCAAGTCCCGGGCCGGGGAATGGTTGGCGAAATACAAGTTTCTCAGGGATTCCAAGTTCAAGCCCTGCCTTTCTGACTTCGTCCTTAAATAAATCTCTTAGTGGTTCTATAATCTCATTAAATTCAACATGTTCAGGAAGTCCTCCTACATTATGATGAGATTTAATAACTACGCTCTCTCCTCCAAGACCACTTTCTACAACATCAGGGTATATTGTGCCTTGTACAAGGAAATCTACTTTACCGATTTTTTTAGCCTCTTCTTCAAATACTCGTATAAACTCTTCGCCTATAATTTTTCTCTTTTTTTCAGGTTCTTCTACTCCTTTTAGTTTGTCATAAAATCTTTGTCTTGCATTTACTCTTATAAAGTTAAGTTTGTATGCTCCGTCTTTTCCAAATACTGCCTCAACTTCATCTCCCTCATTTTTTCTAAGTAGTCCGTGGTCTACAAAAACACATGTTAAATTTTCACCTATTGCTTTACTTAAAAGAACGGCTGCCACTGAGGAGTCAACCCCTCCTGACAATGCACAAAGTGCTTTTTTATTTCCGACTGTTTTTCTAATTTGTTCTATTGCATTTTCTACAAATGTATCCATTTTCCAGTTACATAAACATTTGCATATATTCTTTACAAAGTTTGCAAAGATTTTATTTCCCTCGGCAGTATGAAGTACTTCAGGGTGGAATTGTATTCCATATAATTTTTTCTCTTCACATTCTACTATTGCAGCAGGGCAGTCTTTAGAATGAGCAGATACTTCAAAGTTTGGAGCAGTCTTTGAGATATAGTCAAAGTGGCTCATCCAACATATAGTAGGGCTGTTTACATTTTCAAGTAAAAGAGAGTCCTTTTTATCTATAATGACTTCTGTTTTTCCATACTCTCTTACCTTTGCTCTTTCAACTTTTCCACCAAGTATATGCATCATAAGTTGAGCTCCATAGCAGAGTCCTAGAACCGGAATTCCGAGTTCAAAAAGTTCTTTAGTGTAACTTGGAGCGTCCTTTTCATAGCAACTGTTAGGGCCTCCTGTAAGTATAATTCCTTTAGGATTTTTAGCTTTTATAACCTCTATATCTGTTTTATATGAGTATATTTCACAGTAAACATTGTTTTCTCTGACTCTTCTTGCCACTAGCTGATTATACTGTCCTCCAAAGTCTATAACTATAATAATCTCCTGTTTTAAATTCAAATCTCTGCCCTCCAATCTAATCTACTTTTTTCTATATTTTGTTTCAATGACTAATGTATATATTATCATCATTGCAAGTACTTCTATCACTACTAAAAATATAAATATAATTGCTCCAATATCTCCTAAAAATAGTGTTCCACTAGCTAATCCAAATATTATTCCAAATATAATAAATAGTATTCCCACTGCTTTATTATATGCAGGTATATCCTTTATATTACTATAATTTACTACATTACTCCAAAATTTTACAGGTTCTTTTTGTTTGGAGCTAATCAAGCCTAAGATGATAAAAAATATTGAAAACATTGGAATTATTGCATAAGCTCCCATTTTGCCCTCCTTTAATATTTAATTCTTACTTAGCTAAGTATTTTTTTAGATATTTTCCTGTATAAGATTCTTTAACTTCTGCTACTTCCTCAGGTGTTCCTGTTGCAACAACCTTGCCACCATTATCGCCTCCCTCAGGCCCCATGTCTATAATATAATCTGCTGTTTTTATTACATCAAGGTTATGTTCTATTACTAAAACTGTATTGCCTCCGTCTGAGAGTCTACGAAGTATTTCCACAAGTTTATGTACATCTGCAAAATGAAGTCCTGTTGTGGGTTCATCTAGTATGTAAATGGTTTTACCTGTTCCACGCTTTGAAAGTTCTGTTGCTAGTTTAATTCTTTGTGCCTCTCCTCCACTAAGTTCCGTAGACGGTTGACCTAATTTAATATATGAAAGTCCTACATCATAAAGTGTTTGTATTTTTCTTTGTATAGTTGGGATATTCTCAAAGAATGTAAGTGCCTCTTCTACATTCATATCTAAAACATCATAAATTGTTTTACCTTTATATTTTACTTCCAAGGTTTCTCTGTTATATCTTTTACCACCACATACTTCACAAGGTACATAAACATCAGGTAAAAAGTGCATTTCTATCTTTATTATACCGTCGCCACTACAGGATTCACATCTTCCACCTTTGACATTAAAACTAAATCTTCCCTTGCTGTAACCACGCATTTTCGCCTCTTGGGTTGCTGCAAATAAATCTCTTATCATGTCAAAGACTCCTGTATATGTTGCAGGGTTTGACCTTGGGGTACGTCCAATTGGACTTTGGTCTATTGCAATAACTTTATCAAGTGCCTCAATTCCCTCAAGTGAAGTGTATTTACCTGCTATTGTGTGTGCTTTATTTAATTTCTTTGCAAGTACTTTATAAAGTATTTCATTTACAAATGATGACTTTCCTGAGCCTGATACTCCTGTTACACAAGTCATAATTCCAAGTGGAATGTCAATATCGGTATTTTTTAGATTATTTTCATTTGCTCCTCTAAGCTTTAGCCAATTTGTTGCAGTTCTTCTAGTATTAGGTACTTCTATTTTAATTTCTCCTGAGAGATATTTTCCTGTTATGGAATTTGGATTTTCCATAATCTCTTTTGCTGTCCCTACTGCAACTACCTCTCCACCATGTACTCCTGCCCCCGGACCTATATCTATGATATAGTCTGACTCAAGCATTGTGTCCTCATCATGTTCTACTACAATTACTGAATTTCCTAAATCTCTCAAATGTTTCAAAGTTGCAAGTAATTTGTCATTGTCCCTTTGATGAAGTCCTATACTTGGTTCATCAAGTATATAAGCAACTCCTAAAAGCCCTGAGCCGATTTGTGTTGCAAGTCTTATTCTTTGTGCCTCGCCACCACTAAGTGTTCCTGTATTTCTTGTTAATGTAAGATAGTCAAGTCCTACATCAATCAAAAAGCTTACTCTTGCTCTTATTTCCTTTAAGATAAGTGAACCTATTGCCTCCTGCATTTTTGTTAGTTTAAGTTCATCTATAAACTGTCTAAACTTTATTACCGACATATCAGTTGCATCAAAGATATTTTTATCTCCTATGGTTACTGCAAGTGCCTCTTTTTTTAACCTTTTGCCTTTACAGGTTTTACAAGGAAGTATTCTCATATATTGCTCGTACTCTGCCTTTGTACTTTCAGAAAAGGTTTCTCTATATCTTCGTTCAACATTTTTAATAAGACCCTCAAATTTGGTTGGATATACTCCACTTCCTCTTTGTCCACTATAATGTACATCTACTTCTACATCAGTTCCATGTATTAAAATATCATATATCTTTTTGGGATATTTTTCAAAGGGGGTGTCTAAATCAAAGTTAAATTTCTTTGACAGTGCTGTAAGAAGTGCATTTGTAAAGCTTTTTTTATCATTACAACTTTGCCAACCCAAAACTACTATTGCTCCCATTGTAAAGGCAACTGATACAAGTACTATAACAT
>ERZ773087.1329-NODE-1329-length-16009-cov-87.161213_pt1 | contig 16009 bp, 17 predicted proteins | sample MGYA00511375_ERZ773087 | MGnify/ENA primary metagenome ERZ773087 (study PRJEB29015, sample SAMEA2737995) | human oral metagenome | biome: human oral; feature: human-associated habitat; material: dental | place: China | collected 2063 ...
TGGAACACGGGGATGTCGAGGGTTTTCTTCAGCTCGTTTTCGATGTCAAAGCACTGGGGCGCCTTGATGTCCTCGAGGTTGATGCCGCCGTAAGTCGGGGCGATGAGCTGGCAGACCTTTACGACGTCCTCGACCTTGGGGCTGTTCACACAGACGGGGACGGAGTCGACGCCGGCGAATCCCTTAAAGAGGATGGATTTGCCCTCCATGACGGGGAGTCCTGCGCCTGCGCCGATGTTGCCGAGCCCGAGGACGGCGGTGCCGTTGGTGACGACGGCGACCATGTTGCCCTTCGTCGTGTAGTCGTAGATGCTCTCGGGGTCGTCCTTGATCGCAAGGCATGGCGCCGCGACACCCGGTGTGTAGGCGCGGCTGAGATCGTCGCGCGAGGTCAGCGGGACGGTCGGGGTGACGGCGAGTTTGCCGTGGTGGCTCTTGTGGAGGTCGAGTGCTTCTGCATCAAATTTGCTTGCCATGGTGATGGACTTCCTTTCTTTCTCCTAAATTACTCTTGTTTCCCGGTGCCGGCAGTGCCCCGTGTGGGGGCGTTGCTTTGCGCTCCGCCGGAAGAGCTGCGCGCGTCGGTGCCGCTGCCGTTCTCGCGTGAGGAGGCATGGCGCCCGGTGTCCGGTGACTTTGTCGATGAGCTGCCGCCGGTGCTCCCGCGCGTGCGGGTGGAGGACGGTGTGTCCTCGTCTTTGCCGGATGCGGCGGAGGAACTGCCCGGCGTTCGGGATTTGGAGGATTTGCCGCCGCTCTTGGCGTCTTTGTCCTCCGCATCCTTTTTGCCGTTCTTTTCTCCGCGCGCCTCGTCGGCACTGACGGCGCGCCCGACGGAGGTGTCGCCTGCCGGGAGTTCGGTGGCGCCCGCCGGGATGGATTCCTCGTACTCGCGCACGGCGCGTTCCATGCGGCTGCGCTCGGCGGAGCTGAGGACGATGCCGAGGTTGCTCGCCATGGAGCGGCGGAGCTCCGACATGTTCGGAATCCAGTAGCTCACCTCGTCGATATACATCGGGCGACCGGGAACCATCTCGGTGCGCAGACCGTGCGCCTGGGATTCGCGCAGTGTCCCCGCGAACTCGAGGAGCTGGCGCAGGGAGAGATCAGTCTTCACACTGTCGATGACGCTGCTGATGATGCCCGGCAGACGCGGGAGGATGGCGGGTGTGGTGATGGCGTCGACACACGCCTTCATAAACTTTTGCTGACGCCGGACACGCCCGATGTCCCCCTCCTCGTCGCGGTAGCGCACGTAGGTGACGGCGGTTTTGCCGTCCATGTGCTGCATCCCGGGGCGCAGGTCGATGATGAGACCGCCGTCATCGTCCCACGGGTCTTCATAGTACATGCGCTTTTCCACGTTGATGTCGATGCCGCCGATGGCGTCGACGATCTTTTGAAAGGCGTGCGTGTTGATGATGACATAATGGTCGATGCGGATGCCGAGGAAATCCTCGACCGTGCGCTGTGTGAGCTTCTCGCCGCCGTAGGCGTATGCGGCGTTGATTTTATCGTAGCCGTTGCGCGGGATGCCGACGGCGGCGCCGCGCCGTCCGTCGCGCCGGGGAACGCGTACCTCGGCGTGATGCTCCCCTATGCGCCCGTGCACCTCCTCCTGCTCGCGCCGGGCGACCTCTGGGTCATGACGAGCGCGAATCTCAGCGGCGAGCCGATCCTCTACGAGGACGCGGCGGCGCGGCGGGAACTCCCGGGCATTGCCGACGCGATCCTCACGCATAACCGCGAAATTGCGCATCGGGTGGACGACTCGGTCGTGCGCATGGCGGCGGGCGGGCGCATGATCGTGCGCCGCAGCCGCGGCTTTGCACCGACGCCCGTCGCGCTCCCCTTTGATTCGAAGATCGCCGTGCTCGCGGGCGGGGCGGAGCTAAAGAGTACGTTTTGCCTGACGCGCGGGCGCGAAGCGTTCCTCAGCGAGCACATCGGTGACCTCACGAATGCGAAGGTACGCGCGTCCTACGAGGGGACGATCGCGCATTATGAGCGGCTGTTCGACCTGCATCCGCAGCTTCTCGCCGCCGATCTGCACCCGAGCTATTTATCGACGCGGTATCTTACGGCGCGCGCGGCGGCGGAGGGCATCCCCCTCGTCCGAGTACAGCACCATCACGCGCATATCGCGGCGGTGCTCGCGGAGCACGGATGCACGGAGCGCGTCCTCGGCGCGGCGTTTGACGGCACGGGCTACGGGGACGACGGGCACGCGTGGGGCGGGGAGTTCCTCGCCGCAGACCTTACGGGCTATGAGCGGCTCGCGCATTTTGCATATCTGCCCCTGCCGGGCGGTGACAAAGCCGCCGCAGAGCCGTGGCGCCTTGCGCTGTGGGTACTCTGCGGCGTGCATGGAGATGCGCTCGCGGCGCGTTGTCCCGCATTCGCCGCGCAGCTCCCATCCGGATGGCAGCTCCTCATGCAGGCGACGGCGGCGGGCATCAATGCGCCGCTCACATCGAGCGTCGGGCGGCTCTTTGACGCCGCGGCGGCGCTCCTCGGCATCACCTATGTGAACACCTACGAAGGGCAGGCGGCAATTGAGCTCGAACAATGCGCGCGCAGGGCGCAGCGGCGCGGGCGAGTACTGCGGTATGCCTTGCGGGGGGCGGATGAGCGCGGTGCGCCGCTGACGATCGACTTCATGCCTGTGCTTCGGACGATCGCGGACGAAGCGGAACAGCTCTCGGACGAAGAGCGCGCCGGGCGCGCCCTCGACTTCCACGTCACACTCGCCGCCGCGACCTGCGACCTCCTCGACCGCCTTTCACGCGAGACCGGGCTTCGCACCGTCGCCCTCTCCGGCGGCGTGTTCCAGAACGCACTCCTCGTGGAACTGCTGCTCCTCTTCATCCGCGACAAATACCGCGTCCTCCTGCCGCATACCGTACCGCCGAACGATGGGGGCGTGGCGTATGGACAGGCGGCAGTAGGCGTGATGCGGGATTTTGGCGCATAGCTGCATCCGCACGTTACGCCGCCGTTCATTGATACAGGGCACGGCACGCCGTGCCCCTACGGAGAGCGGCATGGATTGATAGTATTTCGTAAATCCGCCGCCTTCCTTGCTCTGCATCCAAACTTCCGCATCACTTACGTTGCGATGGTATTAGGTGGGATTTTGGCGCATAGCATTCTATATCTCCGCACTTCGTGGGCAAGGGATACGACATATGCGCGCCTTGTAGGGGCACGGCGTGCCGTGCCCTCCTCCGATCTACGTGCGCCAACCGATAAACAGGCAAAATCGACGTCTATACCGCCCCCGTAGGGGCGCCGCGCCGCTGCGCCCTCGAGCGATCCACGGCGGCGTAACTTGCCGCCGTACAATAACAAACAACGCAACGCGAAAATCCCGCCGATTTACCATAACCTAAATGATGCGAAAATCCCGTGTCATTGATAGAAAGAAGGATAACTATGTGCCTAGCAGTACCCGCCCGCGTCATCTCAATCGACGACCAACTCGCCTCGGTGGAGGTGCAGGGCGTGCGCCGCGCGGCGAGCCTGATGCTCCTGCCCGAAGCGGCGGTGGGCGATTATGTGCTCGTCCACGCGGGCTTTGCGATGCAGATCGTAGACGAGGAAGAGGTGCGCGCGATGGAAGCCCTGCGCGCAGAGATGCAGGGCGCGCCGCGCACGGTCGACGCCTTGAGGACGCACTGATGCGGACGGCAAACGACATGCGCGCGCTCACGGCGGAGGTCACAGGCGAAATGCACCGCCTGCTCGCCCCCCTTGGACGCCACATCCGCATTATGGAGGTCTGCGGCACGCACACCGTCGCGATTTTCCGTGCGGGACTGCGCCAGATCCTCCCCGAGGAAATCGAGCTCGTCTCAGGTCCCGGCTGTCCCGTCTGCGTCACGCACGACGCCTACATCGACGCCGCGATTGCGTACGCGGGGCAGGAGGACGTCATCATCACGACGTTCGGCGACATGCTGAAAGTCCCCGGGAGCACATCGAGCCTCGCCGCGGCGCAGGCGGCGGGGGCGGACGTCCGCGTCGTCTACTCGCCGCTCGACGCACTCGCGGCTGCGGCGGCGCATCCTGAGAAAAAAGTCGTTTTCCTCGCCGTCGGCTTCGAAACGACCGCCCCGACCGAGGCGGCGGCAGTCCTCGCCGCGGAGCGGCAAGGACTTAAAAATTTCTTCCTGCTCTCCGCGCAAAAACTCGTCCCGCCCGTCATGCGCGCCCTCCTCGACGACCCTACCGCGCAGGTCGACGGATTCCTCCTGCCAGGGCATGTCGCCGTCGTCACAGGAACGCGGCTTTTTGACTTCCTCGCCGAGGACTATCATGTGCCGGGCGTCGTCGGCGGATTTCGCCCCGACGAGATCCTGCGCGCCCTTCGGATGCTCGTACGGCAAGTTGCGGCGGGCGAGGCGCGCATCGAGAACGCCTACGAGAGCGTCGTGCGCCCGGATGGCAATCCCGCGGCGCGCGCGGCGGTGGAACGCGTCTACGAGCCGGCGGAGACCGCATGGCGCGGGCTCGGCGTGATCCCCGCCTCGGGGCTCAGAATGCGCGCAGAATACGCCGCCTATGATTTTGCCGCCGTGCGCCCTCTCGGCGCGATCGACGTCCCCGACGGACGGCGCGGATGCCGTTGCGGCGAGGTCTTGCGCGGGAAAATCGTGCCGAAGGACTGCAGCCTTTTTGGACGGGGCTGTGTGCCCGAGCACGCCGTCGGGCCCTGCATGGTGTCCGTCGAGGGCACATGCGCCGCGTGGTACAAATACGGTGCGGGGAGGTTTCGCTATGGAGCATGACATGATTACACTCGCGCACGGCGCGGGCGGGCGGCTGTCGCGCGCACTGACCGAGGAGATCGTCCTCCCCGCGCTCGGCAATACCCTGCTGAACGGACTGCATGATGGCGTGGTTCTGCCGGCAGAGGGGAAAATCGCGTTTACCACAGATTCCTACGTCGTACAGCCGCATTTTTTCCCGGGCGGCAGCATCGGGCGGCTCGCCGTCTGCGGCACAGTCAACGACCTCGCCATGTCGGGCGCGCACCCCGAGTACCTCTCGCTCGCCCTCATCCTCGAAGAGGGCTTTTCGATGGAAACATTGCGCCGCATCGTTGCAGACATTCGCACAGCGGCAGAGGAGGCGGGCGTCCTCATCGTCACGGGCGATACCAAGGTCGTCCCGCGCGGCGCGGGCGACGGCATCTATATCAACACCGCGGGCGTCGGGCGGCTCATCGAGGGCGCGGACATTTCCCCGACGAACGTGCGCCCCGGCATGGACATCATTGTGTCGGGAACGCTCGGCGACCACGCCGCGACCGTCATGGCGGCGCGGCATAATCTGACCCTCCCGCCTGGCATCACGAGCGACTGCGCACCGCTTTCTTCTATGGTCGAAGCAATGCTGAAAACTGCGCCCCGCATCGCCGTCCTGCGCGACCCCACGCGCGGCGGTGCGGCGGCATCGCTCAACGAGATCGCAAATGCCGCGGGCGTCGGCATCCTCCTCGATGAGGAAGCGATCCCCGTGCGCCCCGAAGTAGAGGGCGTTTGCGAACTGCTCGGCTTCGATCCCCTCACACTTGCCAACGAAGGCAAACTCCTCGCCTTCGTTCCGCCCGAGGATACCGCGCGCGTCCTCGCCGTCATGCATGAGAATGCGTACGGCAAAGAGGCGGTCGTCATCGGCGAGACCACCGCCGACGCTCCCGGCGCCGTCGGGATACGCACCCCGCTCGGAGGAGTGAGAGTTGTGGATATGCCGGCGGGGGAGCTTGTCCCTCGTATTTGCTGAACGTGATGGCTATCTTGGCGCATAGCTGTGTCATTCGTCGAATGCTTCGCTCGGAGTAGCGTTTTACTACGCCTTCGCTCGCATTCTCCTCATTCCTTGCTCTGCATCCAAGCTATCTCATCACTTATGTTTCGGTACTAGGGCGCGGGATTTTGGCGCATAGCTGTGTCATACGGCGATACGTTACGCCGCCATCATGCGCTTGAGGGCGCAGCAGCGCGGCGCCCCTACGGGGGCGGCATCATATGTTACGATTTGTCTCTATGGTAATTCCACATCGTCACAGGACAAATGTATCAATCCATGCGTGTTTCACATCGCAATATATACACACCTTTCATCGTGGGGCGCAGTCACATATTATGCGCGCCTTGTAGGGGCACGGCGGTGCCGTGCCCTGTGTCGATCCACGCGCGCCTAACGACGTGACGCGGGATTTTGGCGCATAACTGTGTCATATCGTCGAATGTTTCGCTAGGAGTAGCTTTTTACTACGCCGTCGCTCGCATTCTCCTCATTCCTTGCTCTGCATCCAAACTTCCGCGTCACTTACGTTCATGTGAGACCGCCGCTTTGCAGTCCGAAAGGACTGTGCGGCGGAATGGACGATATAACGATACTGGTCTGCCGCGTCGTTTGCGAAGCAGCGAGAAAGATACCCTGATCCGCCCTAAAATACGTTCTTATCATCCCCCTGAGCCGCGCTATAAAATCCTCTTATAATTCCACCTTGCACCACTCTATAACATATACCCTCATCCTACCACAAACCCCAACAAAAAAAGAGCGATCTACTGACCGCTCTTCACTCTCTATATTACTTCGTCAAATGCACATCCGGAATCTCGACCTCGTGATGCGTCTCGGGATCGACATTCGAATACACCCCGGGCTTCGTCTCGAATGCCTTCAGATTGTCCGCATTCGCCTCCAGCATATCCTCCACAAAACGCTCCACCGCATCTGCAAAATACACCGCCATCGTAAATTCCCCTTTCGCATACATATCGTAAAGCGCCGCACATCGGCGCATTTGAACTAGAATTAACATAGCACGAACACGACCAAAAGAGAAATATCCCTTTTTAATCAAAAATAGACCTAGGCTATCGATGAAAACTATCGATTTTGTGATATTTATCATATTTGAATATTTATATATATAGTAAACTAATGACATCACACGGTTGGAGACGCCCGTAGGCGGCGGAAGGAGATGACCCTATGACGCTTGTACAAATGCGGTATTTTTATGAAGTTTGTCAATGGCAAAATATCACCAAGGCGGCAGAGCAGCTCCACGTCTCCCAGCCGACCGTCACTGTCGCCATGCAGGCGATCGAGACCGAAACCGGACTCAACCTCTTTCACCGCGAAGGGCGTAAAATCACCGTCACAAGCGACGGCGCAAAACTTCTCAGCAAAATCTCCTTCATCCTCGGCGAAGTCACCCGCCTCGACGACGAGATCCGCGACATGGCACACCGCCACGCAAAAGTCCGCATCGCCATGCCCCTCCAGCTCGGCGTCGTCTTCTTGCCGTACCTCCTCGGCGAATTTCACGAAGCGCACCCCGAAATCGAACTCGAAATCATCGAAACCGGCGGCGTCAGCGCCCTTCAAATGGTTGAAGAAGAAAAACTCGACTTCGCCCTCACCAACTACACCGTCGACTTCAGCGCGCGTCTGAACTACTCGAAACTCTTTGACTGCGAATGCACCTTCGTCACGCGCTTTGAACATCCCCTCGCAAAACGCCACACCGTCAGCATCCGCGAACTGTGCGACGAGCCCCTCGTCATGCTCGACAGCAGCTTCTTCATCGACCGCCTCGTGCAGGACGCCTTCGGACACATCGGCGAAAAACCGAACGTCGTCCACTACTCGCCGTACCTCCACACCGTCAAAAACCTCGTGCGCAGCGGCATCGCCTCCACCATCCTCGCGCGCCCGTCCGTCCTCCCCTCCGACGACTTCGTACAGATCCCCCTGCTCGACCCCATCTTCATCAACAGCGGACTCGTCGTCAAAAAAGGACGCCAAACCCTCGACGACGTGCGCCTCGTCATGAATTATCTGAGAGCATTGACGAAGGAGATGCTGATTGAAGGGAAGGATCGCCCCCAAGGACTCGGCGTGACGCGCGAGGCGTGACGCGGGATTTTCGCGCCTAGCGTCGTCGTTTCGTCGAACGCTTCGTCGACGTAGGTTTTGGCTACGCCTTCCTCGCGTTCTCCTCATCTCCTAGCTATGCATCGAAACTACCGCGTCACTTACCTTTCGGTATGAGGGGCGCATAGCTGTGTCACTGCGAAAAATCCTGCGGTCGACGTAGGCTTCATCTACGCCTTCCCTTGGATTTTCTTGTTCCTTGCTCTGCATCGAAACTTCCGCGTCACTTATTTCATCCCTCACACAACATCATAAAAATATCTCAGACGGTTACATTCATGTAACCGTCTTTCCTATTAAAAAACATAAACATATTATTAATGAAACACTCGATGCGTTCGATAAAACCTCTAATTTTCAGAATTGGCACCCACATAGAAAACCTCCTGCGAATCCTGCGACCCGCATTCTACCGTCGAGGTTTTCCCTCGTTTCGCCAAACCATGGGAAAAGGACGTATAGAATGCCTCATATTTGCCCAAATTACCTCTCAAAACAGCAGAAAGGCATTGCCAAAAAGGGAAAAAATCGCTATAATACACACATCGGGAGAAAACCTCCGACGAGACCGGAGAGCCGCATTCCACCGTTGAGGTTTTCGAAATGTACCGATTTACGCTAGCACCCGCGCGGCTTCAGCGGGTATGCTGTTGCACAGGCGAATACCGCTTGCGGTATTGAAACAATGATGATAAGAAGGGAGAGAAGTAATGCCTAAGTTGCACAGGCGAATACCGCTTGCGGTATTGAAACGGCAAACTTCAAGTAGAAAAGAAAAATGAGAAGTTGCACAGGCGAATACCGCTTGCGGTATTGAAACTCTGCCGCACAAGAGATTCGCCCGCGTCCCGTTTGTTGCACAGGCGAATACCGCTTGCGGTATTGAAACTCCTTGCGCGCAAGTTCAAGAACCCTACTTGCGCCGGTTGCACAGGCGAATACCGCTTGCGGTATTGAAACACGGTTTCTCATCGTCGCAGGAAATGTACACGTTGCACAGGCGAATACCGCTTGCGGTATTGAAACCGACGCTAGAATTAGAAATCGCGTTAATAGAAAGGTTGCACAGGCGAATACCGCTTGCGGTATTGAAACCAGAAAACCCGCAATCGAGAAGACAGTCAATCATATGTTGCACAGGCGAATACCGCTTGCGGTATTGAAACGGAGCGATCTTTTCGCTCTCGAGGCGTAATTACGGTTGCACAGGCGAATACCGCTTGCGGTATTGAAACCCGAGGGGTAGGGTCGGCCCCTGGGAGCCGGGTAGGTTGCACAGGCGAATACCGCTTGCGGTATTGAAACTTGCGCTTTCGTACGCGGCGAACATCATCAACGGGTTGCACAGGCGAATACCGCTTGCGGTATTGAAACAATATCGTCGTTCCAGTCAACGCCAGCATCCTCTAGGTTGCACAGGCGAGTACCGCTTGCGGTTTTGCGCCCGGTGGAAACCATTGATTTACGCGCGCGCTGTAGGGGCACGGCGTGCCGTGCCCACGTGCGATCCATGCGCGCCTATCGTTTTGTGTGATGCATGGAGACGGCGGGCGTCGTGGAATCCTTGATAACGGTTTCTGTCGTTCTATGTTGGTATGTATCGGCGTAGAGACGCTAGTTGTTAGGTGTTGTTCGCTTTGCTATGCCGCCGTATATCGATCAAGGGCACGGCACGCCGTGCCCCTACGAGGGCGGTATATTGCGTAGCATTTGCGAGGATATGTACCGCTTGCGGTATTGAAACTACGAGATGTTCGCCTCATCGAAATCAAAGAGTGGTTGCACGGGCGAATACCGCTTGCGGTATTGAAACAGCCTTAACAGCCATGTGCATTTTGGCATATTGCGTTGCACAGGCGAATACCGCTTGCGGTATTGAAACCCTGCATTGGCTGCTGTGTCGTCCGTCCATAGGCTGTTGCACAGGCGAATACCGTTCACGGTTTTTATGCCTCGGAGCTGTTGTATCAACGCGCGTCTCTCGTTGCGGAGGGCGCGGTACATGTGATGCGGCTCTGCAAGGGCAATTTTTCACGCGTTCAAAAAAGAGCTGTAACGAGATTGTGTAAAAACACGTTTTCGTTACAGCTTCTTTTTGTGTGCGCCTCTTTTTTTCTTCGCTTCATGCAGGTACATAGGTAGTACATGCCGCTGAGCTATTAGAGGAAAGGAGCGAACTATATGCATGAAAAATTGCCGCGTGTGGATTGGATGGTGGGGACGGGGCTGGTCGCGCTGGCGATTCTGTCGGTGTTCTACGGGAGCGCGGAGCTGACGAGCAATATAGCCTCGGGGCTGATCGGCTTCCTCGGGCGGACAGTCGCCGGACGAGAGGAACGACGGTCACAGCAAAATGAGCAGGGGGCGCTCCGATGAGCGGCGTACTCCCGCGTGCGGCGATGACGCGTGTGACGCTATATGATCTCGTGTCGCTCGGCGCGGCATACCGCGTCGCGCTTCGTGATGCGGCGGCACGATATAATCGCGAGACGAAGCTGTACCTGCACTGGACGGCGGGGCATTATGGGCAGTTCTTTGCGGACTATCATGTGCAGATTGATGTGGACGGCGGCGTCTATGTCGTGGGGGACGGTGCGCTCGATGCACTGCGCGCCGCGACCTACATGCGCAACAGCGGGAGCGTGAGCATCGCGCTCCTCTGCGCCTATGGGGCAACGACCTCGCATCTCGGGGATGAGCCGCCGACGGGCGCGCAGATCGAGGCGGCGGCACAGACGATTGCCGCGCTTGCGGGTGGGCTTTGGCTGACGGTCGACAAGGAACGCATCATGACGCACGGCGAGGCGGCGGATAATGAGGACGGCGTGTACGCACACGCGCCCTATGGACCGCGTTCGACCTGCGAGCGTTGGGATCTCGAGTATCTCGGCACGCCCGAGAGCCCCGCGTTCGCGCCGTGGTCGGCGGACGGCACGCGCGGCGGCGACGTCCTCCGGGGCAAGGCGGCATTTTATAGGGAGCTATGGAAGAGATAAGGAAGGGATAGAGTGTATCAAGTAGGCAGATGATTTTGTATATAGAACGTCTTGACCTAAAGTGAAAATAATATTATAATATGCTTGGCTCAATATTTGGATGTTTTGTTCAGGAAAGGATACCGTGATGAGAAAATTTAAGAAAACAATGGCACTTGGACTATCTGCCGCAATTCTATCCACTGCCGTGCCTGCCTTTGCTGCTGAGCCTGTGCAGCGTACTTATGAGACAGGTACATGGGAGACGTTTAAGCCGTCTTTGGATGGAGGCAAGCCTGTCATTTCTAAAATCCCTAAAGACCATGCATATATTCCAAAGGATACCGTTTTATCCGTTATTTTAACCAGTGAACTGACATCCAAAAGAGCTCGCAAAGGGGATATGGTTCCCTTGAAGTTAGCAGAGAATTTAATCGTCAATGGCGTGGTTGTTGTGCCGGCCGGGGCGAAGGTGTTTGCGAAAGTTACGCGCGTCACGAGATCCGGTATGTTTGGCCGCGCGGGAAAACTAGAGTTCACTGTGGATAGCGTAAAGGCCGTCAATGGTGTGGAGATTCCGCTTGAATACACTGCTGAGCGGAAGAGACACAACGATGGCGGTGCTGTTGCTGTCGTCGCTGTGGTCAGTATTCTCGGAGGTGCACTCATGAGGGGGGCAAATGTATCGTTTCCTGAGGGATCAGTTTTTGAAGCAAAGGTTGCGGCTGATACGGATCTCAACGTTACGATTGATGAGCTGCCGGAAGCGATGAATCCGGAGAAACCGCATGGCGTCGCGATTACAATCCAATAGTTCTGAAAGGGCTCTATTGGACGGTGCTCTAAATAATTGACTATGAAAAAACCTCTTGCTGTAAAATAGAGAGCTGCAGCAGGAGGTTTTATTGTGCTGATTCTTGCAAGAAGAGCAACAATCCAGTAAAATAAAGGTAATTGTTTCGTATAGCCTGCCGCCGCGGCGGGCTGTTTTTCTGCACGATGAGAGGGAATCGAAAATGAGGCGAAAAGACAGGGAGCTGACGGAGGAAGAGGCGCGTGCGGTGCTGCGGCGGGCAGAGTACGGTGTGCTCTCGCTCGTGACGGAGGACGGCGCGCCGTATGCTGTGCCGATGAGCTATGCGGCGGTCGGGGACGCGATCTATTTCCACGGGACGACGGAGGGCGGCGCGAAGATGGACTGTATGGCACATAATAGCCGCGCGGTCTTTACCGCTGTAACGGATACGCAGGTGCTGCCGGATCAGTTCGCGACGATTTATTGGTCGGCGATCGCGGCGGGGCGCATGGAGGAGATCACGGAGGAGGCGGCAAAGACAGCCGCGCTCGAACATCTCCTCGTGAAATACAGCGCGGACTATATGCAGGCGGGGCGTCGCTACATCGCGGCGAATCTGCACCGGACGGCGGCGCTCTGCCTGCACATCGAGACGCTGACCGGGAAGGCGCGCAAAAAGTAAAGGCACAGGCAAAGGAGGGGGCGCGATGCGAGTGCGGCAATATATCTTCGTCGGGGTGATACTGGCGGCGCTTGCCGCCGTCCTCGTCCACACGTTCTCGGAGGAGCGGATACAGGTCTATTTTGACCGGGTGGAGGCGATCCCGGGGTATAAGATCGAGCTGCGTGAGCAGCCGCTGCGGATCGCGATGATCTCGGTGCTGAACCATCAAACGACGGACGAATATCAGCACGCGATGGTGCGCAGCATCGGGCGGCTCCTCGGGCGCCCGGTGCTCCTGCTGCACCGCCGCAGCTACGCGGAGATCAATCAACTCCTTGCGCGCGGCGACGCCGACGTTGCGTTCCTGTCGAGCGGGGCGTACATGGTCTACGGGAAAAAGGAGGATGTTCGCCTGCTCGCGATGCCGGAGCGGGACGGGGCGAACCGCTATTTTTCCTACATCATCGTCCCGCGCGGCTCTCCGGCAGAGTCGCTGAGCGATCTGCGCGGGCGGCGGTTCGTCTATGTCGATCCTCTCAGTTACTCCGGCTACATCGAGCTGCGGGCGCGCCTGCGCAGCGCCGGGGAGGACCCGGAGCATTTCTTCGGGTCGTACTACTTTACCTACAGTCACGACGATTCGCTCCGTGCCGTCGCGGACGGGCTCGTAGACGGCGGCGTCATCGCGAGTCTCACCTATGACTATTACCGCGTGAATGCGCCTGCGATTCTCGATAAAATCCGCCTGCTCGAGGCGATGCCCGGCAGCGGGATGGGCCCCGTCGTCGCGCGCCGCGATCTGAGGGATGCGGACGCGGTACAGGAGATTTTGCTCCATCTGAATGAGGATGCCGAGGCAAAAGAAGCGATGCAGCATCTGCTCATCGACCGCTTCGTCCCGCCGCAGCCCGAGCTTTACCCGCAGTTTTCACCGGAAGAGGGGATCTGATGCGCTGGTTCGCAAAACTCCGCATTGCGGGGAAACTGACCGCCGTCATGATGGCAATCGTGCTCCTCTTTGCCCTCCTGACGGGGCTGCTCTTTTGGTCGACGATCTCAGACGTCATGCGCGCATCGCTTGAGCGGCGCGGTACGAGCGTCGCCGTCGAGGTGGCGGAGCTGAGCAGCGAGGCGATCCAAACGGGCAATCTCTTTGCCCTCGAAGAACTCATTCACACGACGAAGCGCAACAACGATTTCGTCGCGTACATCTTCCTCCTCGACGAGCAGGGGCGCGTGATGGCGCATACGTTCTCGAAGGGAATGCCGCTCCACCTGCGCGAACTGCACCCGGCGGCGGGCGAAGAGCCGGACGTCATGGAGATTCGCACCGACCGCGGGCGCATCCGCGACGTCAGCACGCCCATCGAGGGCGGCGCGCTCGGCACGGTGCGTGTCGGTGTGAGTGAGGACGCACTCGCGGGTCTCTTGAAAACGAATCTGTTCAAGCTCAGCGGCATCACGCTCGGCATCCTGCTGCTCGCGATGCTGCTCATTTTCCGCCTGTCCGAAATCCTCACGCGCCCGCTCTTTCACCTCATGGAACGCGCCGAGCACATCTCGAAGGGGCGTTTCTCCCCGCGCAGCGTCACGTTCTCCGCATCGGATGAGATCGGGCGTCTCGCGAACGCCATGACCCGCATGGAGGAGCACCTGAAAGAAGGCGCGCGCGAGCGCACCCGCCTGATCCGCCACATCATCACCGCGCAGGAGGAGGAGCGCAAGCGCATCGCGATGGAGCTGCACGACGAGACCGGGCAGACGCTGACCGCGCTCCTGTTCTCCCTGCGCGCGCTCGCCAACGAGACCGCGGATGAAAATATGCAAAAGGCGCTCCTCGCCATCCGCGACGAGACCGCCGATACCCTGACGAAACTCCGCCGTCTCGCCGTGGAGCTGCGCCCGCCCGCGCTCGACGAGCTCGGCATCGAGGCGGCTCTGGAAAAGCTCGTCCACGACTACCGCGGCGGCGATGCGTCAGAGATCACACTCTCCTGCCGCATCGAGGGCACGCTCAGCGACGTCGAGAGCCTTGCCGTCTACCGCATCGTACAGGAATGTCTCACGAACATCATTCGCCACGCAGGCGCGACGCGCGCACTCGTCCGCCTGGACGTCGGGGAGCGCATCACCCTGTGGGTCAAGGACAACGGCGTCGGCATCACGGGCGAGCGGATGCGTGCCGCACGCCGCGAGAACCACATGGGCATCTACGGCATCGAGGAACGCGTCCGCCTGCTCGCGGGACGCATGGAGATCGGCAGCGAGCCGCCCGACTGGGCGACCGTCTACCGCATCGAATTTCGCACAAAGGGGGCGCGCACATGATGAACCTGATGATCATCGACGATCACCTCTTGATCCGCGCGGGGATCAAGCTCCTGCTGAAGAACGCGCGCGAGTACCGCGTCACCGCCGAGGCGGGCAGCGCAGAGGAAGCGCTGACGCTGCTCGCGGAGACGCCCGTCGACCTCGTGATCCTCGACATCTCCATGCCCGGCATGGGCGGGCTTGCCGCGATCCGCGCCATCGGCGCGCAGTATCCCGCCGTGAAGATCCTCGTCCTCAGTATGCACGAGGATGAGGAATACATCTACAAGGCGATGCAGTCGGGCGCGATGGGGTATCTCCCAAAGACCTCCGCGGACGACGAACTCTTCGACGCCCTGCACGCCCTCGCCGAGGGACGCCGCTACCTCAGCCCGAACGCACAGCAGTCGCTGCTCGCTGCCATGTTCAGCCGCCCCGGGGACGCCGAGGAAGACCCGCGCGCACGGCTCACCGAGCGCGAAAAAGAGGTGTTCGACCGCCTCATCCGCGGCTACACAGTCACCGAGACCGCAGAGCAGCTCCACCTGAGCGGCAAGACCGTCGACACGCACAAGACGCACATCTATGAGAAACTCGGATGCAGCCGCCGCAGCGACCTCGTCGCGCTCGCCATCCGTCACGGACTCCTGCAGACGCCGGGCGTATAGTCCCATCAGAATTTTCCTGATGCGGGGGCGGAATTTTTCTCTGAAAATCTGATGAAAAAGAAGAACTTTGCCGATGGTCTCCCGATTTTTCATTCTGTATACTAATTACAGATGAAAAACACACAAAGGAGATGAAGCGGCATGTCCATCTTTTCCCCCGCACCGCATATCGAGCGGCTGCCCGCGCACCTCGTCGACGAGCGGTACAAATCGATCCGCCGGCAGGTGTTCCTCGGCACATTCATCGGCTATGCGACATTTTACCTCATCCGCAAGAATTTCAGCCTTGCGATCCCGTACATGATACAGGACTACGGCTACTCGAAGGCGGATCTCGGCATCGTCCTGACCATGCTCTCCGTCGCGTACGGCGTCAGCAAATTCGTCATGGGAAATATCTCCGACCGGTCGAATCCGAAGTATTTTGCGACCGTTGGACTCCTCCTCAGCGCGCTCGTCACCCTCGCGTTCGGCGTCGTGCCGGGCGTCATGACCAGCATCCCCATCATGTGCGCGCTGAGCTTTATGAACGGATGGTTCCAAGGCATGGGCTATCCCCCGTATGCAAAGACCATGGTCACATGGTTCTCCCAGACCGAGCGCGGCGCGTGGTGGTCATGGTGGAACGTCTCGCACA
>ERZ773087.1333-NODE-1333-length-15951-cov-3.745848_pt1 | contig 15951 bp, 8 predicted proteins | sample MGYA00511375_ERZ773087 | MGnify/ENA primary metagenome ERZ773087 (study PRJEB29015, sample SAMEA2737995) | human oral metagenome | biome: human oral; feature: human-associated habitat; material: dental | place: China | collected 2063 ...
CAAAATATTATATGAAATCGGAGTGTGAAGGTGTAACAGTAACAATAGAAAGATATAATCTGGATTCAAATTATGAAGCTGCAATATTGAAACAGATAGGGGAAACAAGTGAAGGAATGCTTTATTCGATTCCAAATGCTAAAATAATTCAGATGATGTACTGTATTGCTGGAACATGTGCCATTACAAAGGGAAACAAAAAAATATATACATTAAAAAAAGGGGACATATTGATATGTAATCTGAGTAGCGAAAATGTCAGGGAATATAATTTGAAAAGCAAGGATTCAAAAAAAGTAATGATTTTTCTTGATATGGATAAATTAGAGTCAGATATTTTAGATTCTTCGGTTGATAAAAAAATATTATCCAATTGGGAAAGAAAGGTTTTTGATATATTTGAAAATGATATTTTCTGCTATGGTAAATCAAATTCACAGATAGATATTCTCATAAGTCAGCTTGAAAATATGAAAATTACAAATATGAATGAGTACTTTCAGTTTAAGATGAGAATAACTCAGCTTCTTTTTATGATACTTGAAATACAGATTGGATCACTGGAAGATATAATGATTAGTGACAGTGAAGTTACCGAAAAGATTAAGGAGATTTTGAAGCAATATTCAATAGAAAAAATGCCTCATGTAAGAGAAATATGTAAAATAATGGGATTGAGCAATTATCAGCTTCAAAGGGCCTTTAGAAATATAGAAGGAATAAGTGTGTCTCGTTATATTCAGAAAAAGAAAATGGAGTATGCTAAAATGTTAATAGAGACAACAAATACTAATATTCTCGATATTGCAATAGAAATAGGATATGAAAATCCAAGCAAATTTTCAATAGCATTTAAAAAGAATTTTGGAATTCTTCCAAATAAGTATAGGAAAAAGAGCAAAAATTCATCTGATGCCGAATAAAATTATAAAAAAAGTTAATAAAAAATAATATGCAGCAGAAAATATATTTATAATTTTTTAAGATAAATATATTTTCTGCTTTTTTTGTTATAAAAATCTAATTTTTATATCGATATGAAAATAATATACAAATACTTTAAATATTAGTAAATACTTATTAATAATGAAAGTCTGTTATATATTTAATTTACTCTATTGAAAAAAAACTAAAAAAAATGCAAAAAAAGAATACTAAATTATGTACAAAATAATTAAAATATGTTATTATAGTTATGTCTCAAATAGAATTCAAATGAAAAATAAACCGAAAAAAATGTTTTTTGTTTTAATAAAAAACAAATGTAGAATAATAACTATTTAAATTAATAATAAAAAATATTAGGACAGGAGAGTATGAGTTATGAAAAAAGTAATGATAGCAATAGGAATGGGATTATTTTTATTATCATGTACAAATGCCAAAGTTGTACAATATAACACGGAAAGGTTGAACAATATTGAAGAATACCTAAGAGAAAATAAGTTTATAAAACCTTCTGAAAATGTTGAAAAATTAAAAGAAGAAGGAAAAATAAACTATTCGAGAGAATACAGATCTCTTGAAAAGGAAACAGAGGCATGGATGGAAGATAAAAAATAGATTCATATTAATCTGTAAGTTAAAGAATAATTGTAGATGATTTAGAGATACTTATATACTTTGAAGAATTTTCAGAAAGTTAAGAGGAAAGAAATGAATAATAATATAAGAAAAATTGAACAGGATTTGAGGGCATATGCCAAAAGAACTCCAGGACTGACATATACAAAGGGAACATTGATGACATTCCTTATTGCAGGAATGCTTACATTGGGAAGTCCTGTCAAGGTGGAGCAGACATTGGATAAGTATAACAAGGAAGTTACTTATTCAATAAAGGATATGCAGTCTTCGATAGAATGGGGACGAAAACAGAATCAGAAATTTCTAAGGGATGCAAATCTTGAACTGATACAGTTAATGGAACAGGGAGATCATGTAGTAAAATCACCTTGGAACTCATGGCAGTTTGGAGCAAATACATACGTAGGAAAATGGAACTCCACTTATAAGGGAAAAGGCGGAAAAGTGGAGGATTTTGTATTTGATAGAAATAATGGGAAGCCTTATTCGAAATATAAGAAAAATACAAACAGTTTTCAGTATGGAATAACAGATTTGGAAATAGTAGATGAGCCAAGTGCTGAAATAGTAGTAAATGCAAGTATAAAGCCAACTTCCATAGATAAGGAAGTGCCAGTGATTGAGCTTCCTGAAACTAAAGCGCCAAGAGAGCCTAAGCTTAATGTGAAAATAAAATCCCCTGAAAATATAAAAGAACCGGAAGTAAATCCGCCTGTGGTCAGTGTGAGTTTGCCAAGTCCAAATACGAAGCCATTTAATGATTTCTGCTTTACTTGTGGAGATTTAGTACATGTTGCTGGGAATCCTGATTTAGATTTATCCAAAAACAGTAAACATGGAGTATACGAGGTTGGTTATACTACTGAATTTAAATATGAAAATAAATATTCAGGTGAAAAAAATAGGGCAACTTTCACAGGAAATGCACCTAAAAGACCAGGTTCTGTAATTTATATCGGAGATAAAACACATTTGAAAAATGCTGATGTTTATATAGCAGGTAATGTAAATAATATAGGGAAAACAGGAAATAATCAAGATAAAGAAGGTCAAATAGGTATCCATACAGTTTGGGATAATATTTTAACAAATGTAAATGGATATTTAGGAGGTAAAGCAAATTTTATATCTATAGAGACATGGCATGGTGGGAAATTGGATCTTACAGATGTATCTGTAGACGAAAAAGGAAATGAAAATACAATCTTTTATATTTATCCTTCAAATTATGAACTAATAAAAGGAGCAGGAGGTTCAAGTGCAAAAAATAAGCGTGGAGGAATAGAAGGAAGACTGAATGTAGATATAACATCTCAAAGAAATACAATTTATTCTGTCATGGGCGCTTCAGGAAGTTTTGCAATAGAAAGTAAAGGAGAATACCAGCTTGAAGGAGCTGGTAATATAATATATTCTGGATTAGGATATTCTGCAAATTTTCAAAATCTTATAAATAAACCGGTAATTACAGGTTCGTACAGTTCTACTATTAAAGATGAAAGAGGAGAAGGGTTTACTCCATCTATAAAATTAGGAACAGGTGAACTTGCTGCAGGAGAAAAAAGGGTTGTGCCCAAATCTTATGGTGATGAAAATGTAATTATGTTCTTTAACAGTAAAACAGATTTAACTAATGTCAATAGTGGATATCCTCCGTATGGTAATAATTCTAACTGGTACCAGTCAGGGGTAGGTATTTATCAGGGGGAAATAAGAGTAAAAGCTGACATTGGAGAAAAACTGAATATTAATGGAACTGATAGTCAGACTGATAAAGGTAATGTAGTTTATAATGATGATGGTACTGTAAAGAAAACAGGGGATAACAAATATGTAGAAGGTAATGTAGGAATATTTGCTGTTTCAGGGCAAAGAACGGGAATTAAACCATCTGATGATTTAGGTGCATCATCAAGTGTTACTAATGGTGCAAATTTTGATTCGGATCTTATTCATTCATTACAGGTAAATGACATAGACATTAATTTTGGTAAATATTCTAAAAATAGTGTAATGATGGTTTCACAGAATGGAACAGTACTAGATATAGTAAAATCAAGTAATCAACATAATGGTACTATTACTGGCTCTACAGATAAAGATAATACTACAGTTCCTGTAAAAATAACAAACGGTGTGACAGGAATAACTGTAAGTGGACAGACGCCTAACGAAGTAATAAAAGATTTCATTGGAACCGCAGGACTTGATGGGAAAATTTCATTAGATAAGAATACAAATGAAGCTGCAACAGGAACGATTATAGCTTATTCTGAAGGAACATGGAATCCTGAAAAAAATAATCTGATGTCAGAACCTACAAAGAATAACCTTAAAGATAAACCAAGTGAGGTAAACATTGGTCGTGCTGTGGTATTATCAGCAAAAGCGGATGTAATGAATAATGGTCAACTGGCATCACGTCCGATTGCTTATGTTGCAAGTAATAAGGGAATTATAACTGCTGAAAAGGAAACCGAAGCCAAAGGATTTGGCTCCATAATAGGTTATGCTGAAAATGGTGGAAAAATCACTGCAACTGGAAAAGTAACAGCTGCAGATGCATGGGTAGCTTCGGATTCTGCCAGTCAGAAACAGACATACAAAAATATAGGTGGATATGCAAAAGGAAACGGAAGTACAGTAACATTTACAGGTGGAGCTGAAATTAACGGACTTGGAGCATTGGCAAACGGTACAGGTGCAACTGTTACACTTGATACAGTTTCAAACTCAATAAAATCTGGAAAAGATGGTTCATTAGTAGCTGTAAATGGAGGAGAAGTAGTATTTAAGGGTGGTACAATAGAAAATAAGGATCTTGCATATGAAGCAAACAGTCATGATAATGTAACTCCGTTCTTTGCAAAAGACAGCGGTTCCAAAATAAAATTTGAAGGTGCTACAACTATTAACATGTATGATGGAATATTGGTAGCAGGTGATGTCAATGATTATGAGGCGACTGTAACTGGCAATAAAAAATATCAGGGAATGAACAATATAACTGTTGAACTGAAAAAAGACGGAGTAAATCTGGGAATATTTAAAGGTCTCAGTGCAACATGGGACGGTAATTCAGGCACATATCTGAATACACTGAAAACAGTTCCTAAATTTGCCGCAATTAATAATCCTAATAACTATACATTTAATTCAGTGCTTATGAATGGCACATTGACAGTAGATACTAATGTAGATTTAAAAAGTGCTACAGATGGATATAACTTCATAACGATGGAAAGAGAACTTGTAACAATAAATGCAGGGAAAAATGTAACAGGAAACGGAAAAGGTCTGTCAATGGGTTCAAATGCAACAGCAGCTTCAAATGCAGATTCTGGATATATTAATAATGGAAATGTAAGTGTAGCTGGTGGAACAGTGGCAACAGGAGTTGCAGGAATAAATGTAAGTTATGGACAGGTACATAATACATCTACAGGAAATGTAACAGTTGACAATGGAGCAGGAATTTACGGAACTAATGGAAGTCTGCTTAGAAATGACGGAACAATAACTGTAACCGGTTCAGGGGTAGGAATTGCAGGATTGGCAACGGGAACAGTGTCACAGTCCTATGGAACAGATAATGGAAAAACAGGTAAAAAAGTAGAGATTATAAATACTGGAGCAGTAAATGTGGCAGGAGATAATGCAATTGCGATATTTGCTGATAATAATAAAGCTAATACGCCGGCATCTGAAGTAACTGTTGAAAATAGTCATCAGCTTACAGCAGGTACAGGAGGAACAGGAATTGTACTGAAAAACAGTCGTGGAAAAGGTGGAGAAATAAAGGTATCTGGAACAGGAACTGCTGATATAGTGACAGGAACTGGAGGAACAGGAATTTATGGAGAAGATGTTACTGTAGATCTTGCTTCAAACTATGGAATTGAAACGCAGGAGAATGGAGTGGGAATATATACTAAAGGGTCTTCAAAAGTAATTTCTACTTCAGGAGGAGTTCCTACATTAGAATATAAATATTCAGGAAGCTCTGCAGGCAGTGGAACGGCAATGCTGTCAGAAGGTTCTAATTTTGAGAATAATGTAAATATAGATCTTGTGAATAGCACTTCTACAACAGGAGGTATAACCGGAATTCTTGCAAAAGGCAATGGAATCCTTAGAAATAAAGGAAATATCAATGGTACTTCAACAGGTGGGGAGATAGGAATTATTTCTGAAAGTGGAAATATACTGAACGAAGGTGACATAACACTTGGAAATGCTAATGATATGAAAAAGGCAAATATTGGAATATATGTAAAAAATTCTGCAAAGAAGGTAACAAACAGAAAAAATGTGACAGTCGGAAATAATTCAATAGGAATTTATGGATATGAGATTTCTAATGATTCTTCAGATGTTTCGGTTGGAGATAATGGAATAGGAGTTTATTCTCAGGGAGGAAATGTAAATCTGAACGGAGGAAATCTTAATGTTGGAAATACTGAAGCAGTGGGAATTCTTACAACAGGAAATAATCAGAATATTATAAGTACTGCCAATATAAATTTATCTAACAATAAATCGTACGGATTTGTAATAAAAGGAAGCGGAACGGTTCTTGATGTGCATGATACAGACGGAACTGAATTAAAGAATAATTCAGTGTTCATATATTCTGCAGATAAAACTTCAAATGTAACAAATAGAACTGCATTGAAGTCCACAGGAAATGGAAATTACGGACTGTATTCATCAGGATACACAAGAAATCTTGCAGATATTAATTTTGGAATAGGATTAGGAAATGTAGGAATATTCAGTGTTGATGATGGATTAGCAGAAAATGGTGCGCCAGGATTGGCGGCTCAGCCAGTAATAACTGCAGGATATAGTGATCCTGTAAATAAAATGTATGCCATAGGAATGGCTGCAGGATATATAAATGAACAGACAGGAAATGCTGAAACAACAGGAAGAATAGCAAATTATGGAACGATAAAAGTTCCTCAGAGCAATGGTATCGGAATGTATGCCGCAGGAACAGGATCAAAGGCTGATAACTATGGAGTAATAGAATTAAGTGGAGAAAACAGTATTGGAATGTATCTTGATCAGGGAGCGGTAGGAGTAAACCATGCCGGTGCTGAAATAAGAACAGCGCCAAATAATACAAAAGACGGTATTATTGGTGTAGTTGCCCTTAATAATGCAATTTTCAAAAACTATGGAAAGATTATAATAAATTCTGATGAAGGAATAGGAGTTTATTATGCCAAGAATGGTCAGTATAATCCAGGAACAGGAACAATAGAAGTATCAGCAAATGCAAAGAAAACGGATACTTCTACACAGGATCCTACAGGAAAAGGAGTTAAAGGAGTTAAGATAAATGCACCTGGAGGAGGAATTACTGTTGCAACTGTTGAAAGAAACGGGAAGACAGTAACTCCTACATATGTTGATACAACAATAGTTTCACCGGCTGCAACACAAATACAGGTAGGTGATACAGTAATAAACTTGCCTGAATACAATGCCATGGGAAATAATCCGAGTTTAAATATGGGTGGAGGTTCGTCTGAACTTGGAATGTATGTAGATACTTCAGGAGTTAATTATACAAATCCGATAGAAGGGCTTCAGTATTTGAAAAATCTAAGAAAAGTAAACCTTGTATTTGGAGTGGAAGCCGCGAGATATACAAACAGTAAGGACATTGAGATAGGTGAAAATATAATAAATCCTTATAATAAAGCTATAACAGAAGTGAGCAGTACAAGTGGTGGAAAAACAAGATGGCTCTTAAATTCATCAAGTCTGACATGGATTGCTACAGCAACTCAGAATAAGGATGACAGTCTTTCTAAAGTTTATCTTTCTAAAATACCTTATACTTCATTTGCAAAGGATACAGACACATATAATTTTATGGATGGACTGGAACAAAGATATGGAGTTGAAGGAAACGGGTCAAGGGAAAAACTTTTATTTAATAAGCTGAATGATATTGGAAAAGGCGAAGGACATATATTTACTCAGGCTGTAGATCAGATGAAAGGACAGCAGTATGCAAATACTCAGATGAGACTGTATTCTACAGGAAACATGCTGGATAAGGAATTTAATTATTTAAGAAGGGAATGGGACAACAAGTCAAAAAGTTCCAATAAGATAAAGGCATTTGGAATGAAGGACGAATATAAGACAGACACTGCAGGAATAATAGATTACAAGAGTAATTCCTATGGGGTGGCATATGTTCACGAAAAAGAAGATGTAAGGCTAGGAGACACTGTTGGATGGTATGCAGGTGTAATTCAGAACAGATTTAAGTTCAAGGATTTAGGAGGTTCAAAGGAAAATGTTACAATGCTTAGAGCAGGAGCATTCAAATCTATTCCATTTGATTATAACAATAGTCTGAATGTAACTGTTTCAGCTGAAGGTTATGTTGCAAGAAGTGAAATGGATAGAAAATTCCTTATAGTAGATGAAGTTTTTAGAGCAAAATCAACATATAATTCTTATGGAGCTTCGGTAAAAGGAGAAATTTCCAAAGAATTCAGAACAGGAGAAAGAACTAGTATAAGAGCATATGGAAGCCTGAAAGCTGAATATGGAAAATTCAATAACATTGAAGAAAAAACAGGAGAAGTAAGACTTAATGTAAAGGGAAATGATTACTATTCTGTAAAACCTGAAGTGGGAGCTGAATTTAAATATAAACGTCATATAGCTAAAAAGACAACGGTTATAACTACTGTTTCTATAGGATATGAAAATGAACTTGGTAAAGTCGCAGATGTAAATAACAAAGCTAGAGTAGCCTTTACTGAAGCAGACTGGTTTAAAATGAGAAGTGAAAAAGAAGATAGACGTGGTAATTTCAAGGTAGATTTTAATATTGGAATAGAAAATCAGAAAGCTGGAATAACTTTCAATGCAGGATATGATACAAAAGGACAAAATATAAGAGGTGGAATTGGATTCAGAGTAATTTATTAAAATGTATTGACATACAAATAAATAGATTGTATAATTGAAAAAGTAAGTTATAAAAAGTATAAAATAATTTTTAGGAGGAAAATATGGCTAAATTGAATATAATTTATTTTAGTAGTACAGGAAATACAGAACAAATAGCTACATTTATAGAAGAAGGAGCAAAAGCTGCCGGAGCAGAAGTAGAAATGATAGCAGTAGATGCGGCAAATGAAAGTTCAGTAGATGCTGATTTTGTTGCATTAGGATCACCTGCAACAGGATCTGAAGAAGTTGCACCTGAAATGGTTGAATACATTGAAAGCGTAAAAGAAAAATTAGCTGGAAAAAGAGTAGGACTTTTCGGTTCAAATGACTGGGGTGAAGGAGACTTCATGAGTATGTGGATACAGGATTTGGATAAAGAAGACATTTCAGTTGTTGGAGAGGGATGTATTGTAAATCTTGCTCCGGATGATGATGAAAAAATCGAAAAATGTAAAGAATATGGGAAAGCAATAGTTAGCTAAGAATAATATTAAAAGAAAAGTTTCATTTCTAATGCACTTAACATTTAGATATGAAACTTTTTTATACTATTTCCATAATGGAATAATCAGAATATATTAATTCCCCTTTATCCAGCTTTTCCTTAAGTCTTATTTTCTCTTCTAAAGGCAAATATTCAACATATATATTTTTCAGTTCTTTTAAATCTTTCTTTTTCAGGGTATTTAAAAATACAATATTCTCAGGTATTGAAATATTATTTTTAATAAATTCTGTCTGAACATTAAAATCATTACTAATTTCAGAATTTTTTTCACCATTATTTATATTACTGCTTTCAAAAAAATCTGAAATAAATTCATCTTTTGTTTCAGCATCAGTGAAAAAACAGAATCGTGCATTAATCTTATTCTCCTTGTTTAAAGTGTTTTTCTCTGTTTCTGTAAATTTATTATTCTCCTCTCCAATTTCAATTTCTTTTATTTTGGGGAGAATAAAATTTTCAGGAGATATTTTTTTCATGTTCTGTTTAAATTCTGTCTTATAGAACAGTATAAAAGGATATTTTTTATTCTGCTCAATTTCATATTTTGAAATGATGTCAAAGTATGCTTTTATAAAAGGAATATTGTACACAGAATTTTTACTATTTTTTACAACAATAAGACTTTTTTTACCTGTTTTTTTCATAAAATATATTCCTACAGTCAAAAGAAAATTTATCAGATTTTCAGGTTTTATATATTTTTCCGGGTTATTTTTAAAATTTTCTGAAGATTTATTCTCAAAGGAAACTATTAAATCTTTGTTTTGTCTGAAAAACAGTGAAAGCAGATTTTTTGTAAAACTGTCATATTCCATATTTCCTATGAGAAAATTTTTTATTCTGTTAAAAATTCCAATATCAGTGTAATCATAACATTCAAACGAAAAATCCCTCTTAATAAGTATGTCTACGATATTATGTGTTGAAGATTTTATTATATTTTCAACTTTGACAGTGAAATTCCAGTTAAAATATCTTTTCAACTGAATAAGCAAATTTGAAATATTATAGTCAAGCCTTCCTACAAATTTTCTCCCCTGAAAAAGTGAAATCTGATCAAATTCATTTTTCAGGCTGAGAGGTATTTCCCCATCAAGATCAAGATGCGTGTAGAATATTGATTTAATAGGAAAAGAAGTATTGTAGAGGGAATGATAATATAATAAGGTATCGTCCCTCAGTTCAGAAGCTTTCATATCCTCTATATAGGCTTTTATATAGTATCTGTCCTGAAATTCTTCTATCTTTAGTTTATATACAATATCATAAAACAGATTTTCATTGAGCTCCTTAAAGTATTCCCCTGATCCAAACCAGACAGCATTTTTAATGATAAATCCCTTCTGTTTCAGGTCAAACATAATGTGATTCTTATTTTCCCCTATAAATTTTATATTTTCCAGAAGAACATTCTTAGTCTGAAAAGTAGGCATTGGATTTCCAAAACCAAATGGTTTAAGCAGTTCTATTGTCTTAAAGAATTCATAGGACATTTTTTGCATCGGAATCTGTTTGTCAATATTTATAATTTTAATAAAATCATCATCCTTCAGAATTTTTTTTGCATATTCATTAATTTTTCTTTTAAATAGCTCAATATTTTTTATCGGAATTGTAAATCCTGCCGCTCCTGCATGCCCACCAAATTTGACAAATAATTCAGACATGCTCTGTAAAGCATTTAAAATATTGAAACCTTCTATACTTCTGCATGAGCCGACTGCGATTCCCTCATCTTCCTTGACTTCCATAATAATGACAGGCTTATAATATGTGTCGACTATTTTAGAAGCTGCAATTCCTATGATTCCATGATGATATTCAGGAGAGTAGTCAATAATTATAAAATCTTCATTGATTTTATTTTTCTCAATATTTTTTTCAATCATTTCCACAATTCTGTTCTGAAGTTCTTTTCTCTCAAAATTTTTATTAATCAGTTCCTTTACTATGATTTCTATTTCCCTGTTATTGTCAGAAGTCAGAAGCTTCACTACCATTTTTGCATCTTTAAGACGTCCGGCGGCATTAAATACAGGAGCAATTATGAAACCGACATCATAAGTTGAATATTCTGTCTTTGGGCTCTTTCCGCCATTTTCACTATTATTAAATAATTTATAAAGTAAAAAAGCAAGTCCTCTGTTTTTAGTAAAGGGAAGTTTTTCCAGTCCAAATTTCGTAAGAATACGGTTTTCTGATAAAAGTGGAACAATATCGGCAATAGTTCCTATAGATACAAGATCCAGATATTCAAAGGCATCATCTTTTCTCCCGTAGCTTTCAAAAAGTGACAGAATAAGCATGAATACTGTTCCTACACCTGCAAGAGATTCAAATGTATACTCATTTTCCACTCTTTTAGGATTAATGGCTGCCAGTGCATCAGGAACTTTTTTTCCTTGTAAATTGTGATGATCGGTTATTATAACCGGAAGATTTATGGAATTTGCAAATTTTATTTCTTCAAAAGCTGTAATTCCACAATCTACGGTAATGACAAGCTCTCCACCTGAATCTCTGATTTTTTTCAGTGCATCGTTATTAAGTCCATATCCTTCATCCCTGACAGGTATATAGTAACTGACATTTTTAGCACCCAGTTCCTTTAGTGAAAGATACAGTACAGCGGTTGATGTAATTCCGTCAACATCATAGTCGCCATATATCCATATATTTTTATTTTTTTGGATAGCGTTTCTAATAATTTTGACAGCTTTTTCCATATCATAAAGTTTATCAGGATTCTGAAGATTTTCCAGTTTAGGATTTAAAAAATCCCTTATTTCCCTGGGAGACTTTATTCCTCTGGAAAATAGTATTTTCAATATATCTTTATCTACAGGAATATTATTTATTTTTATATCTTTATCTTTCGGAATATTTTTTATATTCCATTTTGTATTTCTCATACTAACTCCTAGATTTAAAATATCATTCTACATTTATTTTAACATATTATTAATATAAATGAAATAGGTAATTTCAAAAAAATTCTTTTTTAATATCAAAAAACAAGGAATAATCAGATTTATTAAAAAATAAATTTTTAATAAAGTCTTGTTAAAAATATAAAAATATAATATAATAAATAAATAAAAGATTAAAATATATTAAAAAATAGGAGGGTTAATGGGGTGAAAAAAAGAGAAGGAAATAGAGGATTTACACTTATTGAAGTTTTAGTTTATATGTCAGTTGTAGCAGTTCTATTTACAATTGTTTCAATAAGTATGCAGAATCAGAAAATGAAACAGGACTTTGCAGTCGAAAAAAGAAATATAAGCATGTTTGTAAGGAAAATACAGCAGTATGCGCAGCAGAACAGGAAAGAATATATACTGGATTTTCAGATATCTAAAAAAACTGTCTTTTTTATGGAAGAAGTAAATAGAAAAAAGGATATAATTGATAAAATGACTATTTCAGGAAATATTTCGTACATGACAAATAATACTGACAGGAATGCTGATTTTATAAGAAGGACAACAAATGAAGGAAATTTTGAAAGGGGATTTTCCATTTATCTTTTAAATAAAAAGGGGGATAAGATTTACTACCGTATTTCAACAAATACGATAAATGCGGCAAAATATCCAATAATAAGTATTTACAGGGCAAAAAATCCTATAAATATAAAGGATGATTATACAAAATCACAGTTATGGGAGGAGGAACTGTAAATGAAAACAGATTACAGAATATCGAAAACTCTATTATCAGATAAAACTGCAATGAATAATATTTTAAAGACGATGGCGATAATAGTGGCAGGTGTTGTCCTCTTTATATTTTATATTAACTTTGTAACTTACAAAGGGGAACTTTCAGGAGAACAGCTGCTTTATGTAAAAATGGATGGAAAGACAGGTTCCGTACTGAAAGTAAACAATAAATATTTGAAAAATCAGGCTTCCATAAAAAACAGCAGGAATTTTGATTATGGATTTTATCTGATAAAATATAGAATAAGAAAAGTGACTGAAAAAAATGGATTTTTTACAATTGAAGGAAAAATCGTAGGATATAAGGGTTCAAGACTGAATGGAATGCGAAGATATATTTTAAACATATTTGATGAGCTTTTTATTACAGAAGATAATCTTTATGCATTTTCGCGTGCGGCAATTTTAGGTGAAAAGTCTGAAGTTGGAAAGGATATGAAGGATAGGTTCAAATATACAGGGTTGGCACATCTTATTGTTATTTCAGGATCACATATTGGGCTTGTTATAATAGGAATTGTGAAAATCCTGGATACATTGAATATTAAATATAGAATAAAATATATAGCTGCCCTTGCTGCCCTTTCACTTTACTGTACTCTTGTAGGAATGTCGCCTGGAATACTTAGAGCCTATATAATGGGAGCGATGATGATATGTGCAAGAATTTTTTTTGAGCAGGAAGACAGTAAAAAATCACTGTTTATTTCATTAGTTGTCATACTTGTGCTAAATCCATATGCAATATTTGATATATCAATGCAGCTGTCCTATATGGCAGTAGCTGCGATAATATTTGTCTATCCACTGGTAGAAAAACTGTGTGAAATAAAGTTTTTAGGAAACATGAAAACAGGACTTGTAAAGGATACCGTAAAACTTATGTTACTGAGTTTAACCATACAGATTACAAGTATTCCACTTTTTCTTTATTATTTTGATAAACTTCCGTTATTTTCCTTTTTACTTAATATCGTAGGTGTACCTTTAGGGACAATTTTGATAGAAGTATTGTTTTTTATTACATTATGTAATATACTTTATTTGAAAATATTAAATATTCTGTTTATCCCTTTAGCAAAAATTATTTATAACGGTTTTGAAGGATTTATTTTTCTGGGAAATAAGATTCCGCTTCTGCAGGTTGACATAAATGGAAAAGTGGATATATGGTCTGTCATAATTTATTATGTCATTTTGTATGTGATTATTCTATATATGAATAAAAGTTACAATATAATAGCTGAAAAAAAGAAAATGCAGGAAAAGAAGAAGATAAAGCTTCAAAGAGAAATAGGATAAACTTTTGATACGGATTTCACATAAAAATAAAATGTAATTAAAAATGATAAAAGTTACACTATACTGTCAGAATTATATGAGAGGTGATAGGAATGCTGATTAATTTGAAAAAATTATTTGAAGAAACAGGAAAAAAAGGCATAGAAAAATTATGGAAATGCGAGAAAAGTTTTATATTTATTATGCTTGGAATTGTATTGGCAGGAAAAGTTTCAATGTCTGAAAGCGTGTCAGAATCTGTAGTGTATACTGGAAATGTTGAAACGTATTCAAGAAATAATCAGGCAGATGGAGATTTGTACTCGTATAATCTTCTCAGATCAGTTTTTAAGCCAAAATCTAAAGAACCTCAGCCTGATGCTTCTTCAAGCAATAAAAATAAAGATAATGACAGAAACACAGATACAAGTCATCAGGATAGGCTTCAAAGTAAAGTCAAGGAAGAACTTGCAGATTATTTTGAAAATCCTTCAAAAGAAGAGGCTGAAAGACATATAGTCTGGATAGAAGTGCCTGTATGGAGATTAAAGGATGGAAAAAAGGTTTCTGATACGGAAAGAATACAGGTATTAAATGTACTGGCACCTGATGTAAAGGAAATATTCAGGGAAATTTATAATGGGCGTGAAAAATTTCCTATAAAACGTCTTATCGGTTATGCATGGAGAGGTGGAAATTCGAAAAGTTTTCATAATACAGGACGTGCCATAGATATAAATCCAGAAGAAAATCCTCAGATAGATACTGATGGAAGGGTGTTAGTAGGAAAAGAATGGGAACCGCATACAAATCCTTATTCCATAAAGCCTAATGGAGATGTTGTAAAAGCATTCAGAAAAAGAGGATGGGTATGGGGTGAGAATTTTAGAAGAAAAGATTATATGCATTTTGGATTTAAGGAAATGTAAAAAAGAGTTTTAAAATAAAAATTTTAAAAATAGTATAATTTTTTAGAAAAAAAAAGCATTATTATTTTTAAATAACGTTGCTTGACATTTATAACATTATACGATATAATGTTTTCAAAGTGGAATGCATGATGATGCCTGAGGGCTGCCATGCTAGCCCGGTATTGCAGGACAATATCGGGTCAATTTTTTTAGGAGGATTTTATATGAACAACCGAGAAGAAAAAACTTTTAAAACTTTTGAAGAACAAATAGAGGGGCTTAAAAGAAAAAATCTTAAATTCAAAGATGAGAGATTTGCACTTAATATTTTAAAAAGAGTAAATTATTATTCTTTTATTAATGCATATAAAGAAAATTTTTTAGACCTTAATTATAGAAAAATAAGTCCTGATGATCCTGATGAAATGTATAAAGATAATATCTATTTTGAAAATTTATTCTGGTTATATCATTTTAATAGCGAAATGAGAAGCAATCTTTTAAAATATATTTTTATTGCTGAATCTAATATAAAAACTAAATTAGCCTATTATTTCTGTGAAAAATATAAAACAGATAATAATGCGTATCAGAATGTAAATAATTTTAATTATATTACTGAATTAAGAGGAACTATTAATTATTTAGTTCAAAAATTAAATAGAACTATTAACAGACAATCTAATATACAAGGTTCTAGAATTAATCACTATACTACAAATTACACTACTATTCCCCTCTGGGTTTTAATGCCTCAATTGGATTTTGGAACAACTGCTTATTTTTTTAAATGTTCTAAAAAAGATATTCAATCTAAAATTGCTAAAAATATGAAATTTGAATTTATTGAAGAAAATCCTGAATTTAATGATAAGTACATCTTTACCGGAGAAGCTTTGAGTGATATTATATTTTTCATGAACAGCTAATCTTGATTGGTCGAATATGACCG
>ERZ773087.1339-NODE-1339-length-15879-cov-30.449633_pt1 | contig 15879 bp, 9 predicted proteins | sample MGYA00511375_ERZ773087 | MGnify/ENA primary metagenome ERZ773087 (study PRJEB29015, sample SAMEA2737995) | human oral metagenome | biome: human oral; feature: human-associated habitat; material: dental | place: China | collected 2063 ...
CCATTACCTGCCCCCAATGCTGCCAGCCCGTATAGATGTAGTGGTTGTAATAATTGTCTTGTCCGCCCAAGTGGTCGGCAATGGTGTTGGTGTGGTCGTGGTAGATAGGGCCGCTTTGGTACTTGGTGTAAAGGTATTCAAGCACCACATCGGTAATCCATCGTCCGTATTTAAAGTTCAGTTCCGCCCCAAGCATCCAGTCTTTAAGGTCGTAAACAAAAAAGCGGCGTTTCTTTTTCTGCAACCATTCGTCGCCCGTACCATATCCGTCATAGTCTAGTTGCAACATCGACGAATGGTCTTCGAAGTACTTGTCAGCATAAACAGCAAACCGCCATGTGTCTGCATCGTAGTTCACCCGTGCCAACCATGCGCCAAGTTGGTTGCCTTCGGCGTTTTGGTAGGTTGTTTCACCAACATCGGCGCCACCTGGCAAGAAGGCCTTTACAAACGATTTAAGCCCCGTTCTGCCACGAATAACCTTTACCGTGCCATCGTCTAGCGGCTCATAAGACGTGCCGCCAAAGGTAGATGCCATTTCCAAGCCCAATTCTAACGACAGCGGGGCGAACCGTTCGGGGTTGCCAATCATAAAATAGCCTGCCTTACTGTGGTAAAGCACATTCTCAGTATATAGGTGTTGCTGGCCTGTAAAACGTTTCTGCCAATTGTCGTCGGTTGTTTTTCCGTACGCCACGTGGCCTTTAAGGTGCAACCAGCCATTGCCAAAAGGCAGTGTCCAATAATCTGGTAATGCCAAACGCACCTGCGGAACGGGGCGCGCATTGATGCCAAGCAATTGCGAACCGCTGCTCAACGCGTTGTTTTTCAGCTCCATGTTGTGGCGTTTGCTGCCAATGGTGAGTGTGGCATACAACCAACGAGCTTGCACAAAGGCTTGGTCTACCACAATTCGGCTAGTGAAACCTTGCGTTAGTGCCACATTCAGCCCATAACCTAACCCCCACCTGCGAACAGAGTCGGTGATTAGCGGACGTTCGATACCGGCCAACAAATATCCGTTGGTCCTCTCCAACGAACTTAGTCCGTGTTTGTTAGCGTTTAGCCAAAGGGGTGTTTGCCCGTTCGATTGCGTGGCTTGCGCCTCAACGCTATACCCCAACCCCTGGCCAAGCTTTATCTTTCCGTGCTCGTTTCCCTCGCGCCATGCCTGTGCCTGCATTGTGAACGCAGGCGTAATGCACGCCAAAAGGAAAGCGGTAAAATAATGTTTCATACTTTCTAAGTAACGCAAAACGTTTAATATTATTTTATAACTCTTGCATTTTCTTGCCTCATTTAGTTTTCAGATGCAGCTAGTACTCGCTCTAAAAACAAGCTTTTGGTGTTTCGTTAAACACAAATCTACATCCCCCTCCGCAGCTTTATATGCGCCATAAACCACCAACACAAACCCTATAACCTCACCCTATCACATGCAAATCTCTAAGAACAATTACAGAATGGCAAGAACAAAGAAAACGTTTGAAACCCCAAGAAACCAAAGCTGAATGTATGGATGTGGCTTATACCCCACCCTTTCAATCACCATGCAGCGTTAAAATGCAGAAAAAAGTCTGTCTTTTGTTGCTTTTTTAGAAAATATCAACTAAATTTGCAGTGTCGGTATAAAAAGCCGATATAGTCTTTACCTTGTCGCATAGATGCCAAATAAAAGAAAACATCATGCCCTTGGTCTAGCTAAATAACGAATTCATATAACTAAAACCGCATTACCATGCCCGAACAATTCTCACTTTACGTAATCATCGGCATTGCCGCTGTTATTTTAGTACTCTTCTTTTTTGCATCCTATGTCAAGGCTCCGCCCTCGTATGCTTACATCATATCGGGTCTTAGCCGCGAACCACGTGTGCTTATTGGTTCCGGAGGTTTCCGCATTCCATTCTTCGAACGACTCGACCGCGTGTACCTAGGACAGATAACGGTGGACATTAAAACCGAAGAGAGCGTGCCAACAACCGACTTTATCAACGTTGATGTCGACGCGGTGGCCAAAATCAGAGTGACGCCAAACGCAGAAGGAACACGCTTGGCCGCCAAAAACTTCCTCAACATGACACCCATGATGATTGCCGAACAGCTGCAAGATTCGCTGCAAGGTAACATGCGTGAGATTATCGGTACGCTAGACCTGCGCTCACTAAATACCGACCGCGATGGTTTTTCAGACCAGGTGATGCAGAAGGCACAACACGACATGGCCAAATTGGGTATCGAAATCATTTCGTGCAACATACAGAACGTTACCGATAAGGAAGGCCTTATACACGATTTGGGTGCCGACAATACCGCCAAGATTAAGAAAGACGCATCAATTAACCGCGCCATTGCCGAACGCGACGTGAAGATACAAGTGGCCCATGCCGACAAAGATGCCAACGATGCACGCGTAGATGCCGACACGGCCATTGCGATGAAGAACAACGACTTGGCCTTGAAACGTGCTGAACTGAAAAGACAGGCCGACACTGCGCAGGCTGATGCCGATGCCGCATACTCCATCCAACAGCAAGAACAACAGAAAACCATCAACATTAAGACGGTTGAGGCTGAGATTGAAAAGACCAAACGCCAACAAATTCTTTCGCAAGAACAAATCGTTATCCGCCAAAACGAACTGTCTGCCGAAGTGGAAAAACGTGCAGATGCGGAGAAATATCAAGTACAGAAGAATGCAGAGGCCGACTTGGAACAACGCAAACGTATAGCCGAGGCACAACGCTACGAGGCCGAACAGCAGGCTATGGCACAAAACGCCGCATCGGATGCCACGCGCTATAAGCTGGAACAAGAGGCACAAGGTATCAAGGCCAAAGGCGAGGCCGAGGCTTATGCCATATTGAAGAAGGGTGAGGCTGAGGCACAAGCGATGGACAAGAAGGCCGAAGCCTATAAGAAGTATAACAATGCTGCCGTTGCCCAGATGATGATTGAAGTGTTGCCGCAGATTGTAGAGAATGTGGCCAAGCCCATCAGTGCCATCAAAGACGTTAACATTTACAGCGGCGACGGCAATGGCATCAGCGCCATGAGTGGCAACGTGCCTGTGGCCATCAAGCAAGCGTTCGACGTATTGAAGTCGGCAACTGGCGTAGACATGGCCGACATCATGAAGGCGGGCTCAATTCAGGCCAAGACAACGAGGAACATTAACCTCAATGGCGAGGCACAAGAAGTGGTAGACGGCTTGAAAGATTAGCCCTTGCCACATTCTCCTTCATGGTCTTTGGCTAGTAGACGAGTTAACAAGTTGACGAATAGGCGTGTTAACAAGTTACCGAGTAGACAAAGCTGTTTGCCTAACTCGGAGCTCATTCGCCATATAACCCAAATTGGTTGTTGATCCTGTGCGGATTTTTTTGCTTGTTGAGCGTATTGTCTGTCTTATTCTTGCAGGCGTAGCGAGCTACGTCGAGAGAATAAGATAGGCAATATGCTGACAAGCAAACGAATGATAAACAGGAAACGACGGAAACAGCCTAAAACCATTGATAAGCGGTCAAATAAACCGATTGGGGTTAAACAAAAACGTTCTTTTGTAAGAGCCAGATAAAATTGTCCATTCACAAAAGAGCGTTTTCATAAAGCCCAATGAAACAACGCGAGAATGGAATGTCCCTTGTCCTCTCCTCAGCTTGTTAACTTGTCTGCTAAACCAAGAGCGTATCTGCTAAACCTAAGCTTAACTACACTGTGTTTCCTGCAAACACAGCGTCTTTCTACATTCGTTTTTTGTTTGTTTGCAACTCGTTATCAAACGTGTGGTTAGCAACAAATAAAAGGACCTTTTTCATAGCGAATACGCATTATTCGTTGGAAAAATCGCCCCAATTCAGCTTATCAATGTCAGCTATTTCAGACAGCTTGATAAGCTTTCTACGTTTTATTTTGCTCTTAGTCACCTTAAAACGTTCCTCCTTTTCATCATCGTCTGCGTTAAGATTTTCTTCGTACACCCTTGTGCGTGTAGAGAAGTTGATGTCTAAGTTATAATAAGTTACGAGTCTAATGCGGCGATTATGGTAATAACCAATCAACTCAAAATCGTTGTTTTGGTATCTAAAAATATAGTTCCAATACCCATATCTATTATGACCAAAATAAATCTGCAATGTGTTTTTGCTGATTTCCAACTCCAATTCGGGTGCATCAGCTATTCCCCCATCCTCGTTTTCGGAAGAAAAACAAGTGTCGTTCCTTAATATCTGCTCATAACCATTCTTACGTTTAAAGAGAATGATAAGCCCACGCCGATTGCGATCGAGCCGTCCGCGACATTCGTCATCTACCCATTTACTCTTTTCAGTTCCCTTTATCATCAGCACCACGTCGGGCTTACCGTCTTTATTAAGGTCGCCCTTGTATTGTTGAAAAAGCGAATATCCTTTGGGAACAAACTCCTTAGGATCTGTTTTCAGCTCCATTTTGGGTGCTGTGGCAAGCCTCACGCTGTTTTGCACGAGGCCTTGTTTGGACGTTGTGACCTTTAAACTTTCTTTTCTCGTTCCTCGAAAAGTGTGTTTTCTCGCCATGACAATGTTCGAGCAAACTCGACATTGTTCATTGGGCTTACGAAAACTTTCGCTTTTCGCTTGCTTGCAGCCCATTGTAAAGACCACAACTAGCAATAAATGATATTTCCTTAACATAACAATAGAGTGTCAATCATCCTTTGGTAAATCCAAATCAAGTTCGTCGAAGTCGGTTATCTCCGATAATTTGATGAGGTTTTTCCGCTTAAACTTGATTGTTTTCACCTTAAATTTCTCTTCCGCCTCATCTTCATCTGCGTTAATATTCTCTTTATATACACAGGTGCGTGTAGAGAAATTAACATCCGTGATATAAAGAACAACTGGACCGCGATCGCAACTACCAAAATAACCAATGAGTTCGAAATCGTTATTTTGGTACCTAAAAATGTATTTCCAATAGCCATAACGCCCATGGGCATAATGCAATATCAGGGTGTTATTCTTGATATAGAAGTCTAATTCGGGTGCGTAATACACACCTCCATCCTCGTTTTCGGAAGAAAAACACTCATCGTTCTCGGCTATCAACTCGTATCCGCCATCGCGTTTAAAAAGGATGATAAGTCCGCGGCGATTGCGATCGAGTCGACCACGGTATTCATGATCCACCCATTTGCTTTCCTCGGTTCCCTTTATCATCAGCACCACGTCAGGCTTGCCGTCCTTATTAAGATCGCCTTCGCATCCTGAAAACAAGACATACCCATCGGGAATAAATTCCTCGGGATCTGCTTTCAGCTCCATTTGAGCCACAGCCACGGGTTTCACACTTGCTTGCACGGTGTCTTTTGTCGGCACCGTGTCTTTGCCACTTTCGTTTTTCGCTTGCTTGCAGCCCGTTATCAGGGCAAGGGCAAACAACAAATAAAAAATCCTTAACATCATATACACCTGCTATTCATCGTCTGGCAAACCTAAATCAAGTTCGTCGAAGTCGGTTATCTCCGATAATTTGATGAGGTTTTTCCGTTTAAATTTGATTGTTTTCACTTTAAATTCCTCTTCCGCCTCATCGTCATCTGCGTTAATATTCTCTTTATATACACAAGTACGCGTAGAATAGTTGACTTCGAGAATCCTAAGAGTAACAGGCCCTCTACTAGAATAACCATCATAACCTATCAGTTCGAAGTCGTTATTTTGGTATCTAAAGATATAGCTCCAATACCCATATCGTCCATGCAGGTAGCTTATTATCAGTCTGTTTTTGTTTATCTCCAAACGTAATTCGGGTGCGTAATAAACGCCTCCATCCTCGTTTTCGGAAGAGAAACATTCGTCGTTCTCGGCTATCAACTCGTATCCGCCATCGCGTTTAAAAAGGATGATAAGTCCACGGCGATTACGATCGAGCCGACCACGGTATTCATCATCCACCCATTTACTTTTATCAGTTCCCTTTATCATCAGCACAACGTCGGGTTTACCGTCCTTATTAAGGTCGCCTTCGTACCGAGAAAACAAATCATACCCTTCGGGAATAAATGCCAAAGGGTTGGTTTTCAAGTCTGTTTGAGCCACAGCCACGGGTTTCACACTTGCTTGCACGGTGTCTTTTGTTGGCACCGTGTCTTTCCCACTTTCGTTTTTCGCTTGCTTGCAGCCCATCATCAAGACCACAACAAATAATAGGTAGAACGTTCGTTGCATAACTGGGGTTAGGTAATTGGTTGTTTCAAACGCGGTGGAGAGGGTAAAGGCCTCTTGTAATTACGCCATACAGTGACAGAAAATACGGCTCTTAGTGCTATACGTACGATGCACTTAACATCTCCCATCCATGCAAAGATAATATATTTCTTTGTTTTTTACGTTTCAAATCCACATTCTTTTTGTCATCCCGATATAATGATTGTCCAATACGCTGTGTATTAATGCTGCTTAGCATGTTTTCATACGGTTTGCCAACAGCGTATGTTTAAATGTTATTTGTATTACAAATTATTGTTGTCTCACTAAAAGGTTTGAAACAGCAAATGTGGTGTTTAGGTTGTCGACAAATAGAAAAATGGTTCCACCCCTCACCAAAAGTAAACCCCTCTCTGTGCTTCACAAGCGCGATATGGCGGACAGCCGATTGGGGTTAAAGGCGCAACTGGGTGAAACGTGAACACCATACGCGCCCCGTAGCCCTATATCATTACGTCAGTAAAGGCTTAAAATTGTTCGCATCATTGCGCCCATCCTGTTTAGCCTTATCGCTTGTGCCGGCGTATAGCTGTTGTTCTTATTTTGTAAAACGCCTAATAGCGATTTGTTAATACGGTAAATACATTTTACAAATCACGTTCTTCGGTCGGACCATTCTAGAAGAAAATAACCACTAAAAGCCATATAAAATGCACCCAAGCGATGAAATTTCGGCAAATTTCGGGTGCTTATCCCCTCCGTTTTTGGCCATTTACTATGCTTTTGCATTTCTCTTTGAAGAAAAATTCTCCCAAATTTGCATCCGCAACTACTAGAAAATGGAAGTTAATCGCTAGTTGTTGCAACGCATTTTGCATCAAAACGCATTGCATTTTGCATCAAAACGCATTGTATTTTGCACCAAAACGCAAGGCAAAATGCACCAAAACGCAAGGCAAAATGCAACGAAACGCAAGGTAAAATGCTACAAAATGTAACCAAAACCCACCAGAAACACCATATTATGCGTTATTTATAGGTATTTTGACCAATTGGAATGAAAAACTGCTTGGTGGCGTTTGGTTGAGCGTTTCATGTCGTTTTGCCTCCCTAATACGTGCTAAAAAGTATGTTTTTGTGCCTTATTTCTCGTAAGCGCCAATGAGTCAAGTGGTTACAAACTTTAAAAATACGCGCGAAAATCCGCCCAATGCCTGGAAATTTTACGGCGAGGGCACTCATAATGTTAAATTTTGGTACAGATGTTTTACAATCTTATGGATGTTATTCAGAGCCATTGCACGACTTTGTTGAGTTTAATCCTTGTGCCAGTAAAAGAGCACTTACACGGAAGAACTTTTGGGATGAATGATGGTCTGCAAGGGGAGTTAACCTTTCGAAAACGAAATCCGCAACGGCTATTGATGGGCATTGCGGATAGAGAAACCAAGCCGAATTGAAGTTTAGCGGACAGCAATAATTACAATTAAGCCAAACCTACATCATGTGGCCACCTTCTCAACAAGTCTCCTACATCATTATCCACTATGTACCACCGCATGGGTACGCGCCCCAAACCTGTAAAATAATATAAAATTAACGCTTTAAATTTGCTTTCACATGCAATATAATTGCACAAACAGAGTTTGTTACAATATAAAAGACTAACAACTATGATGATGAATGAGGCATTGCCAATAATCATTGCTTTTCTACTAAGCGTGTGTTTTGGGTTCGTTTTCATCCCTGGAATACTGAATTTCTGCAAGGAGAAGAACATCTACGACATACCTAACCAACGAAAGGTGCACAAAACGTTGGTGCCCCGACTGGGCGGTTTGGCGTTCGTTCCTGCCATAACCTTGTCGATAATAGTAGCTGTTGGCGTAATGAGCGTTGGCTTTACCGAACCAAAGATACAAGTAAGCCTATGGAGTATGGCATTCTTGGCCAGTTTGTTGCTGGTTTATGCCACAGGCGTTGTAGACGATCTCATTGGGCTTAACGCACACGTGAAGTTTGCTGTGCAAGTGATTACAGCTTGCGCACTACCCCTGTGTGGACTTTACGTAAACAACCTTTATGGCTTTATGGGCGTTCACGAAGTGCCTTATTGGCTGGGATTTCCCCTCACTGTATTCATCATCGTGTTTATAGACAACGCCATGAACCTTATTGATGGTATCGACGGGTTGGCCGCAGGCTTGTCTATTCTAGCCCTTTTGGGCTTTCTGTTCGTCTTCGGCAATGCACAACTTATACCATACGCCGTTATCGTGGCCTCGGCTATCGGCATGCTAATACCCTACATGCGCTTTAACATCTGGGGTAAAGCCGAACAAAACCGCAAGATTTTCATGGGCGATTCGGGTAGCCTAACGCTAGGTTTCATCCTCGGTTTCCTCTTTGTGAAGTCGGCCATGCACAATCCACCGCTCATGGCAGCATCTCCCGAGCGCTTTGTACTGGCTTACAGCCTGCTTATTGTGCCAGTTTTCGATGTGGTTCGGGTTGTATTGCATAGGCTCCGCACCCGTCAGCCCTTGTTCTCTGCCGACAAAAATCACATTCACCATAAGCTAATGCGTCTGGGTATGACCCAGCATCAAGCCCTCATATTTATCCTTGGGCTTGCCATTGCCTATGTTGCTATGAACCTTTTGCTCTTCCCCCTAGTCTCGATAACGGGCATCGTACTGATAGATGTGGCCACTTTCACCCTCTTTCAGCTTTTGCTTACTCGCAAGGTAGAACGAAAAGAATTGAAGATTGCAGCATGAAAAGACTGTTCGACCTCATTGTTTCGGCTCTTTGCCTCGTGATTTTCTCACCGCTCATCTTGCTTTGTGCCATCGCCATAAGACTAGACGATGGCCTACCTGTTATCTATACGCAAGAGCGTATCGGGCGTAAAGGAAAGCCTTTCTTTATCTATAAGTTCAGAACAATGCGCATGGATGCCGAAGAAAACGGCCCTATGGTACTGGAAGTAGATGGCGACGACCGACTTACACGTGTGGGTAAGTTTCTTCGCGAGCACCATCTCGACGAGTTGCCGCAGCTTTGGAACGTGTTTAAGGGCGATATGTCTTTCATTGGACCACGCCCCGAACGCCGCTTTTACATCGAACAGATTATGGCAAAAGATGCTCGCTACGAACAGCTATACGCCTTACGACCAGGCGTAACGTCGTATGCAACGCTGTATAATGGCTATGCCGACAGCATCGAAAAGATGCTTAAACGCTTGGAACTAGACTTATACTACCTGCAAAACCGCTCTTGGTGGATGGACACGCGCATTTTAGCCTGCACGTTTTTTAAGATTGCGGGCGGTAAGAAATTTTAGTTTCCTCTCCTCGGCAGCCCTCCTCGGTTTCATCTACCAGCCATCCTTTGTTTCGTCCGCCAACTTCCATCGGCTTAGTAGGCCACAACTTATTCCAAATAAGTAGCATACTAACTAGCAACCAGCACATTCCCCACCCATCTTCTTTGTTACAAGAACATCTCGCGGCAAAACTCCATTTTATTTTGCCTGCAAATAAGATTGAAAAATCGTAACTTTGCAATTACACAACAATCTAACCCCACGTATGCAAAAGTTCATATCCTTAACATTGATAACACTTTCGTGTCTTTCATCTTATGCTCAGGTGGAACAACAAAGTTCGTTACCCACAAAAGAGGACACAACAGCCATAGACAGTGCGGACTATTGGAGAAAACTCGACTTAAACGAGGTTATAGTCATTGCCGAAAAAACGGTGATTGACCATAAGCCCGACCGCATAGTGTATTACACAAAAAACGACCCGTATGCAAAAGGGCTAAACGGAGTGGAAGTAATGCGCCGTCTTCCGCGTGTGTCTGTTGTAAACGAGGCAGTAAACGTTGCAGGTAAAGCCAACGTCCGATACATCATTGACGGGCGATTGCTGGAAACTTCCGAAAGCGAAACCTTGATGAAACTAAAATCCTTGCGTGCAGACAACATCGAACGAATAGAACTTTTCACCCTAGCTCCTGCCAAATATCCTGCTGCCGACAACGTGTGTTATATCGCCATCAAGACAAAACGTGATGAAACACTTGGTGTAAGTGGCAACGTGGACGCCAATCTCATCGTCAAAGAAAGTCTCAATAGCTATTTTGGAGGCGGCATTAGGCAAGCAACAAAACGCGTGGACTACTCCATAGACCTTAATTCCAACCGAAACAAGGGTATCAACGACATCATTAGAGAGTACACTTTTGCCGACCACATTAAGCTGTCGCAACGTAGAAACGATTTCACCAATAAGCTTTTTAACCTTAACGCCTTGCTGAAATACAGGCCAACCGCTACAATTGAAACAGGCCTTATGCTTAACCTTGGCACAGAACGACTGAAAAACGAATTACAAGACCTAACCATCGACTGCGGACTTAACTTTCGTTCGCATGCCCATTCACCATCCAACCCCATTAATGCCACTACTCTAACAGGGTATGCCGATTGGAATTTAGACAACAAAGGCAAACTGTTGAGCCTAACATACAACTACTTTAACAAGACAACCAAGTCCACCTCGCACATTAGCACCACCGAAGGCGCATCGTCATCGATGATGAACAATTCAGGAAACAACAACTACAAGATACACGCTGTCAAGCTAGACGCTACACTCCCTTTCAATGCCGTCAACATGGAAATAGGTGCAGCCTATACGTCTATTAGCAATACATCTGCCATAAGCACAGAAACTCTTACAGGTGGTGTGTGGACTAAGCTACTAGGGCAAAACAATAACTTCCGTTATACAGAGAAAACAAACGCCGCTTACGTAAGCCTTTCGAAAGATCTTAGTCCCAAATGGTATGCTCAAGCTGGTCTTAGGTTCGAGCACACCCACCTTACGGGAAGGAATGTAGCCGAGCATAACAAACAATCTTACAACCGTCTTTTCCCCACACTCAACCTAAGTTATAGGGCGGAAACAGGCTATTCCCTATCCGCTGCTTATTCCATGGGGATTAACCGACCACGATTTAGCGACCTTAATCCATTTAGATATTACACCACAACAACCGATTATGTATCGGGTAACGCCTATTTGTCGGCAAGTATCACTCACAATGCCGAACTTTCTTTTAGCCATAAAGGACTGTATGCCGTTGCTTATACCTACCAGTTGAAAGACGGCGTAGGCTATATAACACGATTTACCCCAGACAACTCACAATACACAACTCCCCAAAACTACATCGACTATCGAAAATATGGTGTATATGCCAGCTATCAAAAGAACTTTACTGCATGGTGGAACGTGAAAGTGGGTGGTGAATTGTTTTATGCCAAGTCTCAATCTAGCATTGACGACAGTCAACCTTCCAACTCCACGAGTTGGAGTGGAAAACTAGAAGGAACTAGCGACGTCGCTTTCAACCGTCAACGCACGTTGCTTTTCACCATACAATATCTCCACATGTTTCCCCACGACGAAGATTTAGTTAGGTATAAAGCCCTTAGCTTACTCAACGCAAGCCTGCGTTGGCAACTTATTAACGGCCGTCTCCAATTAAACCTCTCTGCAAGTGACCCCTTCTTACAAAACATTACGCGAGCCACAAAACATTATTCCGCTTACGAGGAATATATGGAAACCAACGCACATGTACGCAACGTATCGCTCAAAATAACCTACCTGTTCGGCGGAAAGAGCGTGAGAGATGTATATAAGGATAACAAAGAAACAGAGTCTAACAGAAGTTATTAGGCCGTTTTTGGGTGAAACGAAAGAAAGACATCCATTGCCAGCCTCTCCATTTCTTTTCATTGTCTCTGTTTCTCAAAACCATTAATCTTCCATCAACTTGCTTTTATTACGTATATTTTTTGTAAGTTTGCATCAATAATAACTAAACCTGTTTTTGCGATATGGAAATTAAAGACGGCCAAGGCACAACCAAAGCCACAGAAGTGCAAGGCCAAGACATATTGAATCGCTTTTTTGAAGAACAATTGCAAGTGTGGCCCGATGCCCAACAGCGTTTCAACGACTTGAAGGGTGTGTTGCTCAAAGCCGTAACATGCGCCGGCATGCCATTTTACGTGCAATGCAATCCGGCGCGCCTTGTTTCCACGGGCGCAAAGATTGATAAAGCCGCGCTGGCACAACGTCCTTGCTTTCTATGCGAGAAGAATAGGCCTGCGGTTCAAACGCAAATACCCATCGACAACGACTTCGAGTTGTTGGTTAATCCCTTCCCCATCCTGCCATTGCATTTCACCATACCCGCAAAAGTTCACCAACCGCAACTTATTTGCGAACACTATGGCAAGATGCGCAGAATACTTGAATGCTTTGAACATCTTATCGTGTTTTATAATGGGCCGAAATGCGGGGCATCTGCACCCGACCACATGCACCTGCAAGCAGGAACAGGCACCCATTTGCCCTTGCGCGACAACTGGGAACAACTTTACAGCAATCGCCAAACGCTGCTATCCACACCCGACGGCTCTGAACTTGCAGCCATCAACAACTATGCTTGCCCTGCATTTGCCATCGTGGGGCGCGATGCCAAGGCCGACGTTACGCTCTTTGAAACCCTTTATAAGACCTTACCGCAACGCGAAGACGAAACCGAACCGATGTTTAACATCTTGAAATGGCGCGAAGGCGAAACGTATGTCACTGTGGTGATACCACGCGACAAGCACCGCCCTGCCTGCTATTCGGCCGAAGGCGATGCGCAAATGCTCATCAGTCCGGGGGCGTTAGACATGGCAGGACTGGTTATCACGCCCCGAAAAGAAGACTTTGAACGCCTAGACTCGCCCCTACTTGACGCCTTATATAAAGAGGTGGGCATGCCAACCACAACTTTCGAAGACGTGAAACGAAAAATAATGGGAGTATAATAATAGAGGAGTTAAGGAGTTATGGAGTTAAGGAGTTAAGCCAAATGACCGTGAGGCTTTAAGGTTATTTGTTCGTTAGTTAACGAGTAGACAAGTTAACAAGTTGGCAAGTAGACAAGTTGACGAGTAGACAAGTTAACAAGTTAACAAGCCAACAAATAGACGAGATAACGAGATGACAAATTTATATGCGCAGCCATTTTTTCACCTTTTCACTTTTTTACCCTTTCACCTTTAAAAGCCCTTTCACCTTTAAAAGCCTTTTCATTTTTTCACCCTTTCACCTTTAAATAACAGCTTATGAACCCAGAATACAACGCAACGCCCCAAGTATCGGTGGGCATTATGAACGGTACGGAAATTGTTTTTGTGCTAAACACCCCATATAAGGTTAACAACAGCGAAGCGCAAGGCCAGCAAACGGTTTGCCTTAACAAAGGCTGCATCGTTTGGAACGGACAAGAATACGACCAGCTTACATTCGAACCAACCTCAGCCGAGGCCAACTTCTCGCTCCACAACGTAACCATCGGTGTTAATTTTCATTGGGAGCAGCAACAAACGCAAACCTTTAAGGGTGCATTGCGCTTTGTGATAGACGGCAACAAGATTGTGGCCATCAACCAATTGTCGGTAGAAGACTACCTGGAAAGCGTCATTTCTAGTGAGATGAGTGCCACATCAAGCCCCGAATTACTGAAAGCCCACGCCGTTATATCGCGCAGTTGGCTATTGGCACAGATACAAAACCGCGATAAGAAAACCTCAACAACAGGTGCTGCGGCCTTTGTAATGAACGAAAACGAAATAGTGAAATGGTACGACCGCGAAGATCACACCCTCTTCGACGTGTGCGCCGACGACCATTGCCAACGCTACCAAGGCATAACTAAGGCTACAAGCAAGCACGTTGCAGAGGCTGTGCAGGCCACACGCGGACAAGTGTTGCTATCAGAAGAGGGAATTTGCGATGCCCGTTTTAGCAAATGCTGCGGCGGAATGGTAGAAGAATACCGCTATTGCTGGGAAGACGAAGACAAGCCTTACCTTAAAGTGGTGCGCGACTTGCCTAACCCGGCCGTAGACTTAGACCTAACCAACGAAACCAACAGCGAGGCTTGGATACGCTCTACCCCCGATGCCTTCTGCAATACGCGCGACACACGCATACTATCGCAGGTGCTTAACGACTTCGACCAAACCACAAAGGACTTCTATCGCTGGCGCGTGGAATATACACAAGCGCAGGTTGGCGAACTGCTAAAAAAGAAGTTGGGCATTGATTTTGGCCTGATTACGGCCTTCGAACCCATCGAAAGGGGTAAGAGTGGGCGTTTGTCGCGCTTGAAAATCGTTGGAACAAAGCGCACACTAACGCTTGGCAAGGAACTGGAAATACGCCGCGCACTTAGCGAAAGCCACCTTTATAGTTCGGCATTCGTGGTAGACGTGGCCGAACGTGATGCCAAAGGAGTTCCACTTCGTTTCGTCTTTACGGGCGCAGGATGGGGACATGGCGTGGGCCTGTGCCAGATTGGGGCGGCCGTGATGGGCGAAAAAGGGTACGCATACCATGAGATTTTGGCGCATTACTACCCAGGAGCCGAACAAAAACGCCTCTATCCATAGATAGATGTTTAAGGTTATGAGTTGTTGAGGTTGCTGAATTGCTGAGTTGTTGAGTTCGTGAGGTTTTGAGTTGTAGAGCTCAATGTAGCACACGACAAAACGCACAAACTCAACAACGCACAAACTCAACAACTCACGAACTCATAACCTCACGAGCTTATAAACTCATAAACTAACATGACCACAGGCAAAGAAACACCGTGGAGATGGGTGCCATCAATATACTTCGGCACGGGAACAGCACAAGCCGCCATCGCCACACTTGCGCTTTTGCTCTACAAGCAACTGGGATTGAGCAACGCAGAGATAACCCTCTACACGGGGTTGTTGTTTCTGCCGTGGCTGTTACGCCCGCTGTGGTCGCCGTTCTTAGGTCTCATTCGCACCCCACGTTGGTGGATTGTGGCCATGCAACTGATGCTTGGCGTTGCCTTGGGTGGCGTTGCCTTCACCATTCCAACCGCCCATTGGCTGCAAGGTACGTTCGCTTTTCTGGTGCTATTGGCCTTCGCATTAGCCGTTCACGAGACAGAAGCCGACGTGTTTTACCACGATACGGTTAAGGGCAGCATGCGTTCGGGCCTTTCTAGCATGCCAAACACATTCCGTTTGCTGGCCTTTATCTTCGTTCAAGGTTTCTTGGTGATGGTGGCAGGCAACCTACAACTGCTCTATCGCAACAGCATCAGCCTATCGTGGAGCCTTATTTTCTATTCCGTTGCAGGTCTTTTCATTCTTTCATGGTTATGGCACCGCACGGCGTTGCCTAGTCCTTACAACGAGTCCATCCACCTTTTTAGGCGGCAACAGCGGCGCGAACAATTTGCAGAACGTTGGCAAGAGGTGAAGAAAGACATCCTTTCGTTCTTCGCCCAACATCCACGCCAACAACTTACAGCCGTGTTTTGTTTCACGTTCTGTTTCTTGTTGCCCGAAACGCTCACGTCGAAAGTGGCCATGCTCTTTCTTGTCGACTCCAATCACAATGGCGGATTGGGATTGTCGCCACAAGAATTTGGCCTTACTTATGGCACAGTGGGCGTTGTAGGACTTATCGCCGGCAGCTTGTTGGGCAAGGCTATCATTGCCGCAAAAGGCTTACGAACCATCATCTTGCCCTTATCTGTGGCCATTTTACTGCCCAATGCACTTTAT
>ERZ773087.1340-NODE-1340-length-15879-cov-4.116595_pt1 | contig 15879 bp, 15 predicted proteins | sample MGYA00511375_ERZ773087 | MGnify/ENA primary metagenome ERZ773087 (study PRJEB29015, sample SAMEA2737995) | human oral metagenome | biome: human oral; feature: human-associated habitat; material: dental | place: China | collected 2063 ...
TGAGTATTCTCATTTACCTGCTTGATAGTCTGGTCAATAAGTTCCTGACCTCTCTTACCCTCTACGTCACCGTCAAATGAGTTCCAGTCAAAGTATACTATTCCTCTGTCTCTGACAGCCTGTAAAAGCTGAGGTCTGATAGCTTTGTTGTAACTTGCGTTGCTTCCGCCCGGGAAACGAAGCATCTTACTGTGCTCGCCTGTAGCCTTAAAAATAAGGTCATCCATAGCGTCATAGTCGGCCATAAAAGCATCTACAGATGCATATATCTTCTTGTAGTTATGTGTCAAACTGTGAACGGCTACATTGTGACCTCTGTCTTTTATCTGCTTAAGCATGTTTATCAGAGGTTCCGTATCCATATACTGTGCTGTAACAAAGAAACAAGCCTTGATATTGTACTGATCAAGGATATCCAAAAGTCTTGGGGTACCTGTCCAAGGACCGTCGTCAAATGTGAAGTAAACTACCTTTTCATCAGGACCCGGAGTGCTCTCAGGTGCGGCTGTAGTCTCTTCGGCACTCTGTGAAGTCTCGCTCTCGGATACAGCTGAAATCTCACCTTCACTTGAGGTTTCGCTGTTATTTACTTCTACAGTTGTCTCTGTAGTGTCCTTTGATGCGTCCGCTACTTTAACATTTTTCTTTCTTGCATTCCAACCGTAGGCAACCATTGCCGTAAAAATACAGCAAAAGACCAATACTATAATAGGAACAACAAAATTACGTTTTTTTCTTCTACTTCTTCTTTTCATTTCTACCTTCCTTAGATAAATTGAATGCCCTGAGTCTTGTAGGATCTACGAAGATATATAGAATGTAGATGACAAACAGAGTATTCGAAACTTGTATTAGTATAACAGATAATAGGCGGTTTGTGTTGATATTTTTCTTAAATACTTTTAAAGGAATGATAAAACATAATTATGATATTCGGATAAATATAAGTACGGTCTTTAATTTAAATACTGTGATTTTGTTGACATTTATAATATATACATATATGATGTGTGTGTTCAAAAACAAAATGAAAAGGAAAATATTATGGTATATATTTGGCTGATTATAGGCTTTGTATGTCTTGTAGGCGGAGCGAATTTCTTTGTGGAGGGAGCTTCACAAGTGGCAAGAAAGCTTAATGTGCCGTCGGTTGTAATAGGTCTTACAATAGTGGCATTCGGAACAAGCGCTCCGGAGGCGGCGGTAAGTATTGATGCGGCACTGAAGGGGAGCAATGCGATAGCTCTTAACAATGTTATAGGTTCAAACATTTTCAATCTTTTGGCGGTAGTGGGTATATGTGGAATAATACATACGATGCCTGTGGACAAGTCGCTTTTAAAATTTGATTATGTGGTGAATATAGTGATTACCGTTATAACACTTGCTTTTATATTCCTTACAAGCGGTATAGGCAGAATAGAGGGCGGTGTACTTCTTATAATCTTTATAGCGTATATGATTTATACTGTAAGGTCTGCGCTTAGAGGAAGCAGTGACAATAAGGATGAAAACAAGAAAAAGCTCCCTCTGCCTTTGGCAATTGTCTATATAGTCGGAGGTCTTGCGCTGGTGGTATTAGGCGGTGACAAGGTTGTGGAGTCCGCCAAAGAGATTGCTTTGATATTCGGAATGAGTGAGACATTGGTAGGACTTACAATAGTGGCGATAGGTACTTCACTTCCTGAGCTTGTAACAAGTATTGTAGCTTCAAGTAAGGGTGAGAACGGTCTTGCACTTGGTAATGTTATAGGTTCCAATATCTTTAATATCATATTTATACTGGCATTCTCTTCAGTATTAAATCCTATAGGCGCGGATGTGGTAGCGGTATATGATACATTCTTTTTATTGTGTGCAACCTTGATGGTGTATATATTGGCAAAAAATGACGGTGAGATATCCAAAAAAGAGGGACTTGCCATGGTTATAGCCTATATAGCCTATACTGTATTTATTATATTGAGATAAAAATAAACCGATTCTTTTTGAGATAACTCATAAGAATCGGTTTTTTATTTTATGCAAAAATAAGTTTTATGCCAAGAAAGGCACAAGGAATAAGAATCCACAGCCTATGATGACTCCTGTCACTATAAGTACTATAGCGCAGTAACCCATAATATCTCTGGCGCCAAGTCCTGCAATACCCAGAGCCGGCAAAGCCCAGAAAGGTTGAAGCATATTTGTCCAAGCGTCACCCCATGCAATAGCCATAGCGGATACTGCCGGAGAAACTCCGATTGAATTGCCTGCAGGCATTACTATAGGAGCCTGTACAGCCCACTGTCCGCCGCCTGAAGGAACGAAGAAGTTTACAATACCTGCAGAGAGGAAAGTAAACAGCGGGAATGTGGTCTGAGTTGATATATTTACAAAGAAATCACTTATAGCACCTGCAAGTGACTGTCCGTTAGGACCTGCAGCCGTCATAACGCCCATGATACCTGCATAGAACGGGAACTGTAAGATGATACCGCCTGCACTCTTTGAAGCGTCTGTAATAGCTCTTACATAGCTTATAGGAGTTCCGTGGAATATAATTCCAAGTGTAAGGAAGATAAGGTTTACAACATCAAGTGATAAGTTCAGCCCCTTGTTGACAATTACAGAGTGTACAATGTAAATAATAGCAATTAAAGCTGTTATTATTGAAAGGAAAGGGTTGTTCTCAAGATGCTCGGCCGGTGTGGTGGCCTTGGTTATCTCAACCTTTTCTTCTACAAGCAGCTTAGGATCCACAGTTACCGTATCCTCAGGCAGCGGATGCATCTTCGCATTGACAAAAGCTATTACTATAATGATAGCTACTACAATGATAAGATTCCATGCTGAAAATATAGTCTGTGATGTAGGGATAGACTCGGTTACGGCGCCTGCGGTCTGCTTGTTTATCTCATCAGTATATGAGGCAAGCTGTAGAGGTATTGAACCTGAAAAACCTGCATGCCAGATTACAAAGCCTGAATATGCCGATGCGATAAGCAGTCTGTAGTCAACACCCTTTACCTTCTTTGCAATTTCCTTGGCAAGTATTGCGCCTACTACAAGTCCGAATCCCCAGTTAAGCCAACATGCAATCATAGATACCACTGTAATAAATACGATTGCGGATGTAGGACTTTTTGGAACTCCTGCCGCCGCATTTATCGCTCTCTTTACCGGCGGAGCGGTAGCAAGTGCGGTACCGAGTACAAGTACAAGAGCCATCTGCATAGAGAATTTCAAAAGACTCCAGATACCCTTACCCCAAGCATCGGCTACATCCCAAAGCTTCATACCTGTAACAGGCATTGCAGCACCGAAAACTACAATAGTAAGGATGATACAGAAGATGAATGCATCCGGCAAATACTTCTGAACAACATTTACACATGCGTTTGTAAATTTCTTAAACATTTATCTGCCTCCTTTTACGAATTGTTTAATTATTAACATTATATCAAAATACAATCCAAAAAACCACTATATATTCATAAAAAATTAAATGAAAATGCTTCGAAAATTCATAAAAAGCATTCCAACTTCAAAAAGGGATATGGCTATAAGCATATCCCCGATGTATAAAAGCATTATAGTAAAAGGCTTTTATGAATGTCTTTAAATTAGAATGTTTTTAAATCGTCGGCAACTTTTAAAGGAGCTTCGGTCTTTGCAATAACTTCATCTACACTTACGCCCTCAGCCACTTCTTTAAGTACAAGACCGTCATCTGTAACTTCGATTACAGCCAACTCGGTAACAATCTCGTCAACCGCATGTATAGCTGTAGCCGGAAGATTGATAGACTTCAAAATCTTCGGTGAACCGTCTTTTGCGGTATGTGTCATAGCAATGACAACCTTTCTTGAACCTGTAACAAGGTCCATAGCGCCGCCCATACCCGGAACCATCTTGCCCGGAACTATATGGCTTGCAAGGTTTCCTTTTTCATCTACCTGTAATGCACCGAGAACAGTCATATCTACATGTCCGCCGCGGATGATTGCAAATGAGAATGCACTGTCAAAGTATGAAGCGCCTCGTAAAACGGTTACATTCTGTCCGCCTGAATTGATAAGATATTTGTTTTCAAGTCCTTTACCTGCAAGAGGTCCCATACCGAGAATACCGTTTTCGGACTGAAGTGTAATCTCTATTCCTTCAGGAACATAGTCAGCTACCATAGTAGGAAGTCCGATACCTAAGTTTACCACATCACCATCATGTAAATCACGAGCAACTCGTCTGGCAATTTTCTCTTTTGACATTATGATTCACCTCCTACAAGATAATCTACAAATATAGCCGGAACTGCAACATTCTCAGGCTGGATATCACCTACAGGAACTATAAGGTCCGCACCTACGATAACGACATCGGCAGCTGTAGCCATAACCGTATTGAAGTTCTTTGATGTAGCTGTGAAGTATAAGTTGCCCTTCTCATCGGCTATAGTTGCACCGATAAGAGCAAAGTCCGCTCTGAGAGGCTTCTCAAGGAGGTAATCCTTGCCGTCAATATTGAGAACCTGCTTGCCCTCTGCAACTTCCGTACCGACACCGGTAGGTGTAAGCACGCCGCCAAGTCCTGCACCGCCAGAACGGATTCTCTCTGCAAGAGTACCCTGTGGGCAAAGCTCAACTTCCATTGTGCCGTTATGCATCTTTTCTCCAGTTATAGGGTTTGTACCTATATGTGTTGCAATTACTTTCTTTACCTGATTATTGACAACCAGTTTACCGTTGTAGGAGTAGCGGTATCATTACATATAAGTGTTAAATCCTTTACTCCCTTCTCAACCAATGCATCAATGATCGGTTCAGGTGTACCGCAGGCTAAAAAGCCGCCTACCATGATGGTTGCGCCGTCATGGATGTTTGCAATAGCGTCTTTGATTGAAACTATCTTCATTTTTATTCCCTTTCTACAACAATTGCTGTGCCCATACCGCCACCGATACATAGTGTGGCAAGGCCGCATTTTGAATCTCTTTTTTGCATCTCATAGAGCAGAGTTGTAAGTATTCTTGCACCTGATGCACCGATAGGATGTCCAAGTGCTATAGCACCGCCGTTTACATTGGTGATTTCTCTCTTAAAGCCGAGCTCGTTACATACTGCAATAGCCTGTGCCGCAAAAGCCTCGTTAGCTTCGATAAGTTCAAGGTCGTCTACTGTAACACCTGCCTTTTCCATAGCCTTTCTGGATGCAGGAATTACACCTAGTCCCATTACGCTAGGATCAACACCGCCTGAAGCATAGCCCTTAATAGTAGCCATGATAGGAAGCTTAAGCTCAAGAGCTTTCTCCTTGGAAGCGATAATGAACATTGCAGCACCGTCGTTGATACCTGATGCGTTACCTGCAGTTACGGTACCGTCTTTCTTGAATGCAGGTTTAAGCTTTGCAAGGTTCTCTATAGTAGTATTGAATCTTGGGAACTCATCTGTATCAAATACCTTAGGATCTCCCTTTCTCTGCGGGATAACTACAGGAACTATCTCATCTTTGAATCTTCCGGTCTCAATGGCAACCTGAGCTCTTCTTTGGCTCTCAACAGAGAAAACATCCTGATCTTCTCTTGTAATGCCCTTTTGCTCGGCGATATTCTCAGCTGTTACTCCCATATGATAGTTATTGAAGACATCCCAAAGACCGTCTGTAATCATCTCGTCTACAAGTGTCTGATTGCCCATCTTCACGCCGAATCTTGCTCCTCTTAAGATATATGGTGCGTTTGACATACTTTCAGTACCGCCTGCCAATACGATATCAGCATCGCCCGCTTTGATAATCTGAGCTGCAAGTTCAATAGTTCTAAGACCTGAACCGCAAACCTTATTTACTGAAAAAGCCGGAGTAGTATTCGGAAGACCTGCACCAAGTATTACCTGGCGAGCAATATTCTGACCGAGACCTGCACCAAGTACGTTTCCGATTATTGCTTCATCGATAAGAGAAGCGTCAATACCGGCACGCTCAATAGCTCCCTTTGCTGCTGTGATACCAAGATCCACCGCGCTTACACCTGCCAATGAACCGCCGAAACTACCCATAGCTGTTCTTGCAGCACTAACTATAACTACCTCTTTCATGTTTTTACCTCGTCATTCTATAAAAATGAACAATACCAAAGAGTGATTATCGCCCTGTATTGTTAGATATACGTTTCACCCATAGCATACCATAACTGTAAGGATTTATCTACCCCCTTATTATTGAAAATGGCTATAAAAAATATTGTATATTATCATATATATATTTTTTAAACAATGTGGTATAATGTATAAAAGTGTGAGTATGTATAAAATACTATAGACAGGTCAGGTTTATTCCATATCTAAGTAATAAAAAAGACAGCAAAATAATTTTGCTCAATTAAAGATTAAAAAATTCATACTTTTAATCAATGATGTATTTTGTATACAAGAAATTGCTTATGCAAAATATATATAATACTTAGTCAAAAAAACTGATTGAATGTCAGATACATATATGTTATATTTTTATCAGAGACTTTTATCATGTCAAATATGATTACTGACATGCAATATTTACAAGGAGGTGTTTTATGGGTTTTGTAAGATTTGACGCGGAAGGTGCGGTCGGTATTATTACTATTGACAGACCTAAGGCACTTAACGCTTTGAATTCCGAAGTGTTAGCAGATCTTGAGGCATGCTTTGACGGCATTGATACAAATGTTATAAGAGCGGTTGTATTGACAGGTTCAGGCGATAAGTCCTTTGTAGCCGGTGCGGATATAGGTGAGATGAGCAAACTGAGCGTGGCTGAAGGTGAAGCATTCGGTAAGAAGGGAAATGATGTATTCAGAAAGATAGAGACTTTCCCTATACCTGTAATAGCGGCAGTGAACGGATTTGCACTTGGCGGCGGATGTGAGCTTGCTATGAGCTGTGATATAAGAATATGCTCGGAGAATGCGGTATTCGGACAGCCTGAGGTGGGACTCGGTATTACACCGGGATTTGGCGGTACTCAAAGACTTGCCAGAATAATCGGAATAGGTATGGCTAAGCAGCTTATATTTACAGCAAGAAATATAAAAGCCGACGATGCTCTAAGACTCGGACTTGTAAATGCCGTTTATACAAGTGAAGAGCTTATGGTTCAGGCTAAGAAAATGGCATCTACAATAGCTGCAAACGCTCCTATAGCTGTCAGAGCCGCAAAGAAAGCCATCAATGACGGACTTCAGGTAGATATTGATAAAGCCATTGTTATAGAGGAAAAACTGTTCGGCAGCTGTTTTGAAACTCATGACCAGAAGGAAGGCATGGGTGCATTCATGGAGAAGAGAAAAGAAAAGAATTTTACCAATTCATAAATTTCGACTTGGTAAAGTATAGTTTTTATAAATTTAAATTATTTAAAGGTTTTTGAGAAAGGAAGTAAAAAGATGATAGTTGGTGTTATTGGTGCAGGTACAATGGGTTCAGGAATTGCTCAGGCTTTTGCTATGACTGAAGGTTATGAGGTTAGACTTTGTGATATCAAAGAGGAGTTTGCACAGGCAGGTTTTGCAAAGATTCAAAAGAATATCAATTTCCTTGTAGGTAAAGAAAAGATTACAAAAGAAGCGGGAGATAAGATTCTTTCAAAGATAAAAGTCGGACTCAGCAATATTTGTACAGACTGTGACCTTGTTGTTGAAGTTGCACTTGAGAAGATGGAAATTAAGAAAGAGATCTTTAAGGAACTTGAGAAGATTGTTCCTAAGGATTGTATCTTTGCTTCAAATACTTCATCACTTTCTATTACAAGAATCAGCGAGGGACTTGACAGACCTGTAGTAGGAATGCATTTCTTCAATCCGGCTGACAGAATGAAACTTGTTGAGGTAATCGGCGGAAAGAACACACCTGCAGAGCTTGTTAAGAAGATAGAAGAGATTGCCGTTGAGATCGGTAAGACACCTGTACAGGTTAAGGAAGCTCCCGGATTTGTAGTGAATCGTATCCTTATCCCTATGATCAATGAAGCAATCAATGTATGGGATGCAGGAACAGCAGATGCCGAGGGTGTTGATACGGCTATGGTTTTGGGATGTGCACATCCTATGGGACCTCTTCATTTGGCAGACCTTATCGGACTTGATATTTGCCTTGCTATTATGGAAGTTATTCACAATGAGACAGGTGATGACAAGTACGTACCGGCTCCTAAGTTAAAAGAACTTGTAGCTGCAGGTAAACTCGGTAAGAAGACCGGAGAAGGAATCTTCTCATATAAGTAATAAGTAAGATAAATACCCCCTTTTTACAGAGGTAAGAAGGGGGCATAAATATTGGTATAAATACAAAGGGCGGGTTTGTATTTACTATATATAAGGTGAAAGAAAACTAAGAAAGGATAATGCAAACAAAGACTTTCACTTTTATGTTTGCACTTGGATTTATTCAAGTAGGGTATTATTCATGGATTTTACTTTAGACAAGAAACATGAGATGGCGAGAACCCTCTTTAGGGAGTTTGCCGAAAAGGAAGTAAAACCTCTTGCAATAGAGGTAGATGAAACAGAAATATTTCCAAGAGAGACTGTAACTAAGATGGCTAAGTACGGTTTCTTTGGTATTCCTGTTGCAAAGGAGTACGGCGGTCAGGGAGCGGATCCGTTGGCATATGTTATGTGTGTTGAAGAGATTGCAAAAGATTGCGCTACTACAGCCGTTATTATTTCAGCACATACATCTCTTTGCTGTGATCCTATTGCCACATACGGTACACCGGCTCAGAAAGAGAAGTATCTTATTCCTCTTGCAAAGGGAGAGAAGCTTGGAGCATTCGGTCTTACAGAGCCTAACGCAGGTACCGATGCACAGGGTGTTGTTACAACTGCAGTTCTTGACGGTGATGAGTATGTACTCAACGGTTCAAAGATTTTCATTACCAACGGTAAGGAAGCGGATGTCTATGTAATCATTGCATGTACAGATGTGAAGGTGGATGCTAAGGGCAGAAAGAAAAAAATCTTCTCAGCATTCCTTGTAGAAAAGGGAACACCTGGATTCTCATTCGGTACAAAAGAAAAGAAGATGGGTATCAGAGGTTCATCTACATATGAGCTTATTTTCAACGATTGCAGAATTCCGAAGGAAAATATGCTCGGACCTGAAGGCAAGGGATTCGGTATTGCAATGCATACTCTTGACGGCGGTCGTATCGGTATTGCCGCACAGGCACTCGGTATTGCAGAGGGCGCACTTGAGAGAACTATAAACTATGTAAAAGAGAGAAAGCAGTTCGGAAGAACTATCGGTGCATTCCAGAATACACAGTTTGAGCTTGCAAATATGGCAACCAAAGTAAAAGCGGCACAGATGCTTGTATACAGAGCTGCAATGGCTAAGGCTACACAGAAGACATATTCTGAAGAAGCCGCAATGGCTAAGCTTTTTGCTGCCGAGGTAGCTATGGAAGTAACTACCAAGGCTGTTCAGCTGCACGGCGGATACGGTTATACAAGAGAATACGAGATTGAAAGAATGATGCGTGATGCAAAGATTACAGAAGTTTACGAAGGTACAAGTGAAGTACAGAGAATGGTAATCGCCGGTGCATTGCTTAAATAAAGTTGCTATTACGAATGGAGGATGTCATGAAGATAGTTGTTTGTATTAAACAAGTGCCGGATACAAAGGGTGGCGTTGTTTTCAACCCTGACGGCACACTTAACAGAGGAGCTATGCTTACAATCATGAACCCTGATGATAAAGCGGGTCTTGAGGCGGCTCTTAGAATAAAGGATAAATACGGTGCGGAAGTTACAGTAGTTACTATGGGACTTCCAAAGGCTGATGAGGTACTTAGAGAAGCTCTTGCAATGGGAGCCGACAAAGCAATCCTTATCACAGACAGAGTACTTGGCGGTGCCGATACTTGGGCTACATCACAGACTATAGCCGGAGCACTCAGAAAGCTTGAATATGATATTATTATTACAGGTCGTCAGGCTATCGACGGTGATACGGCACAGGTCGGACCGCAGATTTCAGAGCACCTCGGCATACCTGTTATCAGCTATGCACAAAAGATTGAAGTTGAAGGTGACAGCGTAGTGGTAGAGCGTCAGTTTGATGACAGATATCATGTTTTGAAAGCAAAGATGCCTGTACTTATCACAGCACTCTCAGAGCTGAATGAGCCTAGATATATGACTCCGGGCGGTATCTTTGATGCTTATGACAAGGAAGTAACAGTATTCTCAAGAGCGGACCTTGTAGGAGTGGACGACTCAAATATAGGTCTTAAAGGTTCACCTACACAGATTGCAAAAGCATCCGATAAGGTAAGAAAGGGTGCAGGAGAGCAGGTAAACTTAAGTGAATCAGAGTCTGTTGACTACATCTTAGGCAAATTAAAAGAAACACATATCATCTAAAAAGGAGTCGTTTATGAGACAAAATACAGAAGAATACAGGGGAGTGTTTACATTTGCCCAGCAGGTAGACGGCAAATTAAGCGGTATTTCCCTTGAACTTATAGGAAAAGGTAAGGATTTGGCTGCCGACCTTAATACAGAGGTAACGGCGGTTCTTCTAGGATCTGATATAAAGGGTTTGGCACAGGAGCTTGCCGAGTACGGTGCCGACAGAGTGATTGTGGTTGACGATCCTAAACTTAAAGAGTATCGTACAGAGCCTTATACACAGGCGCTTGCAGCAGTTATAAATGAGTTTAAACCTGAGATATTCATTATCGGTGCTACAGCTATAGGTAGAGATTTGGGACCTAGAGTATCCGCAAGAGTCGGAACAGGTCTTACAGCAGACTGTACACAGCTTGAAATCGGTGACTATCCGCTTGTAGCTATTGCAGGAAGAGAGCAGAAGCATAATCAGCTTCTTATGACAAGACCTGCATTCGGCGGAAACACCATAGCAACTATTGCCTGCCCTGAGAACAGACCTCAGATGGCTACAGTTCGTCCGGGTGTTATGCAAAAGAAGGAAAGAGTTGCAGGAGCAAGGGCTGAGATTGTTGACTTTGATGCAAAGCTTGAAGAGAACAACAAGTATGTTGAGATCTTGGAGATCGTAAAGAATACAAAGACTACAGAAGATATCATGGCTGCAAAGATCTTGGTATCAGGCGGTAGAGGTGTCGGTTCATCTGAGAACTTCAAGATACTTAAGGACCTTGCAGATGCGCTTCACGGTACTGTAAGCTGTTCAAGAGCGGTAGTGGATGCAGGATGGATGCCTAAGGATCTTCAGGTAGGACAGACAGGTAAGACAGTTCGTCCGCATCTATACTTTGCAGTAGGTATCTCGGGTGCTATACAGCATCTTGCAGGTATGGAAGAGAGTGACATTATCATCGCTATCAATAAGGATGAGAATGCACCTATTTTCAGCGTTGCAGACTACGGTATTGTAGGAGATTTGAATAAGATTGTTCCTGCACTTACAGAAAAGATTAAGGCTGAGCTTGCTAAGGAAAACTGATATACTATAAACAGTTTCGCTATAACCTTAAAGGTTATAGCGATTTTTTTATAAAAAATATTGACATGAGAGTGAACTTTCGATATAATCGAATCACCTTATAAACATACTAATTTTATAGGTAAATAGGTTATATGACGGATATACAGTAGGAAGGAATGCTCATGGAAAAGAAAGAATTCAATCGCGGACATAAACATGAACACAATCACAAACATAACCATGACCACAGCCATGGCGTAGACCATATTCACAGCCACAGAAATCTTATAGGATTTGACGAAAACGGTATACCGACAATTACTTTAAAGTCGGACCATGAAGAAGACGGAGATGAAAAGGCGTTTATCAGAGATTATATGAATGCGGTTTCAGAGTACAGAAAGACTTTCCCTTCAAAGGATGAGGTTTTGGAAAATACTCCGGATCCGGCGGTAAGAGAGATGATCTTACGCCAGAATCAGCTTGGATTTGATACAACCTTTGACAGGTTTGATAAGCAGCAGCCGCAGTGCGGTTTCGGTATGGCTGGAATCTGCTGTAAGATCTGTAATATGGGTCCATGTAAGATAACTTCAAAGAGTCCGAAGGGAGTCTGCGGTGCGGATGCAGACCTTATAGTGGCAAGAAACTTGCTGCGTTCAGCCGCTGCCGGTGTAGCTCAACACGGTATGCACGGTCGTGAAGTTATTTTATCTTTGAAGTGGGCAGCCGAAGGAAAACTTGATTTACCTATTTTGGGACAACAAAAGATAAAGGATACCGCAAAGGCTTTCGGAATAAAGACTGAGAGAAGAAGTATAAAGAAGATTGCATCGGAACTTGCAGATGTGCTTTTGGATGATATGAGCCGTACAATTCCGGGAGATTATAAGATAATAGAAGCACTTGGATCAGAAGAGAGAAAAAAAGTTTGGAAAGAACTGGATATTCTTCCTATAAGTGCATACCATGAGGTATTTGAGTCTTACCATAAAACAGGTGTCGGTACCGACGGCGACTGGAAGAGTATTATGCAGCAGTTTTTACGTTGTGGACTTGCATTTACATACTCAGGTGTAGTAAGTACTTCTATAGCAACGGACGGACTTTTCGGAGTGGGAGACAGAGTTACATCAAAGGTAAATATCGGCGCTTTGAAAAAGGGATATGTAAATATTGCTGTACACGGACATCTGCCTACCCTTGTAAGTGAAATTGTAAAAGTAGGTCAGGAAGAGAAGTTTATAAACCTTGCAAAAGAGGCGGGAGCAAAGGGAATAAGATTCTACGGAATCTGCTGTTCGGGACTTTCAGCAATGTATAGATATGCCGGAGTTATTCCGCTTTCAAATGCGGTATCTGCAGAGCTTGTACTCGGTACAGGTGCACTTGACCTTTGGATTGCGGATGTGCAGGATGTATTCCCGTCTATAATGGAAGTTGCAAAGTGCTTCAGAACCACGGTCGTTACAACCAGTGAGTCTGCAAGACTTCCGGGTGCGGAGAGATTTGAGTATGATCATCATCATTCAAATATAGGAGAGACAAGAGCACTTGCTGAAAAGATAGTGCTCAGAGGTATTGAAAGCTTCAAAGGCAGACAGGGAATCCCTGTGTATATACCTCCATATGAGGTGGATGCCGAGGTAGGTTTCTCACCTGAGTATGTACATAAGCATTACGGCTCTATGAAGCCACTATATGAGGCGATAAAGGAGGGCAAGATACTCGGAATCGTAAATATGGTAGGATGTAACAATCCTAAAGTGGTGTATGAAAAATGTGTTATTGATGTAGCCAACGCACTGCTTAGAAACAATATTTTAATACTTACAAACGGATGTGCTTCATTCCCTCTTATGAAGATGGGATATTGCAATGTTTCAGGACAGGAGCATGCAGGTGAGAGCTTAAATGAATTCCTTGGAGATTTACCTCCGGTATGGCATGTAGGTGAGTGTATTGATAATACCAAATCAAGCGGAATCTTTGCAGGTGTTGCAGGTGAGGCGGGCAAGCCGCTTTATGAAATGCCTTTTGCATTTACATCTCCTGAGTGGAGCAATGAAAAGGGTATAGATGCGGCGCTTGGATTCAGACTTATGGGTATAAATTCATATCACTGTGTGGAGGCACAGATACACGGTTCAAAGAACGTTATAGAGTTCTTAAAAGAAGGTACAAAAGACTTACTTGGTTCCGTGATGGTGGTAAACCCGAATCCGGATGCGCTTGGTGAAAAAATAGTTGCCGATATTATTGAAAAGAGAAAGGCTTTCGGTTGGGCTGTTCCTGATGAAATAGTACATAAAGATGAAGAACTTACACTTGTGTAAGTCTTATGGGCAAGGCTTGAGGCCTTGCCTTTTTTATTTGAAATTTGAATTTAAAGTATAAAATAACTTATTTTTAAAGAGAATTAGTATGAATATAGATATTTATATTTTTATAAAAAATTTTTTATTGTCAAAAAAATACTTATAATTAAAATAAATAAATAAAATTACTGCATATTATTTGATTGTAAAATATTTTGTCAGAAGATTTGATAAAATTATATTTGCTTTTATTTTTATTGTACTTGTGTTAATATGAGTGCATCAGAGAGATAAGGCAAGTGGGCACTGCAAAGGCGCAGGGTTTGTTTGCCTTTTTCATTTATCTGAGAGAAATATTTCTTTATGGAGCTCCTTGGTGTAAATTCTTTAAAAAAGGTGGGAACAATGTTAGGAGTTATTTTACTGTATGTCGGTATGGTCCTTATGAGTAACGGATTTTATCGACTTGAAAAGATAAATGACAAGTCAAATGTGGTAATGAATATATTTACAGGCGGACTTGGACTTATCTTGAATTTAATCGCCATAGGTTACGGTGCGGTGACAGGTGCGGATGCAAGCTGGTTTTATGCAAGTGCTACAGGACTTTTGTTTGCATTTACATATCTGTACACAGCCATAAATACCATATGGGATTTGGATCAGCGTCTATATGGGTGGTTTAGCCTTTTTGTTGCTATAAATTCTATTCCTGCAGGTCTGCTTTGCTTTTATGGCTACGGTGGAAACTTTTTGTACGGAATTATATGGTGGCTATGGGGTATTTTATGGCTTACAGCCTTTATAGAAATCAATTTGAAGAAAAATCTTGGGAACTTTGTTCCGTACCTTGCAATTTTTGAGGGAATTGTGACGGCTTGGATTCCGGGATTTCTTATGTTGGTAGATAAGTGGCCAAAGTAGAAAGGAAGATGTTATGCAGTTGACTGAACGTGAGCAGGAGAAGATGATTGTTAGTCTTGCCGCTATGATTGCGCAAAGAAGAAAAGATAAGGGATTGAAGTTAAATCATCCTGAGAGTGTCGCAATTATCACAGATTATATTCTGGAAGGAGCAAGAGAAGGTAAGAGTGTAGCGGATCTTATGAACGAAGGAGCAAAGGTACTTACCAGAGATGATGTAATGGAAGGTGTACCTGAGATGATTCATATGATTCAAGTAGAAGCAACATTTGTGGACGGTACAAAGCTTGTTACCATTCACGATCCGATTAGATAGGAGTAGATATGATTCCGGGAGAGTATATTTTAAAAAAAGAGCCTGTTGATTACAATGTAGGTTATGAGGCGATTAAAATAAAAGTAAAAAATGTAGGTGACAGAGCCGTTCAGGTAGGTTCGCATTTTCATTTCTATGAAGCAAATGAGGAAGGACTACAGTTTGACCGTGAAAAGGCATATGGCAAAAGACTTGATATTGCGGCAGGTACCGCAATTCGTTTTGAGCCGGGCGAGGAAAGAGAAGTATCTTTGATTGACTTCGGCGGAAAGAGAAGGATATTCGGTTTTAACAATAAGGTTAATGATTATTTAGATAGGAAATAGTAAGGAGATACATATGAGTTTTAAAATGGATCGAAAAGCCTATGCTTCACTGTACGGACCTACTGTAGGAGACAGTGTAAGACTGGGTGATACCAATCTTTTTGCCTGCATTGAAAAAGATTATACTGTATACGGACAGGAGAGCATCTTCGGAGGCGGTAAGGTACTTAGAGACGGAATGGGTGTCAATGCCACAGAGACAAGAAGAGATAATCCGAAGGTAGCGGATACTATTATCTCAGGTATCACTATAATTGATTATACCGGAGTTTATAAGGCTGATATCGGTATTCGTGACGGAAAGATTTTGGCTATAGGTAAGGGCGGAAACCCTGACAATATGGATAATATAGATTTTGTTGTAGGTGCTTCTACAGAGGCTATTGCAGGTGAGGGACTTATAGTAACCGCAGGAGGTATTGACCTTCATGTTCACTATATTTCACCGGGACTTGCTCATGCGGCACTTGACAACGGTATTACAACACTTTTCGGCGGAGGAACAGGACCTGCCGACGGTACAAACTCCGCGACCACAACACCGGGTGCGTTCCATATAGCAA
>ERZ773087.1342-NODE-1342-length-15868-cov-72.845886_pt1 | contig 15868 bp, 18 predicted proteins | sample MGYA00511375_ERZ773087 | MGnify/ENA primary metagenome ERZ773087 (study PRJEB29015, sample SAMEA2737995) | human oral metagenome | biome: human oral; feature: human-associated habitat; material: dental | place: China | collected 2063 ...
TTTAAAGAGGATTCCCTATGAAATTACAAAAACCAAAAGGAACGCAGGATATTTTGCCTGCTGAGTCTGCTAAATGGCAGTACGTTGAGGGCTTTGCCCGTGAAATTTTTAAGCGCTATAACTACGCAGAAGTTCGCACGCCTATTTTTGAGCATTACGAGGTCATCAGCCGTTCTGTCGGGGATACGACTGATATCGTAACCAAAGAAATGTACGACTTTTACGACAAGGGTGACCGTCACATCACCCTCCGTCCAGAAGGAACTGCGCCCGTTGTCCGTTCCTATGTGGAAAATAAACTCTTCGCCCCAGAAGTGCAAAAGCCAAGCAAGTTCTATTACATGGGACCTATGTTCCGTTATGAGCGTCCACAGGCAGGGCGTTTGCGCCAGTTCCATCAAATCGGTGTTGAGTGTTTTGGTTCAAGCAATCCAGCTACCGATGTGGAAACCATCGCTATGGCAGCCCATTTCTTGAAAGAAATCGGTATCCAAGGTGTCAAATTGCACCTCAACACTCTTGGGAATCCTGAGAGCCGTGCGGCCTATCGTCAGGCTTTGATTGACTATTTGACACCGCTCAAGGAGACCTTGTCTAAGGATAGCCAACGTCGCTTGGAGGAAAATCCTCTCCGTGTCTTGGACTCTAAGGAAAAAGAAGACAAGGTGGCAGTAGAGAATGCGCCGTCTATCTTGGACTTCCTTGATAAAGAAAGCCAAGCCCACTTTGATGCTGTGCGTCAGATGTTGGAAACTCTCGGAGTAGACTATATCATCGATACCAATATGGTGCGTGGTCTAGACTACTACAACCACACGATTTTTGAGTTCATTACAGAGATTGAGGGCAATGACTTGACAGTCTGTGCAGGAGGTCGCTACGATGGTTTGGTTGCCTACTTTGGAGGCCCTGAAACTGCGGGATTTGGTTTTGGACTTGGTGTAGAGCGCCTGCTTCTCATTCTTGAAAAGCAAGGTGTTGCCCTCCCTATCGAAAATGCCCTAGATGTTTATATTGCTGTTTTAGGAGAGGATATAAATGCCAAAGCCTTGCAGTTGGTACAAGCCCTTCGCCAGCAAGGATTCAAAGCAGAGCGTGATTACCTCAATCGTAAACTAAAAGCTCAGTTCAAGTCAGCCGATGTCTTTGCGGCTAAGACCCTCATTACCCTAGGAGAGAGTGAAGTCGAAAGCGGACAAGTGACAGTTAAGAACAACCAAACCCGAGAAGAAGTTCAAGTGTCACTTGAGGCAATCAACCAAAACTTCTCAGAAATCTTTGAAAAATTGGGCTTTTAATGACAGATAAACTGGTCAGGATCTTATTCCTGACCTTTTTCTTTTGCAAAATGACAAAAATCATAAACTTTTTGACAAATATTATTGTCAAAAAGAAAAAGATGTGTTACAATATAAGCAAGTTAAGAGAAAAGGAGAAAAGACGATTATGTGGGCATTAGGATTTGTACCTCTTGTGATTATGTATTATATCTACCATTCCCAAAAGGTCAAGAAACTAGAGAATAAAATCAAAAGAATTGAGCAAAAAGAGAAAGGAAATATAGAAATGTCAAGAATTTTAAAAGAATTGATTGAGAAAAAACCAACAATCGTTGGACAATTATTTGGAACAGACAACTGGGAAGTTGTGGATGTTGATGAGGAATGGGTCAAGCTACGCCGTGTTGATAAAAAGGGAAAAGAAAAATTCAAACTACAACGCATTGAGGATATCCAAACCGTTGAATTTGACGGAAAGTAGGTGTGTAACATGCAACTAAAAAATCGTCTAAAAGAGCTGCGGGCTCGCGATGGCCTCAATCAAACTGAACTAGCCAAGCTAGCAGGGGTTTCCAGGCAGACCATCAGTCTACTAGAACGGGACGAATACACCCCGTCCATTGTGATTGCCCTGAAGATTTCACAGATATTCAATGAACCAGTCGAGTCGGTATTTCGTATAGAGGAGGATGAGTGATGAACAAGTATAAAGTGATTTATTATATGAGTGTTTTTGCCTTTATTGTGAATGCTTTTGCTATGATTGGAACATTATTCGGTTGGTTTTATTTTGTTGAAAGTAAGTATTTGTTTTGGATTAATTTAGTCCTCTTGTCCATTCTCAATTGGTTAAAGAAGAAGGAGAAAAATGATGAACAAGTATAAAGTGATTTATTATGTAGTTGCCATAGCCTTATTAGTCAGCGTATTTCTACTGATTGGGATGGACCTAGGCTGGTTTAATCCATATCAAAGCGACCAATTTGTTTGGGCCTACTTTGCTCTCATCCCAGTAGTTGACTGGATTGAAAAGAAACCCAAAAATCTAGCAAGTGAAAAAGGAGAATGAATATGAAAAAGTTTTTAGCGGGTTTTCAAGTCGATACTGAGCACAAAGAACTTGCAGGTGTTTGTGCAGGTTTAGGAAATTATTTTAACATTCAAGCCAATATCGTTCGTTTGGTGACAGTTTTGTTGTTTCTCTCTTCGACAGAGATTGGGATTATAACAGTAACTCTCTATGCCTATCTAGCAGGTTGGCTTGGCAATGAACCTTTGGGGGATGGAGCAAAAAAAGCTAGAAACCAAGCTATTCTCTTACTTGCTGTTTGTTTGATTTTGGTGTCACTTGGAACAGAAGGCTTAACAGCTATTTATGAATCAGGGAAAGCATTTGGTCAGTGGTTAGTTGGATTGGTTTAGTTTAGAAAGAGGATGAATATGAAAAAGAAACATTTATTAATTTTGTTGGGGAGTTTACTATTAGGTGTTTTATTGGAAATGATCGGTACTGGCTTTGCTAGTCTTCGTTCAGAAATTTCTCAAGATCAAGTACTGTTTGTTTTAGATACCTTCTTTTTCTGGCTTGGAATTATTTCAACAATTTTAGCTCTTTATTTTACCAGAATGAGTCGTAAAGCCTACAATAACTACCAAAGAGAAGAAGACGATGAACAAAGTGAACAAGACTATATTAGGATGTATCGTTTCTTAGATTATGGTACAGTGGCTAACAGTATTTTGATAATTAGTATGTTATTCAGCTTAGTTGCTATGTTTCCTGAGTTTAGATTATCTTTATCTCCTTTTCTCTTAGCCATACTTGTAATTTTTGTGGGTAGCTATTGCTTCAACACGACTAGCTTGATCCGTAATTATAAACTTTCTATCATGGCAACCCCTAAGGAAATGTTAGAATTCCTAGATACTTATGATGAGGGAGAAAAACAAGCAGAAATGGAAGAAGCTTACTTAATCTTGTTCAAGATTAATCAGACAATCTTGCCAGCTATCTATATTCTCTTGATGGTTTTATCACTGGTGTTAGGTGAGGTACAGTTGATTGCTTTAATTATAGCGGTTGCTATTCATATTTATATCAACCTTGCACAATTAAGAAAAACAAAACGTTACTTTAAGTAAAAGGAGTTCCTATGATTCGTGTTGAAAATGTAAGCAAAAGTTTTGGAGGCAAGAAAGCTCTGCATCAGATTTCTTTTGAGATTCAAGAGGGTGAAATCTTTGGTTTCCTAGGGCCTTCAGGCTCAGGTAAAACAACTATGATCAATGTTCTGACGGGTCAGTTGGCTGCAGATCAGGGGGAGACAGTTCTCCTAGGGAAGTCCTCTCGAAATTTGACTTCAAATGATTTGGAACAAATCGGGATTGTTAGTGATGGCAGTGGTTTTTATGAAAAGATGAGCCTCTATAAAAATCTGCTCATTTATGCAAAATTATATGGCCTTAAAGCTTCTAGAGTAGATACAGTGCTTGATCAAGTTGGGTTATCAGATGCCAAAAATCTTATCGCAGAAAAACTATCTACAGGTATGAAACAGCGAATGTTCTTGGCTCGTGCTCTTCTAAATGCTCCCAAAATCCTCTTTCTAGATGAGCCAACAAGTGGTCTTGATCCTACCACTTCAAAATCGATTCATGCTCTCTTACAGAAATTGAAGCAGGCTGGGACAACGATCTTTTTAACAACCCACGATATGAATGAAGCAACCTTACTTTGTGATCGACTCTCTCTTTTAAATAAGGGAAAGTTGATTGAGTATGGTAGCCCACAAGAGATTATCCAGAAATACCATGTAGATAAAAAGGTCCGTTTACGCTATCAAGATGGGCGCGAGCAAGTGATTCCTTTTGAAGAACTGCCTCATTTGAATACGACAAATCTAATAGCTGTTCATTCTTGTGAACCGACTTTAGAAGAAATCTTTATTAGATTGACAGGAGAAAAGTTAGATGTTTAGAAAATTAAATGCCCTTCTTTGGTTAAGGTTGCAAGTTCTTATTAGCAATTCAACCTTGTTAGCGACTTTATTAATGCCCTTTGGTATTGCTATCCTGTATAATGAGTTCTTAAACAAGAGTGGAGAACTGACTATGTTTCTCCTCTCTACGAGTTTGACGATGGTCTTGAGTATGGGAAGTGGTTATATGGTATCGATTATGATGGCTGAGGATAAGGAAAAACGTAACCTTAAATCCCTCATACTAAGTGGTGTGACAGCAACGGAGTATACTCTGAGCATGATGGCTCTTCCTCTTCTAGTGGTGCTTCTTTCGATGGTTGTTCTACCTCTGTATCTTAAAGTTGATTTGACAAACTACTTTCTTACCTATGGTCTCTATCTGCTTCTGGCAACTATCAGCATTATCTTTCTTAACATTCTTATCGGTGCAGTATCAGATACTCAGTCTAAGGCGCAAGTATATAGTATTTTTCCTATGCTGACCTTCTCTTTCTTGCCCACTCTTGCTGATCAAAATGAAACTGCGCAAAAATTGTTGGACTATTCTTTCATTGGTCCATTGGTAAGTCTGTTAAAAGCAGGTGGTGGAGAGTTATCTTTGAGAAGTCTTGGTCTTTTGCTAGCATGGGTCCTTTTGCTAGGATTAGCTAGTCTCTTCGTATTGAAAAATAGTTATAAAGGAAAATAGGAGTCTTTTATGAAATTACTTAAAAATCTTGGCTGGTTTCTTCTAGCTGTTCTATCCTTTTTCTTTGGTTATGGTCTAGTTCAGAGTATGGCTTTATCAGCTCTTGGGATGGGAGCTTCAATCTTTGGAGTCTTGCCACTCTATATCGTCCTGTCAGGAGCCTATGTTTATGGAGTTTACAGATGGTATCAGACAGAAAAGGTTAGCATCCAGACAACAGCTTTTAATCGTTATATCTGGTTGCCTACTCTGGTTTTGCTAGTAGCGATTATAGCCCAGTTCTTTTTGCCAGATGATCCGTCGGTCAATCAACAGACTGTATCACAACTGACAGTTGCTCAGCCTGTCTTTGGTTTCTTTATGGTAGTTGTCTTTGCTCCTCTGACGGAAGAACTCATTTTTAGAGGGATGTTAGCGCGCTATCTCTTTCCTAAGCAGAACAACAGCAAACAGACAGCTCTGTTTCTCCTCGTATCGAGTGTGCTTTTTGCCTTGATTCATTTTCCAGGGACTTTGCAACAGTTTTTAGTTTATGCCAGTCTGGGATTGAGTTTGGGTCTGGCTTATGTGAGCCGAAAAGGTCTTCTTTATAGCATTTCTTTACACGCTTTGAATAATTTAATCGGCTTTTTGATGATACTCATGCTATAATAGAGTCAGGAGGTCACATGAAACGAGTAATTTTATTAGCAGTGATACAGGCGGTCGTTCTCTTCTTTATCATCGGGGCACTTGCCTATGCCTTTAAAGGCGACTTCTTTTACAACTATCTAGCAATTGTCTTTGCGCCTATTGCTGGAATCTTACGTTTTGCTTCGGCTTATGCGACGGAGATTGTCCTACCCAAAAAGGCAGCTGAAATCGCAGAAAAACGTAAAGAAGGTCAAGAATCAAAATAGGAAAATCCGATGGCGTCTTCATCGGATTTTTTGATGTTGTTATGATTTTTTAGCACTTCTTTTTGATTTTTACAGACAATCAAACTTTTCTGCTGATTTTCATGAAGAGCCTGAGCTTTTATGGTAAAATAGTAACAGAATAAAAGAGGAGAGAAACAATGAAACGTAGTATGTATGCTGGTCGTGTTCGTGAGGAGCACATTGGACAAGAAATTACCTTGAAAGGCTGGGTTGCCCGTCGTCGTGACTTGGGCGGTTTGATCTTTATCGATCTTCGTGACCGTGAAGGAATCATGCAGTTGGTTATCAATCCAGAAAAAGTTTCAGCAGAAGTCATGGCAACAGCTGAAAGTCTTCGTAGCGAATTTGTTATCGAGGTGACTGGACAAGTCGCTGCGCGTGAGCAAGCCAATGATAAATTGCCGACTGGTGCGGTTGAGTTGAATGTGACAGCTTTGACTGTGTTGAATACAGCCAAAACAACACCTTTTGAAATTAAGGATGGGATTGAGGCCAATGACGATACACGTTTGCGTTACCGTTACCTTGACCTTCGTCGTCCAGAAATGCTAGAAAACCTTAAGCTTCGTGCTAAGGTGACCCACTCTATCCGCAACTACTTGGATGAGTTGGAATTTATCGATGTAGAGACGCCATTCCTTTCTAAGTCAACACCAGAAGGGGCGCGCGACTACTTGGTACCATCTCGTGTCAATAAAGGGCATTTCTACGCTCTTCCTCAAAGCCCACAGATTACCAAACAGCTCTTGATGAATGCTGGTTTCGACCGCTATTACCAAATCGTCAAATGTTTCCGTGACGAGGACTTGCGTGGTGACCGTCAGCCTGAGTTTACTCAGGTCGACTTAGAAACGTCTTTCCTTAGTGAGCAAGAAATCCAAGATATCACAGAAGGCTTGATTGCGCGCGTGATGAAAGAAACCAAAGGCATCGAAGTGACGCTTCCATTCCCTCGTATGAAGTACGATGACGCGATGGCTCTTTATGGTTCTGACAAGCCAGATACGCGTTTTGACATGTTGCTTCAGGACTTGATAGAAGTGGTCAAAGGTTTAGACTTCAAAGTCTTTTCAGAAGCACCTGCTGTTAAAGCCATTGTGGTCAAAGGCGCTGCGGATAACTACTCACGTAAAGACATCGACAAGATGACCGAAGTAGCCAAGCAGTATGGAGCTAAGGGCCTTGCTTGGGTCAAGGTTGTGGATGGAGAATTAAATGGACCAGTTGCTAAGTTCTTGACTGGCATCCAAGAAAGCTTGATAACAGCACTTAGTCTTGAAGATAAGGATTTGGTTCTATTTGTGGCGGATACGCTTGAAGTGGCGAATGCAACGCTTGGTGCCCTTCGTGGACGTATTGCCAAAGAGCTTGGCTTGATTGATAACGATAAATTCAACTTCCTTTGGGTGGTTGACTGGCCAATGTTTGAATGGTCTGAAGAAGAAGGTCGCTACATGAGTGCCCACCATCCGTTCACTCTTCCACAGGCAGAGACCGCTCACGAATTAGAGGGTGATTTGGCCAAGGTTCGTGCCATCGCTTATGATATCGTCTTAAACGGTTATGAGCTTGGTGGTGGTAGTCTTCGTATCAACCAAAAAGACCTTCAAGAACGGATGTTCAAGGCTCTTGGTTTCTCAGCTGAAGAGGCTAATGATCAATTTGGATTCCTCCTTGAGGCTATGGACTATGGTTTCCCACCACATGGTGGTTTGGCTATCGGGCTTGACCGCTTTGTGATGCTCTTAGCGGGAGAAGAAAATATCCGTGAAGTGATTGCCTTTCCTAAGAACAACAAGGCGACAGACCCAATGACGCAGGCTCCAAGTCCTGTGGCTGCAAAACAGTTAGATGAACTGAGTTTACAAGTGGAAGTAAATGAAAAAGACTAAGTTTTATAAAATCCTACGCTATAGGATTCGCCGATTGGCCTATAATTTTCGGCTCTTGAAAGTACTACAGAGCATTTCTAAGGAGAAATATGATGAGAAAATCTCGGCTTCGATTGTCTATGGTTTTCTCTCAGCTGTTGCTGTGAATTTCTTTTTTCAGCCTGGGCATGTTTATTCTAGTGGGGCAACAGGTCTAGCTCAGATTTTTTCTGCCTTGAGTGAGAGATTTATTGGGATGACAATTCCAGTTTCCCTTACCTTCTATTTAATCAACATTCCGCTCATGATTGTGGCCTGGTATCAAATTGGACATAAGTTTACGGTTTTTACCTTCATAACAGTCAGTATGAGTTCCTTTTTCATTCAGATCGTTCCAGAGGTAGTTTTAACACAGGACCCTATTATCAATGCTCTTTTTGGGGGTGTCGTGATGGGAACTGGTGTCGGCTTTGCCTTGAAAAATAATATTTCTAGTGGCGGAACGGATATTGTTAGCTTAACTGTTCGTAAGCGGACGGGCCGTAATGTCGGTAGTATTTCCTTCATGGTGAATGGGGTGATTATGCTGATTGCGGGTCTGACTTTTGGCTGGACCTATGCTCTTTATTCGATGATTACTATCTTCGTATCCAGTCGGGTAACGGATGCTGTATTTACTAAGCAAAAGAAAATGCAAGCCATGATTATTACGAGTTGTCCAGATAAGGTTATCGAAAAAATCCACAACCGCTTGCATCGGGGAGCTACCATGATCAATGGTGCAGAAGGGACCTATAATCATCAGGAAAAGGCAATTCTGATTACAGTAATAACTCGGGCTGAGTACAATGATTTTAAATATATTATACGTAAAACCGACCCGCAAGCCTTTGTCTCTGTTTCAGAGAACGTCCATATCTTAGGACGTTTTGTGGAGGAATAAGCAAGAGCTAATCTATAGGATGTTCTTATACAAAATAAAATAAGTCTGAGACACTAGTGTCTCAGACTTATTTATATTTCTACACCTATAAAGTTTTTTATGCTCAAAAAGATTAGTTATCTGCTTCTTTTTTGATAAAAGAACCGATGAAAGAACCAGCAATTGCCAATGCGAGAACCCAATAAAAAGGACTAGAAGTGTCTTGGAAGCCAAAGAAAAAGCTTCGTGCTAAAAAGAGAGCAAAGTAGATTTTCGGATCTTTATAGAACTCCCAATGGAAATGGTAGCTACCAGCTGGGTAAGTCCGATGATGTATATTTGGAACAAAAATTTGCAGAAGGAGTAAAAGAACTACAAAAACAAAATAGATAAGGTTTGGGGCATCAATACCTGCATAAGGCTCAAGCATGCCTAAAAACAGCAACAAAAGCAAGATATAAAAACGTCCTTCAAACCAGAAGTCTTTATTAAAATGAAATCCTGTCATGATGTTTACCTCCGCTATTCTATTATTTTGTATCCGTTTTTTATATTATAACTCTGTTTATCAATTTTTGCAAAAGGCGTGCTAACATAGACTTATTCTGTGACCTTGTTTTGTTGTTTATGTTGTGCAATCCACTCGGGTAAGGTTGTTTCATTTTCGTTTAAAATTTCGAAACTTCCATCTTTCTTTAAATATACCAAAGTTGGGACACCTTCTACATTATATTTTTTCATAATTTCTTGAATTTCATTGTTGTTTTGCGAATTTTCTGTATCAAAATAGTATACTGTGAATGGAGGTGAATAGTAATCTAGAGCTTCCTTTAGAACAGGAACAAACTCTTTACAAAATGGACAAGACTCACGACCAAAGTATAACAAGCTGTCAGATTCTAACTGATTATTGTTTATTTCGGTTGGAGTAACTCTTTTGAAGTCTTTGATTATTTCTCTATACATCCTGGTTAATTTTAAATCATATTTTTCATCACTAGATTTTTCTAAAGAGGCATTTTCCATATTATTCGAACTGTTAACACTCTTATTTGAATCTATTGTTTGAGAGCAGCCACTTATAAAACAAAGAGTAGCTGTAATGAGTAATAAATTTTTAAATTTGAAAATCATCTTCATAATTTTCCACCTTAATAAATCAAAATAAGAAAAGAGAGGGACATCCGTAGAATTAAATTATCACCATTTTAACTAATATAACTATTTTATATAACTCAGACGTTATAACATCTATATGCTAAATTGCCAAGACTGCTAATAACTTCTGGCCATCCTCTTCCGGGAGAAATAGCGACACGGAAAAGTGCCCAAATACAGTTAACTTGTGCTTGAGTAAGACCTGCTGAAGCAGAAGAGTCTTTCAAACAGTACCGTCTGTAAGTTGCGCTATTTTTATTCATATCTCCGCACACACCACGATCTCGCATGATTGTCGCTTCATGATGATTTAAGGTATCGGCATGGGCGGTTGTAGATGTTGATATAATTCCTCCACATAAGGAAAAACTAAGTAATGTTATGGCATATCAATCTAAAAAATTTGTTCATTGTTATGTGCCTTTCTTAAAAAATTCATGGAAAAAGACATGAAATCAGTTCTAAAAAATTTGTTCGTTATTCGACCAAAAATATTAGTGATAAAATAGTGATAATACTAGTAACTACCATGATGTTCCCTCCTTTATTTTATTGACAAATTTAGTATAACTTTTTTGAATAAAAAAGAACATGACATCTATGTCATGTTCTGATACTTTTTTAAGTGTTTTTTCATTTCGTAGCTGATTCTTTCCTCAAGAACAATATCACTAAAGGATTGTGCACAGATAATAGCTTGGTTAAATAATTTTGTAGCCTTTTCCAAGTTGTTGTCCACAAATAAAACGTAAGTTGCTTTCATCATATCTATACTCGGTTTTTGTTGAAAATCCTGAGTTTCTTGAATTATTTTATCAAGCATATTTAGGTAAGGATAAAGATCAGTATAATGTTCATTTTGATAGTGAAAAGCTGCTATAGTTACGAGATTTCGGGTCACGAGATAAAGATGGGTTGGGTTAGAATAGTCAACTAGTATCATCATCTTTTGTACTAACTGAGTAGCAGTTTGTATGTCTTTAGATCCTGCTAAACACATAAATAGAAATAATTTTATTATTAATAAATCATTTAAGGAATAGTTCTTTTTAAGTAATAACTGATCGAAATACTCTTCTAGTAGTGATTCACCATAGTCAGCCTTCTCTGTGGCAAAGATAGTAAAGGCAACCTGCATAGCTTTGATGGTAACCTGTTCTTCTTCTGGTAAGCTATCAAAAAAGTGTTCATATATTTCACCGAATAAAACATCTTTAAAATTCATTCTCTCTTTATCGCCGTATGTCATGAAATGAATTAATCGATGTTTAAGCTCTAGATATCGGGATGGTAATATAATTTGAGATTCATCAACGATTAATGACATTGGAACACCTAATGTAGATGAAATATATTTCAATTTAGAGAAACTTGGAAAAGACTCTCCTTTTTCAATTCGAGCTAATTGACGTATAGTTAGCTCGCTTTCGTCATTGCAAAAGCTTTCTCGAGTTAATCGTTTCTCTTCTCTCAATTTCCGTATTTTATATCCTAGTTCCTGTTTTTGCTTTTTCATATTTCTCCTCCTTTTTATGTGTGATCTTTATCGTAATTGATACAGTTTGGTTCGATTTATAAAATGACGAGATGTTAAAAGCAATTCATTTTGCTATGACGATTTATACGGGGATACCTATATCATTATTTTAAGTTATTTGCCTGTTTTTTTCAAGTGGATTTGATGAAGTGAATTTCTCTACAAAATTTTATATAAATATAAAGGTTGTCATTAAAAATGATAACTTTTAGTAAAATATAATTTAAAAAGGTTTGAATTGATTTAGAAGGAGTAAAAAAACTCAATCTACATTTGAAGATTGAGTTTTTTGATTCTTACATTTTTTCTGGAGCATCAACACCAAGTAGGCGGAGAGCTTCTTTTAGGACTACGGCTGTAGAGTAGCTGAGAGCCAAACGGCTATCGCGTTCTGGGCTTTCGTCTAAGATCCGTGTGTGTGCGTAGTATTTATTGAAGGCTTGAGCCAAGCTGATAGCATACTTAGCGATCAATGATGGCTCATAGTTATCTGCAGCACGTTTTACAACACGGCTGAAGTCTTGGAGGAGCTTGATGATTTCCCAGCTTTCAGCATCGTTTAGACGATAGTCAGCATTTGCATCAGGTGTGAAATCTGCCTTACGAAGGATAGATTGGATACGAGCATAAGCGTATTGGATGTAAGGGCCGGTTTCTCCTTCAAAGGAGACCATGGCTTCCAAGTCAAAGTCATACCCATTGCGACGGTCTGTCTTCAAATCGTAGAATTTAACCGCACCGACACCAACTGCATGAGCAACAGCTTCTTTGTTTTCAAGTTCTGGATTCTTGTCTTCAATTTGAGATTTTGCACGGCTAATTGCTTCTTGCAAGGTTGGCTCAAGAAGAATGATATTTCCTTTACGTGTAGACAGTTTTTGACGGTTCTTAGTAACGAGACCGAAATCTACGTGAGTCATATCATCGCTCCAGTCAAATCCCATCTTCTTAAGGACAGCTTTAAGCTGGCGGAAGTGGTTAGACTGTTCTTGTCCTACGACATAGATGCTTTTGACGAAGTTGTAGGTACGAGCTCGGTACATAGCGGTTGCAATATCACGAGTGATGTAAAGCGTAGCTCCGTCAGATTTTTTGATCATAGCTGGAGGAAGGTTGACATCATCAAGGTTGACAATGCTCGCACCTTTTGATTCTTCCAAAAGACCTTTTTCTTCAAGGATTTTAATCCCTTCATCCATCTTGTCATTGTAGAAGGCTTCACCGTTTAAGCTGTCAAACTCAACCCCGAGAAGTTCATAGATACGGTTGAATTCGACCAAGCTTTCGTCACGGAACCATTGCCAAAGTTCAGTTGCTTCTGGATCACCATCTTCTAGCTTTTTAAACCAAAGGCGTCCTTCGTCATCCAAGGCGGGGTCGTTTTCGATTTCGGCATTGATACGAACATAGAGTTGTAGCAGTTCGTCGATAGGATTTGCTTCGACAGCTTCCTTGCTTCCCCATTTTTTATAAGCGACCATGAGGAGACCGAATTGTTTACCCCAGTCACCCAAGTGGTTGATTTTGATGGTATTGTAGCCCATTTTGCGGAAGATGTTAGAAAGAGCATCTCCGATAACGGTAGAGCGCAAGTGACCAACTGAGAAAGGCTTGGCAATGTTTGGGCTTGAAAGGTCGATAGTAACATTTTCGCCCTTACCTTCATTTTGTTGTCCGTAGTCAGCCCCTTCTTTGACCACTTCTTTGATAACTTGACCAGAAATCTCAGCCTTGTTCAAGAAAAAGTTGACATACGGTCCAGTCGCAACAACCTTGTCAAAGTGAGTTGTATCAATCTTTTCGACAATATCAGCTGCAATAGCTTGAGGAGCCTTGCGTTCTACTTTGGCCAATGAGAAAGCAGGAAAGGCGATATCTCCTAAATCAGAACTTTTTGGCTGTTCGAGTAAATTTAAAATAGCGTCTTGGTCCAGGCTGTCAATCACCTTGGCCAATTCGCTGGCAATGATCTGTTTATTATCCATAGGTGCTCCTTTGAGTCTTTTAATATTACTATTTTATCACATTTTTAAAGGAATCTTCAAATTTTTTGGGTATCATAACAATTTTTTGGTATAATTTAGAGTATAAATATACAACTACCGAGGGGAAAATGAAAAAGAAGAAACGTCATGACTTAATCAAGAAAATGATTAAAGAGGAGAAGTTAGGGACACAAAAGGATATCCAGACTCGTCTGGAAGAAGAGGGTATTTATGTAACTCAGACGACTTTATCCCGCGATTTGCGAGAAATTGGTCTAATTAAAGTCAAGAAAAACGGCCAGCTCTATTATGTTTTAGCGCAAGAAACGGCTCGAATTGATTTGACTGAGGTTTTGTCTTACCATCTTAGAGGGGTAGCCCGTGCGGAATTTACCTTGGTTTTGCATACACGCTTGGGAGAAGCTGCAGTGCTGGCTAACATCATTGATGAAAATAGGGATGAGAGGATTTTAGGTTCCTTAGCAGGTGCCGATACCCTCCTATTAATTTGCCGTAACCAGGATACTGCCAAAGAAATCGAAGAGCAGATTTTGGCAAAGATGTAAATTGAAGAATGAAATAGGGCTGAGACAAAAGTTTCAACCTTTTTCTATTTATGGTAAAATCAGGTAAGATGATTCTTGGGTAACCATTAGAGTTCATGGTATAGCAAAAGGTGCTCAGGATTTAAGTGACTAGAGAGTTGGAGCCTACAGGCCTAACTTGTCAACGAGAGAGGAAACTATGGCAACAGAAAAAATATCGCCAGGTATGCAGCAGTACTTGGATATTAAAAAAGACTATCAGGACGCCTTCCTGCTGTTTCGTATGGGTGATTTTTATGAGTTGTTTTACGAGGATGCTGTTAATGCGGCACAGATTCTTGAGATTGCCCTGACCAGTCGTAATAAAAATTCAGAAAATCCGATTCCAATGGCGGGTGTACCTTATCACTCTGCCCAGCAATATATTGATGTTTTGATTGAGTCTGGTTATAAGGTTGCCATTGCAGAGCAGATGGAAGATCCTAAACAGGCCGTAGGTGTAGTCAAACGCGAGGTGGTCCAGGTCATTACGCCGGGGACAGTAGTAGATTCTAGTAAGCCAGTCGGAGAAAATAACTTTTTGGTTGCTTTGGATAGGCAGGAGCAAGCTTATGGCTTGGCCTATATGGATCTGGCTACGGGAGAATTTCAGGTAACCAGCCTGTCAGACTTTGACCAAGCTTGTGGAGAAATTCGAAATCTCCGAGCTCGGGAAGTGGTCGTAGGTTATTGCTTGTCAGAAGATGAGCAACAGGTTTTGTCAAAACAAATGAATTTACTCCTGTCAGAAGTCAAGGAGGCAATGGATGACGTTCAGCTCTTAGGTGATGAGTTGTCATCTTTAGAAAAGCAGACGGCAGGGAAGCTTTTGGCCTATGTTTTTCAGACGCAGATGCGGGAGCTCAGCCATCTCAAAAAGGCCCATCATTATGAGATAAAAGATTTTCTTCAGATGGACTATGCGACAAAGACCAGTCTGGACTTGACTGAAAATGCCCGGACGGGCAAGAAGCATGGTAGTCTTTTTTGGCTCATGGATGAAACAAAAACAGCCATGGGAGGACGCTTGCTTCGTTCTTGGATCCAGCATCCCTTGATTGATAAGGGACGAATTATCAAGCGTCAAGATGTTGTTCAGGTCTTTCTAGATTATTTCTTTGAGCGGAGTGATTTGGCAGATAGTCTAAAGGGCGTCTATGATATTGAACGCCTGGTAAGTCGTGTGTCATTTGGTAAGACCAATCCCAAGGACCTCCTGCAATTGTCTTCTACTTTAAGCCATGTTCCTCAGATCCGGTCAATTTTAGAAACGATTGAAAGCCCAGCTCTGGAGAGTTTGGTGGCAAGGCTAGATGCGATTCCTGAGCTGGAAAATCTAATCAGCTCTGCGATTGACCCAGATGCTCCACAAGCAATTACTGAGGGCAATATCATTCGAACTGGTTTTGACGAGACTTTGGACCAGTACCGTTTGGTCATGAGAGAGGGGACTAGCTGGATTGCGGACATTGAAGCCAAGGAGCGAGAGGCAAGTGGTATTACTAATCTGAAAATTGATTATAACAAGAAGGATGGCTACTATTTCCATGTAACCAATTCTCAACTCGGCAATGTCCCTAGCCATTTTTTCCGAAAAGCAACCTTGAAAAATTCTGAGCGTTTTGGTACGGAAGAGCTGGCGCGCATTGAAGGCGAGATGTTGGAGGCGCGTGAGAAGTCTGCTAATCTGGAATATGAGATCTTCATGCGCATTCGTGAAGAGGTCGGAAAATATATTCAACGGCTACAAGCCTTAGCTCAAACCCTAGCTACGGTCGATGTTTTACAGAGCTTTGCGGTTGTGGCTGAAAGTCAACACTTAGTCCGTCCAAGTTTTACAAGCAGTCGTAGTTTGCAGATTAAAAAAGGCCGTCATGCGGTTGTCGAAAAAGTCATGGGAGCCCAAAGCTACATCCCAAATAGTATCGAGCTGGATCAAGGA
>ERZ773087.1345-NODE-1345-length-15848-cov-46.813462_pt1 | contig 15848 bp, 27 predicted proteins | sample MGYA00511375_ERZ773087 | MGnify/ENA primary metagenome ERZ773087 (study PRJEB29015, sample SAMEA2737995) | human oral metagenome | biome: human oral; feature: human-associated habitat; material: dental | place: China | collected 2063 ...
GGCATCTTGCCTGTCTTATTCTCTTGACGTAGCCCGCTACGTCTTCAAGAATAAGTCAGACAATATGCTCAACAACACACAAAATCTGCACAGGCTCTAACGACCGATTTGGGTTAAAATGGTAAATATGTTTTACAAAACACATTTCTGTGGCCGCCACTTCTAGACAAACAAACCTGCCAAAACATATATAAAATGCGCTTACGAGGAGAAAAATGTAGCCGGCATAGCACCCTTATTCACCCCGATTTTTGCTATTTACTATGCTTTTGCATTTCTCTTTGAAGAAGAACTTCCCTAAATTTGGGTTCGAAACTACATGAAAATTCGGTTGAAACATCTGTGGTTGTAATGTGTTTTGCACCAAAACGCATTGCATTTAGCACCAAAATGCATTGCATTTAGCATCAAAACGCATTGCATTTAGCACCAAAATGCAGCACATTTAGCACCAAATAGCCCCCAAGCAACATACAAATAAATTATAACTGCTTGCTAATAAGTGATTTATCATTTACCGGCTAAAAGCCACTTGATGACTTTTAGCCGTGCGTATAATTATGCTGAAATCCCTTGTTAAACGTTAAAAGAAGGTATATTCTTGCGTTTTTATAGATAAATACCAGTAAATCAGTTTGTTATAAACTTCTGAAATACGCGCGTAAATTCGGCCTAAGTCTGGAAATTTCGCACCGGAGGCACTCATAATGTTAAATTATGGTGCAAATATTTTGCATTTTGTTGGCTTTGTTCTGCGCATGGTGCACCCGTATTCTAGATTTTTTATAGTCAAACAGAAATGGATTAGGAAAGTCATAAGTGCATCGTAAGCAAACAAAAACTGCTCCTTTTCTTTTGCGTAAAGGTTTATTGATGCTATGCTACGCACACCTTGCATTCTTCTAACAACTATTTTCCAACAGCAATTCTGTTTGACTATAAATAGATTGTTCACGCCTATTTGTTTTTGATTGATAGCCTGATTTCTGCCATAAGCCAGTAATGGGACTGAGAACAACCCTTCAAGGCAAATGTTTATCACTGCAAAGTATAAAGGGGGGAAGAGGGAGGAGGGTGAGCTTTAGCGAGCGTTTATTCGCAGGCTCAAAACTATTATCAGCACAAGGCGTAAAGTAGGAGAGGAAGGAGGGTGAGCTTTAGCGAGCGTTTATTCGCAGGCTCAAAACTATTATCAGTGCAAGGCGTAAAGTAGGAGAGGAAGGAGGGCGAGTGTAATTGTAGATTATTTGAGTCCCAAAAGGGCGTATAGCCCCAATAGCTATTGCCCCTTAAATAGTGGCTTACCACCTAAAAGAAATATTGCCCACATACGTTTATATTTCTAGTTTATCAATATTTAATAGGTTTAACCGAAACTTTAACGTAAAAATTTTGCGCCTCTCCATAAAAATAAGTACTTTTGCACTCGCTAAAAAGGTACATAAAATTTGTTAAATACAAGTCTTTCGATGCACAATTTAGTCTTACAATGCGCTTAAACAAAGCATTACCCTAGTTTTGCTGTGCGAGTGCATCTTCCATTAAAACAAGGATTAAGACTCATGCCCCGCAACTCGTCATAAAGCAACTGAAATGGTGCGAGTGCATCTTCCATTAAAACAAGGATTAAGACTTTCCTTACCAAACTCATTAAGGAAAAACTTACGAGCGTGCGAGTGCATCTTCCATTAAAACAAGGATTAAGACTTATAATAGTTCTTTGTATCTATACTATTATTATTTGTGCGAGTGCATCTTCCATTAAAACAAGGATTAAGACTTGATTTGAAAGTTTGATAATAAATAGTTCATATGGCTAGTGCGAGTGCATCTTCCATTAAAACAAGGATTAAGACAGCCTGAAAAAACCTCCTTGAATAAGGGATACTCTCTGTGCGAGTGCATCTTCCATTAAAACAAGGATTAAGACTAGCAAGGTTGTGTGACATGACAAGATAATCTTGTCCGTGCGAGTGCATCTTCCATTAAAACAAGGATTAAGACTGAGTTATATAATACTTTCATATGACCTTTTATGTCGTGCGAGTGCATCTTCCATTAAAACAAGGATTAAGACGGTGTGAAATCTCGTGAAGACTTTACTAACCATTTCGTGCGAGTGCATCTTCCATTAAAACAAGGATTAAGACAAAATTTGCATACTACTCATATACTTTAAATAGATTGTGCGAGTGCATCTTCCATTAAAACAAGGATTAAGACTATCTTTCGACTTAGGCTTCTTTGTGGTTTTACATAGTGCGAGTGCATCTTCCATTAAAACAAGGATTAAGACCTGGTTCTAGTGCGTTCAACGGGTTGAATGTTGATGCACGTGCGAGTGCATCTTCCATTAAAACAAGGATTAAGACGGTAATTTCGCTTTATATAGCGAATCAACCAGCGCACGTGCGAGTGCATCTTCCATTAAAACAAGGATTAAGACTTTCGACTTAGGCTTCTTTGTGGTTTTACATAGCGTGCGAGTGCATCTTCCATTAAAACAAGGATTAAGACTCGTTTGTTCCTCTGTACAAACTTTGTAAATTACAAATGTGCGAGTGCATCTTCCATTAAAACAAGGATTAAGACTCACATTGGCGGCTTCGTTCTTTTTAACAGGCATAAGTGCGAGTGCATCTTCCATTAAAACAAGGATTAAGACAGAAAAGTAAGGGTTTTACCCTTCCAATTGTCGTTGTGCGAGTGCATCTTCCATTAAAACAAGGATTAAGACTTCTAGTGCATTCAACGGGTTGAATGTTGATGCACTAAGAGTGCGAGTGCATCTTCCATTAAAACAAGGATTAAGACAACCATATCTTTCGACTTAGGCTTCTTTGTGTTTGTGCGAGTGCATCTTCCATTAAAACAAGGATTAAGACCGCCCGCATGTTTTCCTTTGACTGGCTGGCCGTTAGTGCGAGTGCATCTTCCATTAAAACAAGGATTAAGACACAGTTTCATTGCCTGAGGCATATTTTCCTCAGAGTGCGAGTGCATCTTCCATTAAAACAAGGATTAAGACTTATTGTAAGTAACATAATTTCACACTAGAAGTCCTGTGCGAGTGCATCTTCCATTAAAACAAGGATTAAGACACACGGCAAAAGTCTTTTTCAAATGTAAGTTTGCTCAGTGCGAGTGCATCTTCCATTAAAACAAGGATTAAGACTTCTTGGTGCTCATCGTGGTGAATTTCTTCATTGTGTGCGAGTGCATCTTCCATTAAAACAAGGATTAAGACTCTTGAAGAATTCTTGGATTGTCATAACTTTAATGAGTGCGAGTGCATCTTCCATTAAAACAAGGATTAAGACTCACGCAAGGCTTCTATTCTGTATAAAACTTTATTGTGCGAGTGCATCTTCCATTAAAACAAGGATTAAGACATTAAGATTGAACTTCTCAAAGAACTGTTTGATCGTCGTGCGAGTGCATCTTCCATTAAAACAAGGATTAAGACTTTTACCTTTGGAGCCTTTGCCGGTACTTTGATCTTGGTGCGAGTGCATCTTCCATTAAAACAAGGATTAAGACCCCTCAAGCCTTTCAATAAGCTTATACTGATGTTCGTGCGAGTGCATCTTCCATTAAAACAAGGATTAAGACCCAAATAAAAAAATAGTAAGAGTAGTGCTTTACACACTAGTGCGAGTGCATCTTCCATTAAAACAAGGATTAAGACTTGAGCATCTCCATATATCCAAGCATTTCCAAATACTGTGCGAGTGCATCTTCCATTAAAACAAGGATTAAGACTTTTGATAAGATTTATAAATTGTTCTTCAGTCATAGTGCGAGTGCATCTTCCATTAAAACAAGGATTAAGACTGCCGTGGGATGTCAGCCTTTTTAAGCGGTTATCTTTCCTGTGCGAGTGCATCTTCCATTAAAACAAGGATTAAGACACATACTAAAATCGAAATCGTTGATTACAGATGGTGCGAGTGCATCTTCCATTAAAACAAGGATTAAGACTTTAAGCTACTAAACTGTGTCATATCTTTTTATTTTGTGCGAGTGCATCTTCCATTAAAACAAGGATTAAGACAGAAGTCCTCGCAAGTTGGCTTGTTTATGCCGATAGTGCGAGTGCATCTTCCATTAAAACAAGGATTAAGACAAACAAATATCCTAGCGATATTGGACTAAATATTTTTGTGCGAGTGCATCTTCCATTAAAACAAGGATTAAGACTTGGGTAATCTGTACTCCCAGCCACCACTTATAAGTGCGAGTGCATCTTCCATTAAAACAAGGATTAAGACTTACGTAAATCACTCCAATCATATGTACTGGTATCTGTGCGAGTGCATCTTCCATTAAAACAAGGATTAAGACTAGGATATCATATCCTTCTCTGAAGTCTTCAACTATACGGTGCGAGTGCATCTTCCATTAAAACAAGGATTAAGACAAGCCTTCATATCTATTTTCCACTCTATTGGCAGTAGTGCGAGTGCATCTTCCATTAAAACAAGGATTAAGACCGCTAATGACAAGAAGTTTTTCTCACTACATGGTAAATAGTGCGAGTGCATCTTCCATTAAAACAAGGATTAAGACAGGATAGCCATTCGTCCCCTGTGTTACCTCTACTGTGCGAGTGCATCTTCCATTAAAACAAGGATTAAGACACTTCCAACCCGAACTCTTCCGCGAGGCTTTCCGCCGTGCGAGTGCATCTTCCATTAAAACAAGGATTAAGACCATGGACTCTAATCTATAAACTCCTTTCAGACCAGGTGCGAGTGCATCTTCCATTAAAACAAGGATTAAGACATAGAAGAGACTATCACGGTCTCGTTTCCCCTGCGTTCCGGTGCGAGTGCATCTTCCATTAAAACTAGGATTAAGACACGAAATCTCCATGTGTTTCAAACCCTTGCAGGCTTGAAAGTGCGAGTGCATCTTCCATTAAAACAAGGATTAAGACTTTACTACAACCTAAATTAAAAAGAATTGGGGATGCGTGCGAGTGCATCTTCCATTAAAACAAGGATTAAGACTGTGTATAAAAATCATTGAAAGTATCTATTAATGCTGTGCGAGTGCATCTTCCATTAAAACAAGGATTAAGACCTTATCACGTAATGCCTTTGTCACAGAAATCTTATAGTGCGAGTGCATCTTCCATTAAAACAAGGATTAAGACCCCCAATTTCTCGCAGGTCTTTAACAAATCTTGTACTGTGCGAGTGCATCTTCCATTAAAACAAGGATTAAGACTCTTCATGGACATGGGCTGGGACGGTGTCTTGCCCGTCCGTGCGAGTGCATCTTCCATTAAAACAAGGATTAAGACGTCTCTGAAAATACCTAGAGAAGGGTCAATCGGCAGGTGCGAGTGCATCTTCCATTAAAACAAGGATTAAGACTCGGCTGGAGCTTTGAAAAGTAAATTCGTTGTCATAGTGCGAGTGCATCTTCCATTAAAACAAGGATTAAGACAGAATAGAGGAAAGACACAGATAAAGTCGCTTTGTGCGAGTGCATCTTCCATTAAAACAAGGATTAAGACCATTAACAACATACTGAACCAGCGTTACTATAACGTGCGAGTGCATCTTCCATTAAAACAAGGATTAAGACTTCATCATGAAGCGTTTAGCCCACTTTGTTATCATAATGTGCGGGTGCATCTTCCATTAAAACAAGGATTAAGACATTTTTCGGCGAGGCTTTCCGCCTCTTCAAAGTCTTGTGCGGGTGCATCTTCCATTAAAACAAGAATTAAGACTCTAACTAAGTTTGCTTTTTTGAAACAACGCCACTCGTGCGGGTGCATCTTCCATTAAAACAAGGATTAAGACACCCCTCGATATTCCAAACTGGTGTCGTAATTTTAAGTGCGGGTGCATCTTCCATTAAAACAAGGATTAAGACATAAATAAAAACTAAGTCCATGATATTTTATTAGTGCGGGTGCATCTTCCATTAAAACAAGGATTAAGACTCCGACATGACCACTAGGCAGCTCCTGTTATTTCCGTGCGGGTGCATCTTCCATTAAAACAAGGATTAAGACTTTCGGCCAAGAAGTTGTTCTGTCTGTCCGCCCTGTGCGGGTGCATCTTCCATTAAAACAAGGATTAAGACGCCTTTATCTTGCCTTTGGCCGATATTTGTTTCAAAGTGCGGGTGCATCTTCCATTAAAACAAGGATTAAGACTCGTAGTCATAGGCTATATCAAGGCCTATCTTCCAGTGCGGGTGCATCTTCCATTAAAACAAGGATTAAGACAAATTTTCTGTTCCTTTCATAACACTTCAATTGAAGTGCGGGTGCATCTTCCATTAAAACAAGGATTAAGACATTATAAGTATTTAGCCTGTGGAGAAATCCTATAAAGTGCGGGTGCATCTTCCATTAAAACAAGGATTAAGACGGTTGGATGCCTTTTTAGCTGTGAATGGGCGGACTAGTGCGGGTGCATCTTCCATTAAAACAAGGATTAAGACGGCTGTAAAATAGTCCTTTATTAAAGGGCTATTTGAAAGTGCGAGTGCATCTTCCATTAAAACAAGGATTAAGACTTATCAACTGATAAACTAACTCGGTCATAAGACTCAAGAGAGTGCGAGTGCATCTTCCATTAAAACAAGGATTAAGACTCTCTTAAGAGTAGATTAAGATTACTTTTGAGAGTGGTGCGAGTGCATCTTCCATTAAAACAAGGATTAAGACTTTGATAGTTGTAATCCTTGTTAAAGAATTTTACTAGAAGTGCGAGTGCATCTTCCATTAAAACAAGGATTAAGACGTTTCTAATACAGTATCATCTTCGGCTAGATTTGTGGTACGAGTGCATCATCCATTACAACAAGGATTAAGACGAAACTACAATTTTCGTGCTGTCATTGGCTGCTAGCGTACGAGTGCATCATCCATTACAACAAGGATTAAGACCTTGAATTTATTTTTCTTTGCTAGATATTTCATAGAGTACGAGTGCATCATCCATTACAACAAGGATTAAGACAATCTTTCCTTTCCATATATAATTATTTGTAAAACCGTACGAGTGCATCATCCATTACAACAAGGATTAAGACTCAACCCAAATAAGAAGTCTGCAGAGCATTCAAGTTCCTGTACGAGTGCATCATCCATTACAACAAGGATTAAGACTGAGAGAGTATTTAAAAGGTATCTATATGGGAAAGTACGAGTGCATCATCCATTACAACAAGGATTAAGACGCCTTAAAGTAAGATTGTCCATCATCGAAAGACAGTACGAGTGCATCTTCCATTAAAACAAGGATTAAGACTTGTCATCATGAATCATGATATGATGCCATGGGTGCGAGTGCATCTTCCATTAAAACAAGGATTAAGACTATCTTTGCACTTGTTAATTCATTCATTCATTCGTACAAGCGCACAATCCATCACAACAAGGATTAGGTTGTAAAACCTTTTCACTCCTTATTATATATAGGATGCGAACGCACATCCATTGCACAAGTTTAAGTGAGCTGTGCCTTGCGAAGGGATTATCGCAGCAGACACCCAGTTAGCAAACGGAGGCAACGACGCTGCGACGGCCGCTTAGTAGGCGCAGACGTTGTGCGAGCAGACGAAAAATGGGGAGGGAAAGGGAAAGAAAAATGTCCTTATGCGCTTCTGTGAGAAACAAATGTTTCTGCCAGAAGCGCATAAGGACATGCCGTTAAAATAGAGAGATACCCACCAAGCCCCAATCGGTTATTAGGCCCTCTTATCAAATACTTTACGCTGTTAGCATTGCTTCCTGTTCATCATTCTTTTGCATGTAGGCATATAACCTGTCTTATTAGCTTGATGTAGTGCGCTACACCTTCAAGGATAAGGCAGCCAACATGCTCAACAATACACAAAACCAGTACAGACTCTATATGCTTGATTGGGGTTAAAAGAACAGCGTGTTGCGGTTGTGGGTGATGATGTCGACATCTATTTGCTGGCCAATGATGCGCATGGCGCGCAGCTGGTCGGTAGAGATGGGGCAGACGATGATGCTGTCGTGGTTGTCGTAGAGCGACTGAACCTCGGCAAGGTCGGACTTAATCTCCTGATAGTCGGCCGTGTCGAGGTCGGCCAAGAAAATGGAACGTTGCACGCGCGTGCATCCCTTTCGTTCAAGATACTTAGCCACGTGTCGCCTTACCTTGTCGCTTTCGATGTCGTACATCACGAAGAAGAGCATGTTGGTTGGTTTTCGTTGAGGTTGGTTTACGATGCCTAGGACATGGTTTACCCGCTGTTGCAGTGTGGGTAAGCCCTCGATGTTGCCCACTTGGCGGTTTATTTCGGGCGAATGGGCAACGCCGGCGCGCGCCAATTTGCGCAACACCTCGATATAGGGCAGGGGCTTTGCCTTTTTTCTCATGTGCTGTTAGCTATTGGTTAACGAGCTGTTCGATAAGCTTTGCCACCACTTCGTTCAGTTCTTCGTTAGTTCCTCGGCGTGGCGAGATAACCACACTGAACCCCCGCTTGCCGTAGAAGAGGTTTACTTCGGCATCTTTCTGGCCCATGCGCACCTTTATTTTCTTGGCGTATTGAATGTTGGCAATCTCTGTTACCACTAGTCCCGTTTGCTGAATGTGCTGTTTAAGCGGTTCAACCAGTTCGTTTAGCCGTTCGGGAACAAAGGCCTCGGATATGGGTTTGGTTGCGGCCTTGTCTTTGTTAAGCTGTTGCTTAATTCTTTGCAGCACCTCTGCATCCGGGTCTTTCAGGCGTGGTTCGGGTGAGGCGGCAAAGGTTTCTTTCTGCATTTTCTGGTGTTGTTCAAGCTCATGGCGTGTGTCGGCCACGTTTATGGGGTTGTCGGGGTTGACGAAAGCCTTGATGTCGACGGCTTCGCATTCGGGATTGTAGTAGGCGTTACGGTCTATGCTGATGAAACAAGCGCGTGCCACATCAGATGTTTTGTTGTCGATGGCCTGTTCCAGATGGTAGCGCAGGGAGAAATCGCGTGCGAAGGCCTTATAGAAAAGCGTGTAGATGCCTGGGTCGTAACAGCGTTCGGACAGTCGGAACATCACTTTGAGCCCGTCTTCGCCTGGCGATGCGAAACAAAGCAACACACGCGTATCGGCTTGTATCTGTTGGCGAACGGCTGCAAGGTCGAGGTTTTTCTCCGAAACGTGGTCGATGTCGAGGATGAAAGTCTCGGTGTAGGCAAAGTTCTCTTTCTTTCGGAAGTTGGGCGTGAAGTGTCCGCACACCACATAGGGCAACGTTCGTTTAAGCGAGGCGTATTGTTTGGTGTCCATTGCATATACGATACGCAACTGGCGTATGCGCGCCTCGATGTCGGGACGCGGGTTGATGAGGCTGTGATAGAGTTGCTCTTCTTTGATTTTGAGCAGCGGGTCGGCAGCCGACTGTATGTTTTTTCCGCACGAAATCATAGGTCGAAGGTTTTGAATTTCTGGGCTAGCGATTGCACGTAGAGCTTCATAGAGGTGTGGCGCGAGCGCGTTACGCCTTTGATGGTAACGGTTTCATCCATGTAATCGTTAAGCGATTGGATGAGTACGCGCCGGCCAAGCGGTTCTAGCCAGTAGGAGCCGTCGGGCCTAACGGAGTAGTATTCGTCGGTAACTACGTTTTGTGCCAGTAGGCTATACACCACATAGTCTACCCAAATGCGGTAAAGCTCGATGACATCGTACACTAAGACGGGGCGGTTGTAGTCGTCGCGGTGCATGATACCAACGTAAGGGTCGATGCCTGCTTTAATCATTTCGCCCTCAATCTTGCCGTAAAGCAAGCCGTAGCCATAGTTAAGCAGGGCGTTGGCCACATCGGTGGCAGGGTGTTGGCTTCGGCTTTCGAAACGATATTGAGGCGGAATAAAGGCGTTGATGGTGGCAAAGTAAATCTTTGATGCAAGTCCTTCCCAGCCGCGCAGTGTCGGGGCGATGTCGTTAACGATGTCGCCTTGCTCTGCCGAAACCTTGTTGCGATAGTCTTCTAGTCGGCGTATGCTCTTGTCTACGTTCACTTGCGGCGTATCGGTTGTGTTGAACAGCAGCATCAGTGCTTGTTGGTTTTCAATCTTCTGGGCGATAACGCCCTTTATCCATTCAACGGCTTCGGACGAGAAGGTGAAGTTGAGCTGTCCTTTCCTGATGGTGGAGATTGAGCCATAGCGTGGACTCCATATTCTGCCGATGGGGTTTCCCGCCTTGTCCATAAACAGCACTTCTATCTCTTGCTCTACGGCAAGCATCACGGCATCGCTTGTTATTTGTGCGCCCTTGCTTATCTGTATGCTCTTGATGCCTGCGGCAGGGATGCGCTGGCGGCCATCGGCGGTGGTGATGACGAAGCCTTGGTTGTCGCGGTTGAGCGAAACGCCATAGGTGTTGAGTATTAGTTCCATTGCGGTTGTGTTTTAGGTTGTGGGTGGTTATGCGATAAAGAAGTCGTCTACGATGTGTAGCTGGTCGGCAGCACGGGTTACGGCGGTGTAAACCCATTGGTATTCGGGTTTGCTTGTTTCGAAACTGAACTTTCGGGGAATGTCTAGGTAAACGTCTTTCCACTCTCCGCCTTGCGCCTTATGGCAGGTAAGGGCATAGCCAAACACGGCTCGGATGGCGTTGAGGTAAGGGTCGGTCAGCATGAAGTCTTTAAACACTTGCGACTTGTGGCTAATTCTTCTATCTTTCATGCGGTGGTAGTAATCGATGAAGAGTGCCTGCTGGTCGTATTGTTTGAGGTTGGGTAGCGAAGAGTAGAGGATGTCTTCGATGAGCATTTGTTTGACCACGCGATGCGTGAAAAGTTCTTCTACCTCTACTTCGAGGAAGGTTAAGCCAGCGCGGCGTTTGCGCGTTCCTAGTTGGAGAACTTTTACCAAGTCGCCGTTCATCAGGCCCGACAGGCAGTTGTTTTGCGTTACGAGCAACAGCTCGCCAGGCATTAGCACGGACTGGTTAAAGCCAAGGGTTGGACGAACAAGGTTGGTTAGCGAAAGGCAGAGGCGGTTGGTGCCGCAAATTAAGGTGGCTGAATTGAAGCCGTTGGCCTTGATGTTGTGGATGTAGGCGTTGAGCAGTTGCAGCTGTGAGGGGTAAAGGTGCACGTGCTTGCGGTTGCGAAGTGGGAATTTACCCCACTTAACCCGTGGTGGGTTTTGGTAAAGTTGCCTTATCTTGTTGGCCGCCACAATGATGTCGTTGTCTGATTGCTGGCGCATGATTTGCGTTAGCTGGTAGTGAACGGCCTCGATGTTGAACCTCTCGCGGAAGTATTGGGGCGAGAGTGCGGGCGAGAAAGGCTGCCCGATGGGGGGAAGCTGGCACTCGTCGCCCACGAAAAGGAACTTGCCTGAGGGGTCGTAGGTAAGCAGGTCGTGCAACACGCGACCCGAGCCGAAGAGCGCTTGCGTGGGGTTGCGGTCCTCTTCGTCTGAAATCATCGAGGCCTCGTCGATGATATAGATGTGCTTTTGCGCTGTGGGCTCGATGCTCATGGGGGTGAATTGAAGTAGCAATTGCCCGTCGCTCTCCATGAGTTGTTGCTTGTCAAGCTGCTCGGCCATCTTGCCGATGTCGCGATTAAAGTCGTTGAAGGTGTAGATGTTGCTGTGAACAGTGGTGGCCTTGCAGTTAGCGCGGTTGCTTAATATCTTGGCGGCACGACCTGTTGAGGCCATCAAGATGTGCTGAACATCTCGTTTTGCAAGCTCGGCAACAAAGGCGTTCATCATCGTTGTTTTGCCCGTTCCCGCATATCCCGTGAGGATGAACACCTGTTGGGAACTGTCGATGAAACGCAACATGTGGTCTAGCACCCGTTGTTGTGTTGGGGTTAGTGTTATTTGGGGCGCGTTAGCGTTGTTGTTCATCTCTTTCAAAAATACATCTAGTTGAAAAGAATTAGTTTCAGAAATGCACCTGACAACAAGCTTTGCCTGCATCGCATCTGTACAAAGGGGCTTGTAGCGGGGCTACAAGCCTTTTGTAGTGGGGCTACAAGCACCTTGTAGTGTGGGTACAAGCCGTTTGTAGTGTGGCTACAACTCAGAGATTTTAACAAGTAGGGCAGACTCAAGTGTGGGTACAAGCCGTTTGTAGTGTGGCTACAACATGCTTGTACGAAACCGCTTGCGCGTGCTGCTGCTTGTTGTTCAAAGGCTATTGCTTATAAAATGCTATTTTTCTTTTACCTGTATGGGCATGTTCTAAAGAATCGCTTGCTAAGGTGCTTGCTCGTTTTTTTGTTTGCTTAAAAGCTTAAATCAATATTCCCTGAACTGCACAAAGGAGAACTGCGTTTCCTTTCGGTTGTCGGTTAGGTCGGTTACAATGCGTTCTGTGGTAGATGCCACACAGCGTATACCTTGGGCTTTGAGCAACTCTACGATGCGGAAAGTGAGGGTCATTTCGCCCATTACGTGGGCGGTTATGCACGTTGGCGCACCCCTATTGATGATGTCTTGCGCATATTGGTTGGCCAGGTGGTCAACCCTTTCTGGCTCACAAAGGGCATCAACAGTGGGGAAGTCGATGTCTATTATCTCTCCATATTGCCTTGCGGCCTCCAATTGTGCGGGTTGCCATGTGGAAGAAGGATGGTTGGAGAGGTTGATGAAGAGGGCGGACTGGGGGTGGGGATGGGTAGGAGAGGTAACGGCAGAGTTGGAAATACCTAGATAGTCGAGGGTTATGTTTAGGTATTTTTCGATACCGCTGGTAATACTCTTTACAGTTCTAGCTCCTCCGCGGTCTTCTCCTGCATGATTAAAGTCGTTACGTATATTCGTAATCTCTTTAAGTACGAGTGCATCTTCCATTACAACAAGGATTAAGACTTTATACAGTGAGTTCTGTCCTAGTGCGCCCTAGAGTACGAGTGCATCTTCCATTACAACAAGGATTAAGACCGGTCTTATACATGCCGTCCATAGGAATGTTATAGGGTACGAGTGCATCTTCCATTACAACAAGGATTAAGACCGGATAGTCTAATGCTTCACAACATAACTGCCTATGTACGAGTGCATCTTCCATTACAACAAGGATTAAGACAGTCCAACTCCGCTCAGCGTCAACCTTTTCAGGTTCGTACGAGTGCATCTTCCATTACAACAAGGATTAAGACCTCCCTACACCGAGTCGCTAAAACCTACTACCAGGTACGAGTGCATCTTCCATTACAACAAGGATTAAGACCAGTAGATGCCACGTTCAACACGTGCCAGCCCTTTACGTACGAGTGCATCTTCCATTACAACAAGGATTAAGACTCCACTCTGAAGATGTCTGCTTCTCCATCTCTTCGTACGAGTGCATCTTCCATTACAACAAGGATTAAGACCGTTATGAAGGTCCTTTATCATAGCCATGAATAATGTACGAGTGCATCTTCCATTACAACAAGGATTAAGACCATCCAGATTAATTTCTGAGCCTCTCCAAAACCATAGTACGAGTGCATCTTCCATTACAACAAGGATTAAGACAAATACACCCAAACTTTACAGTGCATGTCGCTTCCTTGGTACGAGTGCATCTTCCATTACAACAAGGATTAAGACCTGTGTTTGATGTGTTTGTTACATCTAAAATTGCTAGTACGAGTGCATCTTCCATTACAACAAGGATTAAGACTTTTACAAATTCAATCTTTGTTTCCATTTTGTTTTCCGTACGAGTGCATCTTCCATTACAACAAGGATTAAGACCCGTTTAAGGGGAGTGTTATAGATATATGCACTGCCCGTACGAGTGCATCTTCCATTACAACAAGGATTAAGACTCCAGTAGCGTTGAATTTTTGCCCTGGATAGTAGCCATTAGTACGAGTGCATCTTCCATTACAACAAGGATTAAGACGGGAGTCCTGTTTTTTCTCCCTGACGAAAGCCGTAAGTACGAGTGCATCTTCCATTACAACAAGGATTAAGACGCACTAAGATATCTTTGCGTTGCTTGACCAGATATAGTACGAGTGCATCTTCCATTACAACAAGGATTAAGACTTTAAAAGTTTCGCGGAAACTGCCGCGCCAGTCGTGTACGAGTGCATCTTCCATTACAACAAGGATTAAGACTTTTTTCAAGTGAAAACGTTTCGGATTCGTTTGCAGCCGTACGAGTGCATCTTCCATTACAACAAGGATTAAGACTGTTTCCATATATATTGTTGTTAATGATTTTATATTGTACGAGTGCATCTTCCATTACAACAAGGATTAAGACCTAGTCACCGACAAATTTCAAGACACTCCAACGCCCCGTACGAGTGCATCTTCCATTACAACAAGGATTAAGACTAATTATTTGAGCGTATAAGTTCTTTTTCTTGCTTAGTACGAGTGCATCTTCCATTACAACAAGGATTAAGACGCCAAATCTTTTAAGTTGGTCGCAAACTTGCGACTGTACGAGTGCATCTTCCATTACAACAAGGATTAAGACTCTCGGACATTCACATGTGCCTCAAGCAACATGCGTACGAGTGCATCTTCCATTACAACAAGGATTAAGACATTAAGGCCACTTTCAATAATATATTTGAGGTAGTACGAGTGCATCTTCCATTACAACAAGGATTAAGACCTTTTATTAATTATTTCGGGCAACCTGAATCTTTGGCGTACGAGTGCATCTTCCATTACAACAAGGATTAAGACTGCTTCTGCTCGCGTCATTTTCTTTATTTTTACTGAAAAGTACGAGTGCATCTTCCATTACAACAAGGATTAAGACATTAATGATTTTATTACTTCGGGCAACCTGAGTACGAGTGCACCTTCCATTACAACAAGGATTAAGACTCAGCAGCCTCTTTCGCATTGAGATAGCGTTCGGGCAGTACGAGTGCATCTTCCATTACAACAAGGATAAAGGTGCTACTTTGTCTTCTGCACAGGCTGTTTTCGGTAAGTACGCGTACATCATCCGTTGGACAAGGTTTGTTGGGGTGGTGAGGAATGTCGTGTTGGTTTATTGAGCAGGCTAAACGGTATTTCGCCAACTCGCCAACTCGCCAACTCATCAACTCGCCAACTCATTAATTCACCAACTCATTAACTCATTAACTCATCAACTCATTAAACCATTAACTCGCCAATTCATTCATTCACCAACTCACTAACTCACTAACTCACCAACTCATCAACTCACTAACTCATCAACTCACTAACTCACTAACTCACTAACTCACTAACTCACTAACTCACTAACTCACCAACTCACCAACTCACTAACTCATTAACTCCTCAAATCCCCAACCCAGAAACTTAAAATTATTATTTTTGTTTTACAAAACGGCTTTTCTTTTCACTCCGTTCTAGCGAAAATTTTGGTTGAAAAGCAGGTAAATAGCCACTATTTCTAGTCTTTCACCTCTCCTGTCTTGTCTATTTTAAAGAAGAAGATCTGCATTTTGCACCATTTAGCCTTTCTAGTTTGGTTGCCAACTCATTATTTTTCACGTCCAATTACCCACTTTTTAGCCCCTAAAAACCACTTTTTAACGACTATTTTGCCCTTTTGAGCCATGTTTTTAATGGCTTGAAAGGGTTTTGTTTATGCAATCGCAGTGTATTTTTATGCTTTTCGTTTCACATTTAGGGGCATTTGGTACTGCATTTTGCGCCATTTTACCTTGCGTTTTGAACCATTTTACCTTGCATTTAGCATCAAAACGCACTGCGTTTAGCGGCATATTGCATTGCGTTTAGTAGCGAAACGCAGTGCATTTAGCTGCAAATGGCCTAAAATATGGTGCAAATGGCTACTTGTTTAAATAAAAATTCATTTTGCTAGCATTTACAACCACCCCCTTTTTGCATCAAAACCAACCTTCGCGAGAATCGATTTTTTGCGGCAAGG
>ERZ773087.1356-NODE-1356-length-15757-cov-4.751369_pt1 | contig 15757 bp, 16 predicted proteins | sample MGYA00511375_ERZ773087 | MGnify/ENA primary metagenome ERZ773087 (study PRJEB29015, sample SAMEA2737995) | human oral metagenome | biome: human oral; feature: human-associated habitat; material: dental | place: China | collected 2063 ...
GGGTTTTCCTCGCCGTCGGCGAGGAAAACCCCTGTTAAATATTGAAATTATATAAAATTAAGAAAACATTTGTAATAATCCTAATTAGTAATAATTTATCTATCTTGATATTTTTCTTGTTTCGTTCTTAAGCCACTCTTTTTCTTCATCATTTAAATATGGGCTAAGTTTTTTATAAACATCTGCTTGGTAATTATTATAAAGTTCTATCTCCTCATCTCTCATAGCTGAAATTTCTAGTGGATTAGGGTCAATAGGTGCATAAGTTAAGCAATCAAATTTCAAAAATCCGTCTACTTCATCTTCAACTACAACTACTAAAATTTCCATTCTTATTCCATGTTTGCCCTCAATATAAACTCCCGGTTCATCACTTAAAACCATTCCTGCCTTAAGTTCTACATTTCTTTCAAAATCAGGATTTGCCCTAAATCTTATTGAATTTGGACCTTCATGCACTGTATTACAAAAACCGACACCATGACCTGTACCATGGTTATAATCAAGACCATACTCCCAAAGTCTTTGTCTTGCAAATGTATCGAGATTTAAGCCTATAGCTCCTTGCTTAAATCTTGCATTTAAAAGTCTTAACATACTTACTGTAACCAATGTATAATGAAGTCTTTCCTCAAAAGTTGTTTCTCCGAGTGCAGTAGTTCTTGTAACATCAGTTGTACCGTCAAGATAATGTCCGCCTGAATCATACAAATAAAGTCCCTTTGCCTCAAGTAACTTAGCAGTTTCTCTCTTAGCCTTATAATGTACAATAGCTCCATTATCTGCATATCCTGCTATTGTATCAAAACTTAAACTTACAGACTTCTCATCAGCAAGTCTTAAATTATCAAGGTAATCAGATGCGTCAACCTCATTCATTTTCTTTCCTGCAGCAACATTTTCCCTTACCCACTTTGTAAATCTTGTCATGTAAACTCCGTCACGAATATGTGCTTTCTTAAAGTTTGCAATCTCAGTGTCATTTTTTATAATCTTCATCAAGGTAAGTGGAGATACACCACAAATGATTTCATTCTTATCTTTAATCAATTTATAAGTTGTGAAATTACACTCAGTTCTGTCTATAAAAATCTTTTTATTTTCAAATGTAGCCACAAAATCATACCATTTATCATAATCATTTATCTCTACATTATTTTTAGAAAAATATTCTTTTATCTCATCAGTCAAAGCCTCTTTTTGAACAAATAACTTTGCACAATCTGAACAAATAGCTAAATAAGAAAGGAATAAAGGATTTGTTTCAATATCACTTCCCCTTAAATTAGTAAGCCAAGCTATATCTGAAAGTGATGAAACAAGTATTAAATCTGCTCCATTTTCCTTGACACTTTTTCTTACTCTATCAATCTTACTAAGAATGTCCTCTCCACAATATTCCACTAAAGACCAAATTTTATTAGCATTTCTCTTAGGTCTATCTTTCCATATAATGTCTACAATATCCTCATCTATTTTAAGAGAAATTCCCTTTTGAATAAGCTTGGTTTCATAGCTCTCGCCCTCGGCAACTCCAAATAACTTGCCATAAAAACCTAAAACCTCTCCTTTTTTCATATTTGTTTCAAGAAATTCAAGGATTGTCGGCACACCTTTTTCTCCCATTTTCATGACTTCAATACCTGAACCTGCTAACTGTATAGGTGCTTGAGTAAAATATCTTCCGTCTGTCCAAAGAAATGCACTATCCTTAAGCACAACTAATGTTCCTGCACTTCCTGTAAAACCACTTAAATATTTTCTACAACTGTCATATTCAGCTACATACTCACTCTGATGAGCATCTGCTGACGGTGCAATCCAAGCATCTATACCTTTTTCTTTCATTACATTTTGTAAATTAACAATTTCCTGTTTCATACTGCTCCCTTTCTATATAATATTATTTTCTGTTATAATCAATATCATAACTTAGTATTATACCACAAAAATATTTTTTTTAGTTATTTTCAGAAGTAATTTATGAAATTTTTCTCATATTATTTACGGCAATTATACCAAGTGGTAATGCAAATATAAATGTAAAAATATCTGATACAGGTTGTGTAAGTTCAAGTCCTGTTAAACCAAAGGCATTTACAAAAATAAATGATATAGGTATGAAAAATAGTCCCTGCCTTGCGACTGCAAGCAAACTCGCATTTAATGTCATTCCTATATTTTGTAAATACATACTTACTATTGTAATATATCCTAAAAATGGAAATGCAATACATTGATACCTAAGAGTGGCAGAACCTATTTCAACTAACCTAATGTCCTCGCCTCTAAATAATCTTATAGCTTGTGGTGCATATATCATTCCAAGAATTGCAAAAAATACACAATAAATAGTTCCAACTTTAACACAAAACCAAAATGCTTTCCTCACACGCTCAAAAAGTTTTGCTCCGTAGTTAAAGCCACATACAGGTTGAAAACCTTGCCCAAAACCTATGAGTGCAGCAGCAGAAAACATCATAATTCTATTTACTATTGAAAATGCTGCAATAGCACTATCTCCAAATAAACCGGTATATCTATTTAAAATAATTGTAGCAACACTTGCAATTCCCTGTCGTCCTAAAGACGGCAACCCACCTGAAACTATCTCAAAGTAACGACCAAAACTAGGAGAAAAATTTTTAAATTCAATTTTTACTCCACCTCTTTTGCCTGTCATATTAAACAATATAATAAAACTAATAAATTGGGAAATGATAGTTGCAAGTGCTGCTCCACTTACCCCCATGTTTAAATTAAAGATAAAAAAAGGGTCTAAAATAATATTTAAAAAAGCCCCTACTGAAATTCCTATCATTCCAAGTATTGCATTTCCCTGTAATCTCATTTGATTATTAAGCACAAATGATACTATAATCCAAGGTGTTCCTATCAAAATATATTTTAAATAATTTATTGAATCAGCCATATTAGAGTCTGTTGCCCCAAGCAAAATAAGTAGTGGTTTCATAAAAATATATACCAAAACTGCGACTATTACGCCACTTACAAATGCTGATATAAAACCTGTGGCAGCCATTTTTTTAGCTCCCTCTGTATTTTTCGCCCCTAAAGCCCTTGAAATATAATTTGCAGAACCATGCCCAAAAAAGAAACCTATCGCCTGCATAAGTGCCATATAAGAGAACACTATACCAACAGCAGCCGTTGCCTCTGTACTAATTCTACCTACATAAATAGTATCTGCCGCATTGTATATAGAAGTAACTAAAACTGTTACAATAGAGGGGATTGCCATTTTGCATATAAGCATTTCAACCGGCTTTGTAGTCATTTGAATGTACTTTTCATGTTGAGCCTGTGTATTTTCCATATTTATTCCTCAAAATGTTATTTAAAAACTAATTTTTTCGTAACCATTATAACAACATTTTAAGGCTATTTGCAAGAGCGTGTTTTTGTGGTCAGATTATAGGGGGGGATTGCCTCGTCGTCGGCAATCCCCCCTATATAATTTTTTCCCTTAACCTAACAATCTTTAAATTCTTCTCTTACCTTATTAATCATCTTAGCAACTTCTTTTGCTAATTCCTTATCGCTTTCTATGATATTTGCAAGTGGTTTTCTAACACCTCCAATATCAAGGTCTTCATTTATTCTAAGAACTTCTTTTACTATTGCATACATATTCCCATGACCTGAACACATTTTATAAATAATTTCATTTATTGCATATTGAAGTTTTCTGGCTTTTTCTAAACTCCCCTCATTTATAAGTCTATCAAGCTTTATAAATAAATCAGGATATACACCATAAGTGCCTCCAATACCTGCCTTAGCCCCTATAATTCTACCACTTATAAACTGCTCATCAGGCCCGTTAAATGTAATGTAGTCATCTCCTGCCTCCATACAAAACATTTGAATATCTTGCACCGGCATTGAAGAATTTTTAACACCTATAACATTCTTATTTTCTCTCATCTTTTTAAAGAGTGATGAAGTAAGTGAAACTCCTGCAAGCTGAGGTATATTATAAATTACAAAATCGGTATCAGGTGCTGCACTTGAAATATCATTCCAATACTGAGCTATTGCATGCTCCGGCAATCTAAAATAAATAGGAGGAATTGCCGCTATTGCATCTACTTTAAGGCTCTGAGCATGTGCTGCAAGTTCCATACTGTCCTTAGTATTATTGCAAGCCACATGTGCAATAATCGTAAGCTTTCCCTCTGTTGCCTTTACTACATTTTCAAGCACAATTTTTTTATCTTCAACACTTTGATAGATACATTCCCCTGATGAACCGTTTACATACACTCCCTTGACGCCTTTTTCAATAAAGTACTTTGTCAAGGCTCTTACTCTCTCAGGGCTTATCTCTCCATTATCATCATAACAAGCATAAAATGCAGGTAAGATACCTTTATATTTATCTAAATTTCTCATTTTTTCTCCTTAATATTATCCCTTAACTGCTCCCATTGTAATACCTTTAGTAAAGTATTTTTGTAGCATTAAGAAAACTATAAGTATAGGTATTGCCGCAAGTGATGCCCCTGCCATAATAAGACCGAAATCAGTTGAGTTTTCTGCCTCAAGCTTTGCAATACCTAGTGAAATTGTAAGTTCTTTTGTACTACTTAACATTATCAACTGCATAAAGTAGTCATTCCAGCTATTTATAAATGTAAATATAGCTAATGCTCCAATTCCCGGCTGAATCATAGGTAAAACTATTTTTGTAAATGTCTTTACTTCGCTTGCTCCGTCAATCCTTGCCGCCTCAAGCATTTCCCCCGGAATACCCTCTGCAAATTGTTTCATAAGAAATACTCCAAAAGGCCAACCTACGGTTGGGAAAACTACTGCCCAAATAGTATTATATAAATTTAGAGCTGACATCTGTCTAATCAATGGTGTGCGGCATTCCAGCATAATAGCATTGCAAGAGTTCCATTTCTAAAAAACATAATCTCATCAGCACCTGCTATTGAGGCATCAAAATTGATTCCATTTAAATTCTTAAGTTCCTCAAGTGCCTTGATATTTTGCTCACTATCTAAAGTATATTTTGTATGCTCAGGATCTGTATATGTTCCTGAATATAAATTATTTACTCAAACTTCCCACACCAATAAGGTGTGTTGAACCTTGAAAATTCAATATTTCAGCCAATAAAAAAGGCATAAATGCGTTCCAAATGGTATAATAGAGTTGACTAAAACAAAAAACACCAAAGGAGATTTATGCCATGTCTATTTTACCACAGAATCATTCAGAAAAGGAAGTATTACTTGATTGTATCCAAAAGTTTTTTACCCACTATCATATAGGAAAACTTCTACATAGATGTAATGGCTCCAAAGAGAAGGGGGTCTCTTCTGTATCTATCCTCAGATATAAGTTAGGCAACATCTTTGTAGGTAAAAGTATGTATATGCGACAACGTACAGGTTCTTTCAAAGAGAAATTCTCTAAAAATACCTTTTACCGTTTTCAGAATTCTGTTAAAACGAACTGGATACGTTTTACCTCTCTTTTGGCAGCTGACATCGTCAACAAAGATATACCTATATAATGGAGAACAGTTAAATATCAAGGAAATCTATTCCAAGAACAAGAAACGACGTGGCAAATCCAAATATTTGCTTTCTATTCATGTTATTGTTGGAAAAGAGAATCAAGTTCCTGCTAAGATCGTGTGTGTACGAAACAAGGCTAATCGTAAAGACTGGCTTGCTTTTCTATGCACAGACACTACTCTGTCTGAAGAAGAAATAATCCGTATTTATGGTAAACGTTGGAAAATCGAGGTGTTTTTCAAGACCTGTAAATCAATGCTTAACCTCATCGGTGAATGTCATAGTTTATCATATGATGCACTGACTGCTCATGTGGCAATTGTGTTTACCGGATATATGTTACTTGCAACTGAACAAAGAAAAAATGAAGACCAAAGAACGTTAGGAGAACTATTCTTTTTCCTTGTAGATGAAATGGCAGATATTACTTTCAACAGATCACTTAGTATCCTAATGGATGCTTTAATGGCAAGCCTTCAGGAAATTTTAAGGCTCAGTGATGCACAGTTGGCTATTTTTACTGCTGATTTTGAGGCAAGATTACCGAAATATCTGCGAAATGCACTCCATCCAGAGGCTATAGTGGCATAAATTGCTATTTTGTTAGCTGAAATATTGAATTTTCAAGGTGCTAAACCCATTTTAGGTATGGGAAGTTTGAGTATATTATTTACAACAAAACAATCTCTATAACCTTTATCTACTCATTACCCTATAATTTCAGATAGCCAAACCTTTCTATCTTCATACCTAGACTTAGTACAAGCATCAGCAGTAGCTATTGCCGCTCTAGCTGCCTCTCCTGTCAAAAGAGGTTTAAATTCATCTGACGGTGTAGCACCATGCATAAGTTCATTTAAATATTTCATCTCTTTTACCATAACTCCTTGTAGCCATAGAGGAGGTTTTCTTCCCGGTTTACCATATTGAATTGCACCGTCCATTTCAGTACCATGGTAAATTTGAGTTCTATTTTCATCTTCTGCCTCATTTTCATGAAGTAAGAAATGTTCTTCCTTTCCGTCAACCTTTAAAATACCCCCTGCATCAAACATATCAAGCTTTATAGCTCCTTTTGTACCTTGTATAAGTAAATAGTGCTCAGGCCACCTATAAGCAGATCCCCATTCCATAAGAGCGTATCTTCCGTCGCTAAAACGTGCGTTGATAATAATCATATCATCTTCATCACCAAATTTTTCTCCTTGATGAGCCACATTTCCTGCCTCCATAGTAACTACTTCAGGCATTCCCCCCATTAAAAACTGTACACAATCTAACTCATGAATATGATGATATAAATGTCCGCCTGATTTCTCACGAATTTTTTTCCAAGAAATTGAGTCCTGTACATCTTCCCAACCATTTCTTGCAGAATGACAATATAATACCTTTCCAATTACTCCACTATTAATTAGTTCTTTGGCATGATGAACGCCATTAAAGAAATTCATTATATGTCCTGCCATAAATACTACATTATTTTCTTCACATGCCCTTACCATTTCATCACAATCTTTATAAGATAATGCAATAGGCTTTTCACAAAATACATTTTTACCATGCTTTGCAGCAGCTATTACAGGCTCTTTATGAAGATAATTAGGAGATGCAACAATGACACAATCTACATCATCTCTTGACACAAGTGCCTCCAAAGAATCTGCCACATCACATTCCAATTCCTTGGCAATACTTTCTCCATTCTCAGGGTCAAATACTACAACAACTTTAGCATCTTCTTGCTCTTTCATAATTCTAGCAAGTTCAGCTCCAAAATAACCTACACCTACAACTCCATACTTAACCATAATTTACACCAAATCTCGAATCAATACATAATAACTTTATATTAAAATGTATTCGTATTTCCTTTCTTTTATTTATTTTACTGCTCCCTCTGATAAACCACCGGTAATCTTGTTTTGTATTAGACAAAAGAAAATAATTGACGGTATAACTACTAAGGCAGAGGCAGCCATCATATCTCCCCAATCAAGTATTTCAGAACCATTTAAAGAACGAAGTGCAACTGCAACTGTCATTTTACTTGTATCATTAATTAAAATTAAAGCATATAAAAATTCATTCCATGCATTGATAAAAGTATATATTGCAGTTGCAACAACTCCGGGAGCAACAAGTGGTATTACAATCTGCATGTATACTTGTAACTTATTTGCTCCGTCAATCTTAGCTGCCTCCTCAATTCCTATTGGAACAGTTTTAAAAAATCCCACTAAAAGCCAAACTGCATATGGTATACTAAATGAAAGATATACTATAACTAAACCAATTCTTGTATTTACTAAGCCTGTTTTTGCCATTACAATAGAATAAGGAATAGCAAGCAATATAGGTGGAAAAATATATGCTGTAACTAAAACCTTTGACATAATATTTCCTATATTGGGAAAAAATCTAACTATACCATAAGCTGCAAGTGAAGATATAATTATTGCTATAACTGTTGTAACCAAAGCTATAATTATACTATTTCTAATGTTAATAATAAAACCTAGGTCAAAAATTACATGTCTAAAATATTCTAATGTAATCTCTTTTGGTAGAAATGCTGTTGGATTACCTGTCAGCTCTCCCTTTCCTTTGATAGAAGAAATCATAATCCAAATCAAAGGAAATACAGCTAAAAATGTTAGGATAAGAAGATAAATATGACTTATAATACTTCCAAGTTTTTTCTGTTTCATCTATTTATCCTCCTTTTCCCACTTAGACATAATAGTAAAGTAACTTATACACACAAACATTAAAAAGGCAAATAACAAAACTGTTACTGCTGAAGATTTTCCAAGAAGTTTAGTCCCCCAACCCATTTCGTAGGCATACACCGGAACTGTCTGTGTACTTCCGGCAGGGCCTCCTCCTGTTATAAGGTAAATCAAGTCAAAGTTATTAAAAATCCAAACTGTTCTTAATACAACAAGCAAACCTGTTACTAACTTAATATGTGGTAATGTTATATATAAAAATGATTGCAAAGTAGTTGCACCGTCAATTTTAGCCGCCTCATACTGATCTTGTGGTACTGTTTGTAATGCTGATAAAATATTTACCATAATCATTGGTGCCCCAAACCAAATATTAATAAGTACAAGAACAACAAATGCAACTGTTCTTTCTGTTAAAAACTGTGGTGGACTGTCAAATATTCCCCATTTAACAAGTAAATTTGGTAAAATACCATAAACACCATTTAAAATCCATGTCCAAGAAAATGCAATAACAATAGACGGAAATGCCCAAGGAATAATTAGTAGTGTCTTATATACTCCTTTAAAATACTTTACCTTATTTAAAGCTAATGCTGCAAAAAAACCAACAATTAATTGTCCTATCAAAGAAAAAATTGTCCACTTTATAGAATTAAAGAAAGCATTCCAAAAGTTCAAATCTTTCAGGACATTTATATAATTAGTTATTCCGACAAACTTATATGTTGGTTTTATCAAATTCTTATTTGTAAAGCTGAAAAAAACACTTGAAAAAATAGGATAAACAAACAATGCTCCCACGACAATAATTGCAGGAAGAACAAAAAACCACCTTGTATAATTTTTTCTTTTCATCTTTGTTCCACCTTTCACCTACGCATAGTAAAGAGCAGACATTGTATATAAAATATTCTATTAAAATACAAGCCTACTCTTTAACATTAATATAATTATTGAGCTACTTCCATTAAACTATTTAGCTCATCTTCAGCAGCCTTTGCAGCCTCTTTAACGTCTGTTCCATTTGTTATAATATCTTGGAACATTTTCTCAATAACATGTTGATTTGTTAAAATACCTGCCTGTACACTTGGGCCATGCTCAAAACCAATAGCTGTTCCTCCCGGAATTTGTGAACTAATAACTTGTTCTGCATGCTCAAATTGCTTAATCATGTCATCATTTTTATATTCCTGTGTATCTTCTATTCCTTTAATTGCAGGGAGCATTCCAACAGGAGTTGCATGTAAGAAGTTAATATAAGCCTCATTTTCATAAAGTGTCTTTATAAATGCCTCACAAATTTCAGGATGCTTAGATTTTTTCCAAATTACCAATGGCTGATTTGAAGTAGTAATACCTTTTTGTTCATGACCGTCTATTGTAGGTATCGGATAGCAATCTACGTATTGTAAAAGGTCCGGAGAGTTCTTTGCTACACCTGAAATCTGAAAACCTGAATTAAAGTCGAATGCTGTTTTTCCTTGATAGTACAATGTTGCTTGGTCTAATACATTATAATTAATTGAATCTTTTGGAGAACATTCATTGTATATTTTGAGCCAATAGTTAATTCCCTCAATAGCTAAATCACTTGTTAAATTAGCTTTCAAATCATCTGTAAGTAAACTTCCACCACCACTTCTTACATAAAAATTAAGGAAGTTTGTCGCCTGAAAATCAGTTGTTCCACAAGGAAAAGATAATCCGTAAACTCCGTCTTTAGTTAAAGTTTTTGCCGCCTCATATAACTCATCCCAAGTTTTAGGTACTTGTAAATTGTTCTTTTCCATTAAATCTTTTCTAATCCACATTACCATTGCATGTGAATAAAGTGGTATTGAATAATTATTTCCGTCAACTGAAGTTTCTTTTAAAGCATTTTCATTAAACTTATCTCTTCCAATATCATCAATTAAACCATTTATAGGAATTATAGCATCTGAATTAATCATTTCTGCAACTTGTCCCACAAGTGCTGTACTCATATCCGGTACATTTCCTGATGCAAGACCGGTTGTCCACTTTGTATAAAAATCATTCCAAGAAAAAGTTTCAATTTTAATGTGAACTTTTGGGTGTTCCTGCATAAATTTATCTGCTGATGCCTGTATAGATTCAAGTCTAGGTCCTTGTGTAAATGAATGCCAAAAAGTAATATCCCCCTCAAGTTCAGCACTCTTACTTTCCTCTGCCTTAGTTTCTGAATTACCATCCTTTTTAGTTTCTACATTACTTTCTGCACTGCTATTTTGGGTTGTTTCCTTAGATGTACAACCTGCAAGCAAAGACACTGCCATAGTTGTTGCTAATAACATACTTATAACTTTCCTTTTCATACAAACCTCCTTTTTAATAGTTTTTGAATCATTATTCTCTTTTTGAGATTTTATATTTATTTGACACCGTCAAATATAATTTATGATTATCTTTAACTCAAAGCATCTGCAAATGCCTTTGTAATTAACTGTGGTCTTGTTATAATAGAACCCACTACTACACTAAAAGCACCAAGTTCAATAACTCTTTTAGCTTTCTGTGGTGTATTTATATTTCCCTCAGCTATAACTTTATTTTTAACTTTTGATAAAATAGTTCTCAAGATTTCAAAATCATTTTCTTCTATCTTAAGTCCCTTACTCCAAGGGGTGTAGCCTACCATTGTTGTTCCTATAAAATCAAAACCTAGCTCATCTGCATGTAATGCTTCTTCTATTGTAGAGCAATCTGCCATAAGTAATTGATTAGAATATTTCTCCTTTATTTCGGTAAAAAATTCATCTAACGTTTTTTTCTCAGGTCTTAAAGCAATGGTTGCATCAAGTGCAATTATCTCAGGGCTTACTTCCATAAGTTCATCAACTTCTTTCATTGTGGGGGTAATGTAAACTTCACTATCCTCATAATCTCTTTTTACAATTCCTATGATAGGCAAGTCAACCTGTGCTTTAATCTGTTTAATGTCCTCTTTTGAATTAGCTCTTATCCCCCTTGCACCTCCTTGCATTGCTGCAAGTGCCATTCTTCCCATAATATAATCTGAATGTAATGGTTCATTTGGCAATGCCTGACATGAAACAATTAACTTTCCTTTAAGGCTATTAACTTTCTCCCACATTTTACTCATTATCTCCTTAAATTTTATAACACTTCTTTAAACTATTATTTATTCAACTCTTAAGATGTCTTTATTTTAATACATTTAAAAATATTTTCAAGCCCTTATCCCATTTTAGAATTTACTTTCAAACTGATAATACATTTTATATAATATCAATATTTAAAATTTATATATGATATACAAAATATACTACTAACTTGTATCATCTTTCTAAAATCGTTTTCCACTGCAAAGTCGTTCTAAATGTTGTATAATGTGTTGGTAAATCTGATAAGGGTTGTTGTAACATTCTTAATGTAACAACCTAAATAGTTATCAAAATAATAAGAGGAGTAAAGATGAAAAAAAACTTTGAGCAAAAAAACTTATATCTTGGAATTGATATCGGTGGGACGGCTGCTAAAATGGGGATTGTAGATAGTATTGGAAACATTTTATATAAAAATCAATACAGTGTTTCATTTGACAACTATGAAACTCCAATACTTGAAACTGTTTTAAAAAAGAGTAAAGAATTTATATTAGAATCGAAATTTGATATTGCTAATATATTAGGAATAGGAATTTCAGCAACAGGTCAAATTGATACGCCAAAAGGAATTGTAGTCGGTACAGGTGGAAATATAAGAAATTGGGATAATGCTCCTATAAAAGAGGAATTTGAAAAGCTTTATAATCTTCCTGTAATAGTTGTAAATGATGCAAATTGTGTAGCACTTGGCGAAAAATGGATAGGCAATGCAAAAGATACTAAAAATGCTCTTATTCTTACAATAGGTACAGGTCTTGGAGGTGGTATAATAGTAAATGATAAGATTTTACTTGGTAGAAGTGGGCTTGCCGGAGAGATAGGTCATTTTTCTATAAATAATAAAGGAAGAGTTTGTACTTGTGGTAATCTTGGCTGCTTTGAGCAATATGCATCTATGACAGCTCTTTTAAAACAAGTAAAAAATTATTTAGATGAAAATGATATTAAACCTGAAAGTGAATTAAACGGTTTTTATATCTTTGAGGCTATTAAAAATAATGATTCGGAAATTACTAAAATAGTGGAAACTTGGATTGAAGATATAGCTTGTGGAATTACAAGTCTTGTACATATTTTTAATCCTGAAGTAGTTCTTATTGGAGGTGGAGTAAGTACTCAAAAAGAATTATTTGTTGACAAACTTGATACTAAGTTGAATAATAAGATTATGCCAAATTTCAGAAAAGGCATTAAACTATTACCGGCAAAGTTAGGAAATGATGCCGGACTTATAGGTGCAGTGTACTATCTTTTAGATACTATAATGTAAAATGGAGGCTAATATGAGATTTATTAAAGAAAAAGATTACAAAGCTTTAAGTAAAAGAGCAGGTTCAATCATTGCAAGTCAGGTAATCCTTAATCCTAATTGTGTACTTGGTTTAGCAACAGGTTCAAGTCCTATTGGAACTTATGAATATTTGATTGAGCTTTATAAAAATGGATTATTAGATTTTGAAAATGTAAAAACAGTAAACTTAGACGAATATGCAGGGCTAAAGCATACTGACCCACAAAGTTATTTTCAATTCATGAAAGTAAATCTATTTGATAAAATCAATATAAAATCTACTAGAGTTCCAAATGGTAATACTTCAAATCTTGAGGACGAATGTGAAATATTTGAAGATTATATAGCTAAACTTGGTGGAGTTGATTTACAACTTCTAGGACTGGGTCATAATGGTCATATAGGCTTTAATGAGCCTGCTGACAGCTTTTCAGTTAAAACACATATTGTTGACTTAAGTGAAAGTACAATAAATGCAAATGAAAGATTTTTCAATAGTAAAGACGAAGTTCCTAGACAAGCAATCACTATGGGTATAGGAACTATAATGAAAGCTAGAAAAATTCTTCTTATAGTAAATGGTAAAGCTAAGGCTGACATTGTAAAACAAGCCTTTTTAGGTGCTGTAACTCCTAATGTCCCTGCCTCAATACTTCAATTACACCCTGACGTTACAATAGTCGGAGATGAAGAGGCATTCTCAAAATTATAATTAGTTTCTTCTTATATAATGGGGACTTCCTCGACAATGTTGAGAAAGCCCCTATTACTTCATTAATTTAATTCCAATAACATCTTCCACTTGCACCACATGGTAATATAAGTGTAGCGTCTTTATCATAGCTTTTTTCAACAGGTAATCCTATCTCGTCAGCATTTACACTTGCACCATTTGCTTTAATTGCTACCTCAGTATTTAACATATATGCTAACACTCCTGCTTGTAAGCCTGTTGTATATGAATTTATCAAAAAGAATAATGGATTCTTACTTAATAGTCTTGAGCTTAAACTTATTAAATTATATATTGAATCCTCAATTTTCCAAATCTCTCCCTTTGGCCCTCTACCATAAGACGGTGGATCCATTATTATAGCGTCATAGGTATTTCCACGCCTTATTTCTCTTTCTACAAATTTAAGACAATCATCTACAATCCAACGTATAGGGGCATCTTTAAGACCTGATGAAACAGCATTTTCCTTTGCCCAATTTACCATTCCCTTACTTGCATCTACATGTGTAACCTTTGCTCCTGCCATTGCAGCACTTATGGTCGCTCCTCCTGTATAAGCAAAGAGGTTTAAAACATTTATATCATTTCTTTTATTTAATGCCTTATTTATAAGCTTAGATGCCCAATCCCAATTAGTCGCCTGCTCAGGAAAAACTCCTGTATGTTTGAAACTAAATGGTTTAAGGTTAAATACTAGGCTTTTTACATCATTACCATTAAATATTTCAACAGGTAAATTATAGCTTATAGTCCATTGATTTGGTAACTGAAAAAACTCCCATTCTCCTCCACCTTTACTACTTCTATGGTAATGTCCATTTTTCTGTTTCCAATCTGAACTCTTCTTTGTTTTCCAAATAACTTGTGGATCAGGTCTTATGAGTATGTATTTCCCCCATTTTTCAAGTTTCTCACCACAAGTGGCATCAATAACTTTATAATCTTTCCAATTATCTGCAACCCACATATTTTACCTCATTTGCATTATCTTTATAACTTCTTTCACACATTCCTCTAAGCTCTCGTTATTTTCCAATAATATATCTGCATATTTTAAATACAACTGTTTTCTTTCATTATATAAAGCCCTTATCTCTTCAAATGTCCTATTTAATATAAGAGGTCTAATCCTATCCTTTGATATATCCTTGTAAATGTTATCAAAGCTCCTGTTAAGATATACCACTATTCCCATGTTCTTTAAAATTTCAGCATTTTCCTCATATAAAAATGTTCCACCACCTGTAGCAATTATATAATTATCTAAATTATCTTGCATAGTTTTTCTTACTATTTTAGATTCTAAACTTCTAAAATACTTTTCGCCATAATCTTTAAATATATTCTTAATCTTTAAATTTGACATTTCCTCTATACACTCATCTATATCTAAATAATTACAGCCTAATTTACTTGAAACCACTTTTGCAATAGTTGTTTTTCCACTTCCCATAAATCCACTTAATATAAGGTTTTTCAAGTTAGCTCTCCGGATAGATTATAACTTAATAATTTCTCAGACACACTTTTATTAAAGAAATTGACAAATGGTCCCATTCCTAAAGCACAAAAAACAGTCCCTAAACCTACTATACCACCAAATAAATATGCAGTTAAAGAACAACTTACATCTATTATAACTCTGCACCAAAAATAGGGCATAGGAAGATAATCATTCATTGCTAATGAAATAGCGTCATAAGGTGCTATTCCCATATCAGCTGTTTGATAAAGTGAACATGAAAATGAGAATATAAGTACACCTATAATCATTAGTATAATTCTAGGTATTATTGAATCCGGAACATTTATAAATCTAAGTATTATAGATGACCAGATATCTGTAAAAATGCCTACTCCAAACCAGTTTACAAAAGTCCCCCAACCAATATATTTCTTACCAAATTTTAACTCAATTAGAAAACATATAGAATTTGTTATTATAAGCACAATAGAAAATGAAAGCCCTATCCTATTTACTATTGACATAGCAAATGCACTATATGGATCATTTCCCATAATAGAAATCTTAAATATACTCACTCCCAACCCCATAATAATGATTCCAAAAAACATCATAGTAAATCTTTTTCTAAATAATCTATCTTTAAAATCAAACATAAAACCTCTTTCTATATTGTCATATATTTTAATCTTCCAATTCTAAGACAATACTTGACTATTCTAATAGAGTTTGAGGTAAAAGTAAATATACATTATAACCATTTTTTACACAAAAAAAGCACGAGACGGGACTCGAACCCGCGACCCCGACCTTGGCAAGGTCGTGC
>ERZ773087.1359-NODE-1359-length-15745-cov-3.531039_pt1 | contig 15745 bp, 15 predicted proteins | sample MGYA00511375_ERZ773087 | MGnify/ENA primary metagenome ERZ773087 (study PRJEB29015, sample SAMEA2737995) | human oral metagenome | biome: human oral; feature: human-associated habitat; material: dental | place: China | collected 2063 ...
GACGCCTGCCTACCAGCCGCCGCCACGACGGCCACGGTCCCTCGTGCGCATGCGCGATGCGACCATTGCGGCGCTCTCCCGCCGGTCCCACGTGCCCGGGTGGAACCTGACGTATCAGTAGCCTGAGAAGTTGTCACTGGCCTGCCCGCGAAAGGTAAGCACAGGGAAGTGGGTCGATAGTTCTGTGACTCTGGTGCAACATAAGACCCAGGAGGCCGTACTGCTACAATGAGGCGCGCGATCTGCGTGCGCCAGCGAGGGTCCGCATGCGTCAGGAAGCGCTTGTGTACCTGCGAGGCCGAATGGGTGATACGTCGATGACCAAGAAGTTCGTTCCGATTCTTTTGGGTACCGAGATCGGTGCCTATGGCATGGCTCGTGCCTTTTGGGAGGCGTACGGGGTAAGGAGCCTTGCCTACGGTACCTTCCCGCTCACCCCGACCCGTCACTCGAAGTTCATAGAGCAGCGCTGTGACGAGCGTCTTATGGACCCAGCCGTCCTCGTGAGGATGCTCAATGCTGATGCGGGACAGCTGAATGGTGCGCTAGGCCTCGTGATACCCTGCGGTGATGAGTATGCCATCCTACTCTCGGAGCACAAGGATGAGCTTGATGGTCGCTACGTGCCCATATGCTCTGGGCCGGGAACTCTTGTCCAGCTCAATGACAAGTCGCGCTTCTACGGGCTCTGCGAGCGCGCACAGGTGCCCTACCCGCAGGCTATCACGCTTGGTCCTGGTGACGAGGTGAGAGAGTTGCCCTTCCCCTATCCTGTTGCCCTGAAGCCCACCGATGCCCTCGACTTTCGTGAGCACCCCTTCGAGGGCCAGAAGAAGGCATTCATCCTTGACGGGAGGCTCATGCTTGAGGAGGCGCTGCGGCGCGTCTTTGATTCTGGCTACTCGGGTAAGCTCGTCGTGCAGGACTTCGTGCCTGGGGGTGACGACAACATGCGCGTGGTGAACGGTTATGTGCGCCACGATGGGTCCACGGCGCTGCTCTCGATAGGTCAGCCTGTGCTTGAGGACTGCGCACCCATGCGTATCGGCAACTATGCCGCCATCATCTCGTACGGCGATGAGGGCGCCTACGCCTCTGTCGAGCGCCTCATGAGGCATATTGACTATTTTGGCTACTTCAACATCGATATGAAGTTCGACGTGCGCGATGGCTCCTACAAGCTTCTCGACTTCAATCCGCGTCAGGGGAGGAGCAGCTTCTTCACGACGCTCTCGGGTCATAACCTCGCTCGCTGCGTGGTGGAAGATGTCATCGAGGGGAAGACGAGCGAGTCGGTCCATGCGAGTGAGGAGTTCTTGTGGTGCGGCGTGCCTAGATCGATCGTGAGGCGTTATGTGGCGGACGGCCCCCTCAAGGAACGCGCCCTTTTGCTCATGCGTGAGGGGAAGGTCGGGACGACGCTCTTTGGGGGGCACGACCGTGACCCGCGCCGCCTGTGGAACATGGTGAAGCTCTGGGCCCATTACCGCGTCGACTTCAGGCGCTACTTCGGTCACAGGGAGCTGGAGGGCTAGAATGGGATCTCCCAAGGGCGTGGGCGAGTCCTCCAGAGACCGACTCCGCAGGCAGCTCGCCGAGCGTACGGGTACGCGTGCTAAGGACTGGCATGTCGTCTTCAAGGCACGCTATGGAATGGAGGTCGTCTTCGAGGTGCTCCGCGAGCTGCGGGGTGGCGGTAGCGTGGTCACACAGCTTATGACCTGCTGCACGGCCGTCGACCCCATAGTGGCCGCAGGACTCGTTCCGCACTATGGCGAGCTGAGCGAGCGCACGCTCGCGCTCGACCCGGCAAAGCTACCTCTTACCTCAGACCTGCGGGCCGTGGTGCTGCAGCACAGCTTCGGCATCATCGAGAGAAAGGGCGACTGTCGTCTTGCCGATACCGCTCACGCCGCAGGTGCCGTCCTCGTCGAGGACTCGGCGCACTGCCTGGCCCGCCTCTCGCGCGGAAATGAGGGAGAGCCGCTTGCAGATGTCTCCGTTCACTCGTTTGGCGTGCAGAAGATGGTCCAGACCTATTTTGGCGGTGCCGTCTGGGTGAACCCCGACATGAGGGACAGGGTGTTCAAGGACGAGCTCTCTCGCAGGCTCTCCTCGCTTCCTGAGATGCCCAGGCACTTGGGCCGGGCTGCTCGGTCATATGCTTGGCAGATCAGGATGTTCATGCGACTTCCCGGGCCGCTCAGGAGGGCGTTTGCGGCCATGCAGAACTTCGAGCAACCCATTGTGGACGCTGAGCGGGCTGGCAGGCTTCCCTATGAGCCGATGGCTGCCGATGAGGGTGTCTCCCAGAGGGCCTCTTGGGCCCTCGAGGGCTTGGGCAAGGTGGAGACTACCCATCGCGCATCGGTTGAGAGCTATCGCAGGGAACTCGCATCGCAGGGGGTGCTCAGGTACGTAGAGATTCCTGCGGCCGCGCTCGAGGGGGAGGCGCAACCTCTGCTACGCATGCCCGTCGTGATGGGAAGCCAGGCAAAGGCGCAGCGTGCGCTCAGCGCCCTTCGCGGCCGGGGTATCTATGCCCAGGACTGGTACAGGCCCGTACTCTATCCTGGCGCGGGCGATCCTGCCGTCTACCACTTCGACGGCGACCTCAGGCCCTGGCCCGTCTGCGAACGCATCGTGGCTGGCATCCTCAATCTGCCCTGCGACGGTGATCCTGGACAGGTACGTGAGGCCATCGGGTGCCTGCTCGATGTGGCGCAGTCTTAAGAGAGCGTAGAATGGTGACATGGTGACCCACTGGTTTGGAGGTAAGAGATCATGCAGATAGAGCAGATCGGGCTTTCCGAGCTCGAGCAGAGGGCGGAAGAGCTGAAGTTGACACTTCCGATCGAGCAGACGCACCAATGGGCCAGCTATCAGGCGACCATCGAGGGGCGCAGTCCCTGGCGTTGTGTTCGCTTCGCAGATGATGACAGGACCCTTGCCTTGGCCTCCCTCATGGACTTCGAGACCCATGGCTACCATTTCTTGCGCTCTGAGCATGGTCCCGTATGGGTGGAGGGGCCGAGCGAGGCCCTTGAGGCGCAGGCCATCACCGCGCTGTGCGACTACGTGCGCAGCGAGCATAGGGCAGCCGCCTTCATTCGTATGGCGGTCAAGCACGCCCTTGACGTCACGAGGCCAACCCTCTCGACGATACCATACGATCGCACAGTCATCCTCGACGTCACGGGTGGTGACGAGGCGATACTCTCGCGCATGAAGCCACGTGGCAGGCGTGACGTGCGCAAGGCGCTGCGCGAGTCACCCATCGAATGTTCGGACGAGACGGAGCGCGCGAGCGCCTCTTTCGAGGAGTACTATCCGCTCATGGTCGAGACGGGCGAGCGTGACGGTTTTACTCCCGCCCCGATGTCTGACTATGAGAACATGATGCACATCCTTGGTACTGGGCACTGCAGGCTCTATGCGGGGCGCCTTGACGGTAGGCTCACCAACTGGTCCATGGTCACCGTGAGCGGGAGGCGTGCCACGCGCTACTACGCTGCCTCCTCCACCGACACGATGCGCATGCACGTAGGGGACAAGCTTGTCTATTTCGAGGCCTGCGAGCTGGGCCGGCTCTTCGACGGTACCGTCAGCGAGTACGACCTCATGGCCATTGGAAGCGATCTTTCCCCCGAGCTCAACGGTCTGAACGAGTTCAAGTGCAAGTTCTCGAAGGAGGTGGCGGAGGTGGCCCCCGACCGCGACGTGCCGTTGCGCAAGACCCTCTACGCCGCCCTTGTGGCCGCCAGACGGGCGCTCAGGCGCGGCTAGGCCGCCCCCTGAGTCCTCTCGATTGGTAAGGCGATCGCCCCATGAGCATCAAGGATCCTGCGACCCACGTGCCCGATTTCGACCTCGAGGCCCCCCGTCCCGAGGCTCAAGGCCTGCCGTCCGTCGCCGAGCAGGTGGGCAAGGTTCCCACAGAGCCTGGCTGCTACCTCTGGAAGGATGCCAAGGGGGAGGTCGTCTACGTGGGCAAGGCCAAGAACCTCCGTGCCCGCATGCTCCAGTACGTGAGGCTCACGGATGACCGCGCAAAGATCCCGCTCATGATGCAGGTGGTACGCAGCTTCGACTACATTGTCGTGGGCTCGGAGCACGAGGCGCTCGTCTTGGAGCGCAACCTCATCGCCCAGTATCATCCCTACTTCAACGTCGACTTCAAGGATGACAAGAGCTATCCCTACATCGCGCTCACGATGGGCGACACCTACCCCGCCATCAAGTACACCCGCGAGCGGCACCGCAAGGGCACGCGCTACTTTGGACCCTACACCGACGCCCAGGCGGCGCGCGAGACCATAGACACCCTGCGCAAGGTAGTTCCCATCTGCTCTGCGACCTGTGTGGAGTGGAAGCGTTGCCGTCGCTACCTCAAGGGGCATCCAGATGACGCCGCAGTGGCCAACCTGGCGTTTGCAGACCGCGGTCGCCCTTGTTTCGACTATCACGTGGGCCGGGGTCCCGGCGTCTGCGTGGGGGCAATGACACCTTCCGACTACGCGAGAAACGTCCGTCAGGTGGAGCAGTTCCTGGCAGGCAGGCGCTCGGCCATCGTGGGCGAGCTCACGCAGCAGATGCACGATGCCGCCGCAGCTCTCGAGTTCGAGCGGGCGGGGCGTATCAAGCGCAGGCTCGAGGTCATCGAGGGTCTCGATGATGAGCAGCAGGTGACGTTCTCCTCTGCGGTCGATCTTGATCTCATAGGCTTCTACCGCGAGGAGACCATCAGCTGTGCCTGTGTTTTCGTCGTGCGCGAGGGGCGCACGGTGCGCTCGAGTGAGTTCATCCTCAACAAGGGGGCCGACGTGGACGAGGTCGAGCTTACCGAGGGCTTCATTAAACGCTACTACGACGAGACGGCAGACATTCCCGCAGAGGTGGACACGCACATCGACCTTCCCGATGCAGAACTTCTAGGTGAGTGGCTCACGGACAAGCGTGGGCGTGTCTGTCGCATCCACCGGCCCAAGCGCGGCGAGAAGGCTCACCTCCTCGAGATGACGGCAAGAAACGCCCGCCATGCCCTCATGCGCTACATGGTACGCACGGGCTATGCTGACGAGAGGACTAACCAGGCGCTCCTCGAGCTGGAGAGCGCACTCGCACTTGACGGGCCACCCTTGCGCATCGAGTGCTTTGACATCTCCACGCTCCACGGTTCCTTTACCGTCGCCTCGATGGTCGTCTTCACTAACGGGCGTCCCGACAAGGGACAGTATCGTCGCTTCAAGATCCGAGCCGAGCTGAGCGAGGCAAACGATTTCGTCTCGATGGGCGAGGTGCTCGGCAGGCGCTACGCCCCGGCGCGCAGGGACGATGAGCGCTTTGCCGCCTCGGCGCCCGACCTGCTCGTGGTGGATGGGGGCAAGCCACAGCTCACGGCTGCCATGGGACAGCTTGGTGCCCTGGGACTCGACATACCGGTCTGCGGCCTCGCGAAGGCGGACGAGGAGGTCTTCGTCCCCTGGGACGAGACGCCCGTCGTCCTGCCCTCGGGTTCCGCCTCGCTCTACCTCATCAAGCAGGTGCGTGACGAGTCGCACCGCTTCGCCATCACTTTCCACCGTGAGCTGAGGACCAAGGCGCAGAGCGTCTCGATCCTCGATGAGGTGCCAGGCGTCGGCACGCGACGCAAGCGGGCCATCATGCGTCACTTCGGCTCGATGAGACGCCTCAGGGCGGCGAGTGCCGAGGATATCGCCTCCGTGAGGGGTGTTCCCACGTCGGTCGCGCGCGAGGTCTATGACACGCTTCGTGCCTGGGAGGGCGAGGGTAGGGACCAAAGGGAGGCTACGTGAGTTATCTCGTGTTCCGCGCATAGCCTCGATGTGACCCACTATGTCTTCGTTGCGCTGTCCGATGAGCAGCCGGCGCTTTCCCGGGAGACCCACAAAAGGATAAGGGGGAAAGATAGGGACAGGAAGCGCAGAAGAGAAAGGACGGACATGACAAGGGCCGCGCAGTCAACCCCTGAGCCACGAACAATACAGAAAGCTCCAAAGGATCGTCGCGCCGGGCGGTGCTACTTGACGGTCGTGATGCCCATGAGCGCTACACCCGTGGTGCCGATGCCCTTGAAGTCCGAGGAGACCTTGATGCCATCGGCCGTGGTGGTATCACGCCAGGAGGCCGTGCAGGTCTTCACGTGCAGAATTGGGTACAGGGGGACGTTCTCGGCGAGTATGTCAAAGCACCTGTTCCAATGCTCCTGCCGCTCGTCGCCCGCAGAATCAAGTGCGGCGTCCATCTCCTGGAGAAGCTCCTCGTGCTCGACGGTCCCACTCCAAGGGCAGCGTGTCCTCATCCAAACATCATTGCCGTACCACCACCTGAGCACCAGATCGGGATCCGCGCCAAAGCAACTGGGGTCGCCTGGCGCCAGCAGCAGGTCGTAGTTGCTATTGCCCGTGTCGATCGCCGCATAGGTCGCATCCGAGCTGTCCGTCTGTATCGTGACCTTGAAACCCAGATCCTCCAGGTTCTGCTTGATGACGGTGGACATGGCGACCACCTGGTCGTTATCCGTCGTCCTGAGGATTAGCTGCCCAGGCGTGACGCCTGCCCCTTTGAGCAGACTTTTTGCCTTGTCGGGGTCGTGGCTGTAGACCACCGACGCCCTATGGTAGTGCGGGAAGGTGGCGTCATCGGGAAGAAGGCTGGTGGCGGCTGACGCCTGTCCGTAGAGGGCACCTTCTACCATGCCATTGTAGTCGAGGGCATACATGATGGCCTGACGCACCTCCACCTTGCTCCAAGGATACTTCGCGACGTCAAACATCAGGAAGCGCGAGCCGAGCCCCTGCACCGCGTCTATGGTAAGGCCCGCCTCCCGAAGCTGCTCGATCGAATCGACGGGCACGGCCTCCGAGATAAGCGTGGTCCCCTGCTGGGCGGCCGTAACGCGGGCGACTTTGCTTTTGAGAATCTCGAAGCGCAGCGTGTCGTCCTTGGCGGGGTACGCACCGTTGTAGTACGGATTCGGCTTAAACGTGACCGACGCGTCCGTCACCTCCCTGTACATCCAAGGACCCGTGCCAACGGGAGCCTTGGCCCTCTCCTCACTGGTCGAGCCCTCGGGTACGATCTTCAGGATTGCCAGACGTGACTTCAGCCATGGGAGGTCGGGGTGGCTGGTCCTGACCGTCACGGTAGAGTCGTCCTTGGCCTCTATGGAGGTGATCGGCGTAAGCATCGGTGCGTAGCTGCCCCCCGCTGCCGCCGCCACCTTGAATGAGAAGACGACGTCCGATGCCTTGGCCTCCCTTCCATCGGAGAACTTCGCATCGCTGCGCAACTTGACGTCAAAGGTGGTGCCGTCGATCTGGGCAGGGTCGCCTTCGGCGAGCGCCGGGCGCGTGCCGAAGTCATGGAAGTCCGTCTCGAAGAGGCCTTCCATGACATTGAGGTTGCAGCTAAGTGCGAGTGCGGATGAGGTGGACAAGGGATCGAAGTTCTTTGCGGAGTACGCGGCACCGACGGTCAGCTCGCCACCCCCTGCGGTCTGGACGCCACTTGTGGTCCCATTCCACTCGGAACCCGTCGCACAGCCGGTGAGGCCAAGCCTTGCGAGCGCTGCCGCCCCGCCGACAAGATTGACGAACGTACGGCGTGAGAGTGATGTACCCATGCTGGCCTCCGGCACTTCCTGCGAGATTCCGTCCGATGCGAGCTGACGCAGCAAACATCCTGCGACCGCTATGGAACAAGCATACCAGAGTCTCTGCGAACTGGTCTGCGGAAGCCCAGGCGGGGCTCGCTCGGGTACTCCTGTGCCCAGCTTGCTCTCCGAGAAGATCGTCACGCGCAGAGCATGCTGCATCACGTACGGTCGCCACTGTCCTGCCGTGCGTGGGGGTGAGGGAGCCATGCGTGAGGGTGAGGACCTCTCCGCGATGGCCCGTGTGCGTCAGCAGGGAGGAGATGCTGCTTCCCGCGAGGCAAAAGTCTGGTGGCTAGTCGTCTGGGCAGCCGTGTGAGGCCCAAGCCCTGCTCCCCGCATTTATTCGGCTCCTCGGGGGTTTGTGTGGGTTGCTGCCTCAGCGAAGACGCCAATCCGGCAGCGGCGTCACTCACACGGATTCTGTCTTCCCGACCATGCGAGAGGCCGCCACCGAGGAGGCACCGCCGGCGCATCATGGTGGTTGGGGCACTCGTGCCACCTGACGCAGCTCGCGTCGCAGCTCACGTCGCAACAGTGTACACGAATGCCCCAAAACGACTCCGAGAGGCCGTTTTCGCCGATCTGTGTACACTCCTGCCTTCCCACGGTCGCTCGCGCGACCGGGCGGGGCCACGGGTCCCACGACATCGACGGCCTCATGGCCCACGCGATACCAGGGTGCTCGGACCTGAGGCCACGCCGTTGGGGCGGTGACACAACCAGCTACCCACACGAACTCACGAAGCCCCTTTTTTTAGTATGTTGCCGACGGCGACGTGCGATATGGACTCGACATAGCCGAGCTCCACGCTCTTCTCGGCGATGAGCCGAAGCGTCCACCTGGCGTGGCCCTCTGGCGGGTCCGTGTAGGTTAGGGCGACGATCTTCGCCTTGGCCTCGCCGTCTATCTTGACGTTTCCCGGCCTGTTGCGCGCCTTGCGCGCGAGCACGCCGTCGAACCCCTCCTCGACCAGCTTCCTCTTGAGGTTGTAGACCGTCTTGACCGTCGAGTGGTAGGCCCTTGCGGCCTCCGCGTCGGTCATCCGCAGGTCGGCGAACCCGCCCTGGTCGACCGCCAGCAGCAGGTTCGCCCGCTTGATCTCTGCGGCCCTGCCGCTTCCCCGGTTCACTCGCGCGAGCAGCTTCTCGCGCTCGCCCTGCGTCAGCTCAACTCTGTACTTGGTCATGGGATGTCCCTCCTCGCGGTTGCCATTACAGGATATCCCATAAGCTTCGTGAGTTCGTGTGGATGGGTGGTTGCGTTACTACCCCGGCAACGTGGGCCTCACCGCTAGGCGGCGACGCAGGAGTGTACACAGATTGGCGAAAATGGCCTCTCGGCGCTGTTTCGGGGCACTTGTGTACACTGTTGCGCCGTTGCGGGCAGACGTGGGGACGCAGCAGTGTACGCAGATCGGCGAAAATGGGCTCTCGGCGCAACCACCGCTCGCATGCAGAGTGCGCCCTTCGGTGAGGCCCGCTCGCAAAATGCGCCTTTCCGTGACGTCGCCCGCCCAGAGTGCGCCCTTCGGTCACGTCGCGGTGGCGTCGTCGGCGCAGAGTGCGCTTTTGCGTGAGACGGCGGTTGCAGAGTGGGGCACTTGTGTACGCTGTTGCGGCGCGATTCGCCGAGGCGTCAACCCACACTAACCCCCGAAGAGCCATCAAAATCCTGTCGGTTAGGGACTTCTTCCTGAGCTCGCTGCTCTGATGGAGGCGGGAGTCGAAGCGAAATTGTCGAAAAGTGACACCGCCAAGGCTGCCTTGCATAGGAATCCGAGTCACTCCGCCGCACTCGTCGTGGTAAAGTATTCCTCATCAAAAGGGGGCTGGCGCACGCCGGCTGAGATAGGGCCTAATGCGGCCCTGACCTTCGAACCTGATCTGGGTAATGCCAGCGTAGGGACCACGGCACGTGTACGGCGCGGGTTCCAGCGATAAGCGGGGACGCCTACAATGTGCTTGCCCCGCAGAAGGGGAGTGCCTATGAACTGCTCTGTTGCCCTACAGTACCTTCCCATGAACGTGGGGTCGGACGACGAGGTCTGTCGCATCGTGGACGAGGTCATCGCCGTCATCGACGCAAGTGGTCTCGACTACTACGTGGGACCCTTCGAGACAACCGTCGAGGGGGACTTCGACTCCTGCATGGCACTCGTCAAGCGTTGCATCGAGGCGGGGGCCGCAGCGGGTTGCGCCGAGAGCGCGAGCTACGTCAAGGTCTCGTATCGCTCGACAGCTGATGTCATGAGCACCGGACGCAAGATCGGCAAGTATCATCCAGGCGATCCTGACCTCGTCACGAGGGAGACAGACGTTGCATAGTGAGGAGTCCTCTCGCCCACGTCAGCCCGATGCCTTACCAAGCCCTACACCTTCTCGCGTTCGTCGTGCGGTGATCCCGCCCGCGACGGTAGCGATGCTTTTGCTCGCATGGCAGCTTGTCGTGGCCGCAGGTATCGTGCCTAACTTTCTCCTGCCAAGTCCCACACAGGTGGTGGCCGCACTCGCCTCTGATGCGGCGTTGCTCGCCGACCATGCCGCAACCACACTCGCCGAGTCTGTCCTCGGGCTTCTCATCGGCTGTGCCGTGGGCTTTGCCTTCGCCGTCCTCATGGACCGCTTCGAGATCGTTTACCTGGCCTTCAGCCCGCTCATCACCGTGTCGCAGACGGTCCCCACCGTCGCCATCGCGCCACTTCTGGTGCTCTGGCTGGGCTATGGTCTCGCACCCAAGGTGGTGCTCGTCGTGCTCACCACCTTCTTTCCGATCACAGTCTCGCTCGTCAGTGGCTTTCGGTCGGTGGACCCGGATCTCATAGACCTCATGCGCACGATGAACGCGACGTCAGCTCAGATCTTCTGGCAGGTCAAGATACCTACGGCGGCCGAGCAGTTCTTCAGTGGCCTCAAGATAAGCGCAACCTATGCCATCGTGGGGGCCGTGATCGCCGAGTGGCTGGGCGGCTTCTCGGGTCTGGGCGTCTACATGACACGTGTGCGCAAGTCGTTCGCCTATGACAGGATGTTTGCCGTGATCGCGCTCATCTCCGCGCTGTCACTCGCCCTCATGGGTGCGGTGGGTGCGATCCAGCGTATCTGCATGCCCTGGAAGAGGGCAGAAAGGAAGTAAGCATGGATTTCTCGACCAAGCTCAGCAGGCTGTCTCGGAGAGGCTTCGTCCACGGCGTCGGTGCCCTCGTTGCCTCGGCGGCGCTCGCCGGCTGCGGGGCGTACGATAACGCCGTCTCCGGAGACTCCAAGGGTTCGGGATCAGGTTCCTCCCAAGAGACGACCAAGATCAGCTTCTGTTTGGACTACACGCCCAACACCAACCATACGGGCATCTACGTCGCCCAAGACAAGGGGTACTTTGCCGACGCGGGCCTTGAGGTCGAGATTATCCAGCCATCCGAGGGTACCGCCGATCCCGTCATCGGCTCGGGTCAGGCCCAGATGGGCGTGAGCTACCAGGACTACATTGCCAACGACCTCTCCTCCGCCTCTCCCATTCCCGTCACAGCGGTAGCCGCCATCATCCAACACAACACGAGCGGCATCATGAGCCGCAAAGAGGATGGGGTCACGAGCGCCAAGGGCATGGAGGGTCGCACGTACGCCACCTGGGACATGCCTATCGAGCAGGCTACCATCAAGCGGGTGGTTGAGTCCGACGGTGGTGACTATTCCAAGGTCAAATTGGTGCCTTATACCGTGGACGACGAGGTGAGCGGCCTCAAGGCCAAGCTGTTCGACACTGTGTGGGTGTATGAGGGGTGGGCCGTCCAGAACGCGGCCGTCCAGGACTATCCGGTGAACTATTTCTCGTTCATCTCGATGGACGAGGTGTTCGACTTCTATACACCGGTCATTGCCGCAAACAATGACTTCATCACCCACAAGCCTGAGGCCGTCAGAGCCTTCCTGCGTGCTGCCAAGAGGGGTTACGAATTTGCCGTGAGTGACCCTGGTGCCGCTGCGGACATACTCTGCACGGCCGTGCCCGAGCTCGACAGCGCGCTCGCGCACAGGAGTGCCCAGTTCTTGGCGAGCCAGTACCAGGCGGAGGCACCGACCTGGGGCGTCATCGACGGGGGGCGTTGGGCCCGCTACTACCAGTGGCTGAACGACAACAACCTGATCGAAAGGCATATCGACGTCAATGCCGGGTGGACGATGGACTATCTGGAGCGATAGGTGAAAGATAGGGTGAGTGCTGACGTTGGACAAAGTCGGGGTAAGAGCGGAGAGGGAGCCTGTGCCCTCGAGGCTCGCCACCTCACGCTCTCATGGGATAAAGGGGCCCACATCATTGTCCGTGATATCTCCCTCAGGCTCGGTGTCGGTGAGGTCGTGTGTCTGGTGGGGAGGTCCGGCTGCGGCAAGACGACCATCATGCATGCGCTCTCGGGTCTGTCGCGCCCCCTCAAGGGCAACGTCTTCCTGCACGGCGAGGACGTGACGGGCATCCCCGGCCGCGTCAGCTACATGCTGCAAAAGGACTTGCTCCTTCCCAGCAAGCGCATCATCGACAACGTCTGTCTGCCGCTGGTGCTCGGTGGCATGAGCGTCTTGGACGCGCGGGCCAAGGCCGAACCCCTCTTCGAGCGCTTTGGGCTTGCGGGCACGCAGCGCCGCTGGCCAGACGAGCTCTCTGGTGGCATGCGGCAGCGGGCGGCATTCTTGCGCACGTATCTCATGGGAAACGACGTCGTTCTGCTCGACGAGCCCTTCTCCGCACTCGATGCCCTCACGCGTACGGACTTGCGGGGTTGGTACTGCAACATGGCGCGTGAGCTGGACATCGCAACCCTTGCCATCACGCATGACGTGGACGAGGCCGTCACGATAGCTGACCGTATCTATGTGTTGGGAGGCGACCCCTCGCATGGAGAGCCCAGTCGTGTGGTTGCACAGGTCAAGGTGGGGCGGCCCCAGGCGACCGCAGACGCAGGGGAGTTCGCTCTCACGCCTGAGTTTCTGGCCGCCAAGCGCGAGGTGCTCGCCTGCTTGGGCTAACGTGCCGCCCGGCACGCGAGTGTGGGGCGCATTGCCCGCGACGCGAGCGCACATCAGGCCGTGTGGTGTGTGCTCGCTTCCCACATCGCCACGCGCCTGGTTCTACAGGCATCATGGCATCATGACCAGGCGCTTGTAGACGTCAAGTCCCGCCACCAAGATGGACTCGTCAAAGTCGAAGCGGTCGGAGTGTAGGGGAATGCCCGTACCCGTGCCCAGGAGCAAAAACATGCCAGGCAGCCACTGCTGGTACCAGGCGAAGTCCTCAGCGATGAGAAGGGGTTTGGGCAAGGTCTTGAGCTCGATGCCGCCCATTGCGAGCCACTCGCGGCTGCGTACGTAAAGATTCTCGTCGTTCACAACGGGTGGGTAACCTTCCGAGAGGCTCACAAGTGCCTCGCACCCTCGTGGCTCGGCTGCATCGCGAGCAATCCGAGGTAGCTCGGCGCCCACGCGTCTACCCATTGTGGTTGAGAAGGTCCGAAGCGAGCCCTCGAGACGCGCACTCGCGGCGATTTGGTTTCTCACCTCGCCGGCCTCCATGCGGCCGAACTTGAGCAGGCATGCCTCCTCGAGTCGGCACTCGTCCATGGAGGCATAGGCACGTCCAAGAAAGTCACAGCAGGCCTCGAGTGCGTCGGCACCGTCTTCGGCCCTCGCGATGTGGGAGGCACGGCCGGAGAAGGACACGCTCACCTCCCTCGAGGAGGCGAGAAGCGCCCCTGCCCTGCTCGCGAGCGCAGCACGTGGCAGCTCGGGCCACAGGTGGAAGCCATAGATCCTGTCCACACCCAGGCGTTCGAAGACACCGCTCTCGCACACCGCCTTGGCGCCTCCCGTCGTCTCCTCCGCAGGCTGGAACACCAAGAGCAGCGAGCGCGGCAGCCTGTCCAGGTGGTCCGCCAGCCACCAGGCAAGCCCGAGGACCATGGACATGTGCCCATCATGGCCACAGGCGTGCATCCTTCCGGGGTGTGTCGATGCGTACGCGACGCCCGTCCGCTCGCTCACGGGCAGCGCGTCCATATCTGAACGTATGGCCGTGGCATGGGTCGTCCCCAGGTCAAAGTGGCAGCATACGCTCGAGCGACTGGGCGAGAATACCGTGACCCTTGCTTGGGCACCCCTGCCCGTAGCGTTGTGGCGCGCCCGCTCGGACACGCTCTCAAGCTCGCGCGTCACGTAGGCGATCGTCTTTGGCAGGTCGAAGTCGAGTTCGGGGATCTGGTGCAGGTCACGGCGAAACCTCCGCAAACGGTCCAATTCCATATCCGCCCCGCCTGCTACGGCACTCGCCACGTCCCTGCCGTCATCTGTCTCGCACATCCTGTTGCCCCCATACCCCGTTCGCACGGCCCACACCGATCACACGTCGTATTCTAGATGATTCCGGTCCGTCTGCGGCAAGCCCCTCAGCGTGCGCCTTCTTAGCCAAGCAGGTGTCTGATGACTTTCAGTCGTGGCGCGGCATTGGCAAGGATGCGCCCTGCCATACCCTCCGCCTCAGCTGAGGGAAATGCGATATTGGGGCTCTCCAACCCATGGAGTACCTCGTTGACTGCATGGTCGAAATCGTCGAGGTCAATTCCCAAGTCAAGCGCAATCGAGAGAAGGTCCCTCTCATCGATATCATCCAGGAGCCTGTGCGTGCCAATGACAAAGGGCATATCCGATGAGTAGCCGGCCAAGGGTATGCAGATGACATCGTACATTGGAGTAAGCCTACGGTCGGTCCAACGCTCGTTATAGAGAAGGGCATGGTTCTTGAGGTGCGCGTCTGAATTGCCGATGGCAAAGTCAAACACCAGTCTCTTGGCAAGTTCGATTCTGTCGGCGATGGGATTCGATGAACCCTCATCGATTACGTTAGCCATCATGAGTGGATAATCCGCATCGACCGACTCGGGTTGATACTTGAGGTAGGGTCCTAGTCCCAGTGCCTGACAGAAATCCTCCTGATGAAGACGGAGGAGGAACCTCTCGTCTGCCGAGCCTGTCCAACGCCGGTCGAAGCGTTCGATCGCTATCGCGCCATGAAGGCCAGGCACTCGAGTCACCCTTGCGGTGTCGATCTCACATGCAGGGGAGAGTAAAGAACATACAAGCTCATTCTCGACAATATCCTCCTCTCCCCTACGCGACATCTTGATGATATGTGTTGAGGGAGCTGTTCCACGCGGGATCAGCCACTCATCTATAGCTGCGGTTTCTGCGCCCAGCCCTTCAGGCAAGCACCATGCCACCTTTGACTGCGCGCCTGCAAGTGACAGGCGTGTCGAGCTCGCTATCTCAGTGGCCATGCGGAGCGGGTTCTCGTTCATGGCAGCAAGTACGGAGCGATCGAGTGTGTCATATCGTGGGTTATACTCGTCGGGGCGTACCCGCTCGGATACGAATGTGAGTGCCCCTATACTCTCGCAGCCAAGACGTTCAAGTATGGACAGATAATCGCTATGTGGTACCTGATACATCTTGGCGAGGTTTGAGTAGACTTCGCCCTCAGGGAGTATACCTTGGAAAAAGGGATTAAACTCCTCCGCTGTATAAGGTGTGTGGTCAAGAGGTAGGCGCATCGATATACCGAGGTCACCTGTACCCTGTGTGCGTACGAGGAATTCCTTGTCATAGGTAAAGCGAGCGTCTACGCCTGGCCCATGTTCGATTTTGCCAAGTAGCTCACGCCTTCCCAGTATGTTGCGATAGACGAGGATGGCCATTCAATGCCCCCTCACTCGAGCAAAGAGATCGATTCCCATCGTCTTGCAGATACGTATGACCTGCTTGATGTTACCGCCTGCGACTCCTCGTTCCATCTCGCTTATGAAGCGGGGAGAACATCTGCACGCTCGGGCGAGCTGAGTTTGGGTGAGCCCGAGCTCCAGTCTGCGTGCGCGCATTATCTTTCCTAGATCGTCAGCTCCAGAGAGCTTCCCATTCGGGTTGCGAGGCTTGGGGGGAAGTGATAGCCGTATAGTGTCCATCTGTTCCTCCTACATCTGCTGTACGGTGATAGCGTGTTCCCAAATGGGATGATACCCAACCGTTCAA
>ERZ773087.1362-NODE-1362-length-15725-cov-133.862285_pt1 | contig 15725 bp, 5 predicted proteins | sample MGYA00511375_ERZ773087 | MGnify/ENA primary metagenome ERZ773087 (study PRJEB29015, sample SAMEA2737995) | human oral metagenome | biome: human oral; feature: human-associated habitat; material: dental | place: China | collected 2063 ...
ATCAGTTTTCACGTTTTCATCTCCTTTATGACATCTATTTTACCAAATCGCCAGCGAAAATAATAGCTGTTCGTTAAATGAAGTAAAAAAGCTTCAAAGGATTAACGCCCAGACCTTGTCAAAAGAAAAAAATCCTGCTATAATTGGAAAGATGGAGGCGTTATGGCATTAAAAAAAGCAAGTCTGGCGTGTACGGTTTGTGGATCGAGAAATTACTCAATAAAACTGAGTAGTACGCCAAAACCAAAACGTCTAGAAGTAAACAAGTTTTGTAAACATTGTAATAAATACACTATTCATAAAGAAACAAGATAGGAGAGAGTTGTGAAATTTCTTAAGGACACTTTTACAGTTTTAAAAGATACAACATGGCCAACAGGGAAGCAAAGCTGGATTGATTTTATTTCGATTATGGAATATACAGCCTTCTTTGTTTTGGTTATCTATTTATTTGACTTATTGGTATCTCACGGACTGCTTCGTTTGTTGAATATCTTTTAAGTCGATTAGAGACTGGGAAATTTCCCAGTCTTTTTTGATAAAATTGTCAGTAAACTTCTTGGCATTCCCTATTTTTATGATATAATAAAGCTAGAGAAAACGGAAAAAGCCATTAGGCTTTTTTATAGTGTTTTAGTTTATGATTTTGTAAACTAAGAATTGCTAAAAAAGAAAGGAAATAAAATGGATAGTTTTGATAAAGGCTGGTTTGTACTGCAGACCTACTCTGGATATGAAAACAAGGTAAAAGAAAATCTCTTGCAACGCGCTCAGACTTATAACATGCTGGAGAATATCTTGCGCGTGGAAATCCCTACTCAGACTGTGCAAGTAGAGAAAAATGGCAAGACCAAGGAAATCGAAGAGAATCGCTTCCCTGGTTATGTTTTGGTTGAAATGGTCATGACTGATGAGGCTTGGTTTGTTGTCCGTAATACTCCTAACGTAACAGGATTTGTCGGATCTCACGGAAACCGCTCTAAGCCAACTCCGCTTTTGGAAGAAGAAATTCGTAACATTCTGATTTCTATGGGACAAACCGTTCAAGAATTTGACATTCATGTCAAGGTTGGCGATACCGTTCGGATTATTGACGGAGCCTTTACAGATTATACAGGTAAAATTACTGAGATTGACAATAATAAAGTTAAGATGGTTATTTCTATGTTTGGAAATGATACCATTGCAGAAGTAAACCTGAACCAAATCGCAGAATTATAATAGAAACAAAAAGCAGATCACTATCTGCTTTTTTTGTATTCAAGTTGTGTTTTTTTGTGACAAAGGCTAAAAACTAGCTTTCGACTGGCTTGAATATAGGTTCCAAAAAGGCAAAGAAAATCGGCTTAAAAATTCTGAAAATTTTAAGCTTTTAGGCAATCGTTTTCCTTTTAATAAATAGTGTCATCTTTCAAAGTATTTTGCATAAATTTCAGTTCAAATGGTTGATATGCTTAAATAAAACTGGTATAATAACCATATAATTGGCGCATTGTATATGACGGCTTTTTTCATGGTTTTTTTGAGTGAAAAAGACTCATATTTGTACAGTGCTTGTTCTTATGTCAAAATTTGATAGAGACGGAATCTAACTAGGAGGGAACATGTTAAGGGAAAAGTGGTGGCTACCCTTTTTGACTGTTGGAGTCATTATGGTAGCGGTCTTTGCTTTGTTTTACATTACCGGCCCTAACAGGCATAACAAAGGATCGACACAGAAGGATGGTGGTTCAGCTGTAGAGCATGAGCTGACAGGACAGCAGTTGCCAGAGTTTGAAATGGTAGACCAAGCAGGGTATCAAAAGAAGAGTACAGAGTTTTATAATAAACCCATGCTGGTAGTAGAGTGGGCTAGCTGGTGTCCAGATTGTCAAAAACAGTTACCAGAGATTCAAAAAGTATATGAAAAGTATAAAGGTAACATTCATTTTGTTATGTTAGATATGCTTGATTCCAAAAGAGAAACGAAAGAAAGAGCGGATCAGTATATCAGTGAAAAAGATTATACTTTCCCATATTACTATGACACAGATGAGCGAGCGGCGGATATCCTCCATGTTCAATCTATCCCCACGATTTATCTAGTCGATAAGAATCAAAAGGTCAAGAAAGTAATGACAGACTTTCACGATGAAGCAGCGCTTGAAAAACAGCTAGAAGAGATTTAAATAAAAGAAAGAGAAGGGAGAGCTTGTATAAAAGTTTCTACTATTGTATAGGCTTTAAAATAGCATGAAAGATTTTTTGAAAAAGGTTTTAATACTATTTACCGTCCTGTTGATGTCAATGCCATCCAGCGTCTTGAATCTAGGGAATTCAGTTGTTCGAGCTGATGATCCTCTGAATATTGAGACGAGACGGATTGATGAGCATACAACGATTACACAAAATGGGTGTTATCGTAAGATTGAAAAAACGGACGCAACGGACTGGACAGTTCCGCGGAAACCAATTGACTTGGTTATCCTGCAGGATGCCAGTGGATCATTCCGAACAACTATTCCAAGTGTAAAGAATGCTCTTAAACGTTTGACAACATATGTTAGTCCAGAACAATACGATGAGACAAACCCTCATCTAGTTAAGACTGACGACCCTCGGACAACTGACCGCGTTTTCGTAGCTTCTTACCAAGGTTTGGATCAGGTGCGTTACTTTAATAATAACGATTTTAGTGGTAACCCTGCAGATACATTTACCGATCCGGACACAACTGGTAAACACTACACCTATGGAAATAGTGGCTTAACAAGCGATCAAAATAAAATTCATAACTTTATTGATAATATCGCTGTCGATGGCGGCACCCCAACTGTTCCAGCCATTCAAGATACGATCGCTCAGTACAACAGTGTCAAAGGCAATATGGAATACGGTCGTAAGACAGTCTTCCTCCTGGTAACGGATGGGGTAGCCAATGGTTACCGTCTGCCAGGGTCTAACACAGTTGTAATGGATAAGAGTTATACAAGAACGTGGGATATCCAACGTGCTTGGGGAGTGGATAGCTATCCAGAAGCGGCTCAAGATATTACTAGTCGTGCCAATGAATTGAGAACTGCGGGTAATCAGCTTAAAGCAGCGGTTGGTTCAGAAGGTTCTGTCGTTGTTGGTTTCTGGGAACGTGTTGATAACTTCACTGAAAAATACTATCAATATGGACCAGCTTATCTGAATGGTTTCGGTAACACTATTAATATTGGGGACAACCGTTCAGTGCAAGCTATCTTCCACGATGCACTTCAATCGATGGCTTCACCAGATAAGGTTGTAAACGGCAAGAATGTTTCCTTCTATGTTAATGAGCAAAATAACATTGATGTATTCTCGCAAAAGATTTTGGAATCAGTAGCAGCTGCTTTGGTTAAAGATGATATCACTGGTGAGTTTGATATCACCGATGGCTACAAGGTAGATGCTATCCGAATCAATGGTAAGAAGATCGTTCCGAAAGTAACAGATCCTAACAAGGAAATCCGTGGTACAATCACACAGACTGGTAACAAGGTTAAAATCTCTGTTCCAGATAGTGTCTTCAACCCAGGTAAAAACAGCTTTGACTACGACTTGAGTAAGGAAGCTCGCGCACCTGAGACAGATGAAGATAGCGAAGTAGATCCTCCTGAGAATTATGTTCCAGAAAAGGAAGAAATCACAGTTCCAGAATTGACTGGTAAATTTAAAGCAGGTGACTTCGAAACACGTCAAATCGGTGGTCGGAACCAAACAGTAGAAGTTCAAAAATTGGAATACTGTTATCCAAGTGCAACGAAGACAGTGAAAGATGCGGATGCTAGCAACGATATTGGTGTCATTCCGGATCCGTTAGAGTTGACTAAGAAACCATCTTATTCTGCACAACTAAGCAAGAAAGACGAAGAGTTCACTTACACTGTCGACTACAACTTCAATAACGTTCCTTACGAATTTGAAAAGAACGTTATGTTGACAGACCCAATTGACTACCGCTTGGAAGTGGTGAGTCATTCGGCTCAAGGTCCAGATGGACAAAGCTGGCCAACTCGTGTGGTAACACAAAAGGATGCTGGAGGCAACTCACAAAGCGTCGTTGTAGCAGACGTTCCACCGCAAGGTAAGGATTATAATTACCTGATCATGAAGAAGGCGAAACTGAAAATGACAGTCCGCCTGAAAGAAGAGTACCGTAAGAACCAAGCCAGCAAGGCTTACTTGGCAATCTTACAAAATAACAATGGTTACGGTTTAGTTAACCAAGGTAACATCATGTGGAATGGTGAAGATGATTCGCCAAACCAAGATGCCCATGCCAAGACAAAAGACAAGGCAAGTACGATTCGTCGTTCAAACCCAATTTATGTTAAACCACCACTTGATACAGAAGTAGACAAGAAGGTTAACGAAAAAGAACACGAAGGTCTACAAGCAGATGGCGAAGAGTTTGAATATAAGGTAACTGCTCCATGGCCAGGTATTGCTGACAAGTTCACCTTGACAGATACAGTTGTAGATGAACTTGAAATTGTACCAAATTCAGCTAAAGTAACAGTAGCAGGCAAGTCCTACAGTGGTTTAACCAAAGCGATCTCAATCAATGGTCAAACAATTGAGATTACATTAGACAAGGATCAATTGACTTCACTGAACCGTTTGATCTCTCGTCGTGGTGGAAGCGAAGTACAGGAAATCGAACTGATCTTCAAAGCTAAGATTCGTCCAGGTGCCGACCTTTCTAAATATAAGAAGAATGGTGCGGTAAACATTCCGAATACAGCTGATGTTATTCTAAATGATAAGAAGAAAACTTCGAAAGAAGTAACGGTTACTCCGCCGAAACCAAAAGAACCGACTGTTTCTAAGAAGATTAACAACACCTTGGATAGTCTGGTAACCTTCGATGGTCAACCGTACACTTACAACATCACAACAGCTGTGCCAAGTGATGTAGCAGGCTACAAGAAATTTGTCATTAGCGATAAGCTGGATGCCGATCTCGAATTTGATGGACAAGCAAGCATCAGCGGTCCATTGGCAGATGTCTTTGAAATCCAAACAAATGGTCAAACTGTTACTGCAACAGTGAAAGAAGGCAAGTTCAAAGAACTCGCGAAATATTCATTCGTTGAACTGACGATTCCAGCAAAAGTTAAAGCTGGTGTGACAGGTAAGACTATTGAAAACAAGGCTAAGATTTCATTTACTAATGAAAACAATGTGGCTAAGGAAGTCGAGTCAAATCCAGTAACGGTGACTCCTCCACCAGTAACTAAGAAGATTAATGAAAACTTGGATCACTTGGATATTGCAACTGGTCAGCCATACAAGTACAATGTTAAGACTACACTTCCAAGTGATATCACATCCTACAAAGAATTTGTGATTACCGATACTTTGGAAGATGAGTTAAGCGTTATTAATGAAGGTGCAGACAAACCAGTTATCAGCGGTCCTGCTGCAGACTTCTTTGACGTGACTGTCAGTGGCCAAAAAGTAACGGCAACAATGAAAAACTTTGCCGGAGCAAGTGCCCTAGCTGGTCAAGAAATTGAACTAGTTATCCCAGCGAAAATTAATGACGGTGTCACTCGTTCTAACATTCCAAACAAAGCGACAATTAGCTTCAAGGATAAGAACGACCATAAAGGTGAAAAAGAAACAATTCCTGTAACGGTAACTCCACCAACAGAACCAAATGTTTCTAAGAAGATTAACGGTGATCAAGATAATGCAACGATTGCTGCTGAAACAGATTTCACCTACAATATTAAGACTACTTTGCCAAATGATATTGATACATACAAATCATTTGTCATCACCGATACTCTAGATGAAAATCTTGGAGTGGTGAACCCAGAACCAAGCATTTCTGAAGAAGCCAAGAAATTCTTCGATATTACTGTTTCAGGAAATACTGTTACAGCAACGATGAAGGACTTTGCTAAAGCAAGTGCTCTTGCAAATAAAGAAATCGAGTTGGTCATCCACGCTAAAGTGAAGAAAGAATCTGTTCTTCCAGAAATTCCAAACACGGCTAAGATTACTTATACTAATAAGAATAACGAGTCTAAGGAAAAAGAAACAGAGCCAGTTAAAGTGACTCCTCCACCAATTACGAAGAAAGTAAATGGTAAGGATCAAGAAGACTTGGCAAGCTTAACAAGCACCTTCAAATATACAGTGGATTCAAAAGTTCCAACTGTAGCAGATAAGTTTGTACTTTCTGATACCTTGGAAGAAGTCTTGACATTTGATGGAGATGCGAATGTAACGATTGATGGTCAGGCCGTGACAGATGTGACGGTTGCGAAGAAAGACCAAAAACTGACAGTTACCTTCGATAAGGATCAAGTCAAGAAATATGCAGGCAAGGCTGTTCAAGTAGCCTTCGACGCTAAGATTAAATCTGGCTACACAGTTGACCAATTAGTTGCTAAGTATCCAAATGGAGATAAAGCAGCAATTCCAAACAAAGCTAGCTTTGTGGTCAATGACAATCCAGAAACAGAGAAATTCTCTAACCCAGTTACTGTTACACCGCCACCACCAAACACTCCAGAAATTGAGAAGAAGGTTAACGGTGCAGACAGTTACAATCTGCAAACCCGTCTTGAAGAATTCACTTATAGTCTGAATACAGCGATGCCAACAAATGCGACTGAATTCACCGTAACAGATGAACTGAAGTCTGTTCTTGAATTCGCTGGCAACAAGGGCGATGTCCAAGTGAAGATTGACGGCAAGGCTGCCAATGATCAAGCTACTATTTCTACTGATAAGAATACCTTGACAGTGGTCTTTGCAGAAAAAGCAGTGAAAGCTAATGCTGGTAAGTCAATCGAAGTAACCTTCAAGGCTAAAATCCGTGAAGGAGCAAATCTTCTGGATTACCTAGTTCCTGGTCAAGGCATACGGATCCCGAACAAGGCTTCTTATGATATCGATCATAATCCTAAGTTCCATAAGGATTCCAATGAAGTACCAGTAACTCCTCCATCTCCAGAACAACCACCAATTGAAAAAGATGTCAATGATAAGGCAGAAGCAACCTTGGAAGCACGTGATGAAGAATTCACTTATCATGTGAAGACCAAGATTCCTTATGAGGCAACAGCTTTCAACATCACTGATACTCTGAAAGATGTTTTGGAATTCTCTGGTGAGAAAGGTCAAGCAGAAGCGACTGTAGATGGCAAGAAACTGTCAGATGATCATATCGCGATCAATGGCCAAACAATCACAGTTACACTGAACCAAGAAGAACTGAAAGCCAATGCGGATAAGGAAATTAAGTTAACCTTCAAGGCTAAGATTCGTCCAAATGCAAACCTAGCTGCCTACGTCGTTGGTGATAAAGTTGTTATCAATAACCAAGCTTCTTATAATGTAGATTTACCAGACAATCCTGGAGTTCATAAAGATTCAAATATCGTTCCAGTGACTCCTCCAAGTCCTGAAAAACCAGAGATTGAAAAGACTGTTAATGATGCAAAAGAAGCGACTCTTGCTAACCGTGACGAAATCTTTACTTATAAAGTGAAGACAAAAGTACCGTTTGATGCAACAGCCTTCTCTATCGATGACACCATTAAGGATGTTCTAGAGTTTGCGGATGCTGGAAGTGCTACTCTTAATGGAGAAGCTTTAGAAGCAGACCGTATCTCTATCGCTGATCAAAAGATTACCTTGACTCTGACAGAAGACCAAGTCAAGAACAATGGCGGTAAAGAAGTTGTTCTGACCTTCAAGGCTAAGATTCGCCAAGGTGCCAACCTGTCTGGCTACATTGAAAAAGGTAAGACAGTCATCAATAACCAAGCGTCTTATAACGCTGCCTTCCCTAACGATCCTAACTTCCATAAAGATTCAAACATCGTCCCAGTGACTCCTCCAAATCCGGAAAATCCACCGATTGAGAAGAAGGTCAATGAGGCTGAATCAGCTAACTTGGGAGCTCGTGATGAAGAATTCACTTACACAATCGACACAACAGTGCCGCTTGATGTTACAGGCTTCGCAGTCTACGATACGATTGAAAAAGTCTTAGAATTCTCAGGTGAAAATGCTCAAGCAAGCGCAACGGTAGATGGTCAACCACTAGATGCCAGCCATATTACAATTAAAGGTCAGAAGATCACAGTCAAACTGACAGAAGACGAAGCGAAAGCCCTAGGAGGCAAAGCAGTTCATGTCAGCTTCAAGGCTAAGATCAAAGCGGGAGCGAACCTGTCAGACTACATCGAAAAAGATGGTACGACACGGATTTACAACACCGCTAAATACAACTTTAACAATGACCCAGGAACAGAACAAAGTTCTAAACCAGTTCCAGTCATTCCACCAACCCCAACTGAACCAGAACTGAAGAAGGAAGTAAACGGTAAAGAAGCTGAAACATTAGCTAACCGTGACGATGTCTTCACTTACACTGTGAAGACTACTGTACCGCAAGATGCGACAGCCTTCTCTATCAGCGATAGTTTAGTTCCAGTACTTGAATTTGCTGGCGAAGATGCAGAAGCATCTCTCACACTCAATGGTGAAAAGCTGGATGCAAAACAAATCAAGCTGAAAGACCAAACCATCAGTGCTGAGTTGACTGAAGCTCAAGTGAAAGCAAACGGTGGTAAAGAAGTTGTCCTCAACTTCAAAGCTAAGATTCGTGAAGGTGCAAACCTAGCAGATTACATCGAAGCAGACGGCGCAACGCGTGTACCTAACAAGGCGTCTTATGTGGCTAACTTCCCACACCGTCCAAAAGTTGAGAAAGATTCAAACATCGTCCCAGTGACTCCTCCATCACCAGAAAATCCACCAGTTGAGAAGAAGGTTAATAACAAGCCATCTGCAACTCTGGACAGCCGTGACGAAGAGTTCACTTACACCATCGATACGAAAGTACCTGTCGATGCGACTGGCTTCAAGATTACCGACGAATTGAAAGACGTTCTTGAATTCTCAGGTAAGAAAGGCCAAGCAGAAGTCACAGTAGATGGTGACAAAGATGTGATCGAAGATTCACAAATCACTGTAGATAAACAAGTCCTGACAGTGACCCTGACGAAGGATCAAGTGAAGAAATACGGCAATAAAGCTGTTCATGTAAGCTTCAAGGCTAAGATTCGTAAGAATGTCAGCCTGGCAGGCTACATTGAAGCAGACGGCGTAACTCGGATTCCTAACATTGCTAAATACATCATCAACGATGATCCGAAGACAGAAAAGAGCACAGAACCAGTTCCAGTGATTCCACCAAGCCCAGAAGAACCTGGTATTAAGAAAGAAGTGAATGGTCAGCCAGAAGCAACGCTGAAAGAACGTTATGAAGAGTTTACTTATAAAGTAACAACTTCTGTACCACAAGATGCGACAGCCTTCTCAGTATCAGATACTCTTGTACCAGTATTAGAATTCTCAGGTGAGAAAGGTCAAGCAACAGCGACTCTTGATGGTCAAGAAATTGATGCCAACCGTATCAACGTTGCAGACCAAACAATCTCTATGGCTCTGACAGAAGACGAAGTGAAAGCAAATGGTGGTAAGGAAGTAACCTTGACCTTCAAGGCTAAGATTCGTGAAGGTGCAAACTTGTCTGACTACATTGAAAAAGGTAAGACTAGCATCCCGAATACAGCTTCTTACACAGCAGGCTTCCCAAATCGTCCAGAAATCCATAAGGATTCAAACAGAGTACCAGTAACTCCTCCAACTCCAGAAGAACCTGGAATTAAGAAGGATGTTAATGGTAAGGAAGAGGAAACACTGGCCAACCGTAACGATGAGTTCACCTACCACATCAATACGAAAGTACCGTTTGATGCAACAGCTTTCTCTATCAACGATGAGTTGAAAGACGTTCTTGAATTTGCGGATGGAACAGGTCGTGCGACTGCTAGCCTAAATGGCCAAGCTCTTGATGCTGACCGTATCTCAATTAATGGTCAAACCATTACTGTGAACCTAACCGAAGAACAAGTCAAGAACAATGGTGGTAAAGATGTGAACCTAACCTTCACAGCTAAGATCCGCCAAGGTGTCAACCTATCTGGCTACATTAAAGATGGTAAGACTAGCATTCCGAATAAGGCAAGCTACCGAGTGGACTTCCCGAACAACCCAGGCGTAACTAAGGATTCTAATGAAGTCCCAGTGACTCCTCCAAGTCCGGAAAATCCACCGATTGAGAAGAAGGTCAATGAGGCTGAGTCAGCAAACTTAGGAGCTCGTGATGAAGAATTCACCTACACAATCGACACAACTGTACCGCTTGATGTTACAGGCTTCGCAGTTTACGATACGATTGAGAAAGTCTTAGAATTCTCAGGTGAAAATGCTCAAGCAAGCGCAACGGTAGATGGTCAACCACTAGATGCCAGCCATATTACAATTAAAGGTCAGAAGATCACAGTCAAACTGACAGAAGACGAAGCGAAAGCCCTAGGAGGCAAAGCAGTTCATGTCAGCTTCAAGGCTAAGATCAAAGCGGGAGCGAACCTGTCAGACTACATCGAAAAAGATGGTACGACACGGATTTACAACACCGCTAAATACAACTTTAACAATGACCCAGGAACAGAACAAAGTTCTAAACCAGTTCCAGTCATTCCACCAACCCCAACTGAACCAGAACTGAAGAAGGAAGTAAACGGTAAAGAAGCTGAAACATTAGCTAACCGTGACGATGTCTTCACTTACACTGTGAAGACTACTGTACCGCAAGATGCGACAGCCTTCTCTATCAGCGATAAGCTGGAAGATGTTCTTGAGTTTGCGGGTGAATCATCTGCGACTCTAGCAGGTGAAGACTTGAAGGCAGACCAGATTACAACAGACGGTCAAACCATCAAGTTGACCCTGACAGAAGACCAGGTGAAAGCAAACGGTGGTAAAGAAGTTGTTCTCAACTTCAAGGCTAAGATCAGAGAGGGTGCAAACTTGTCAGCTTACATGAAAGCAGACAAGGCAGAAGTACCGAATAAGGCTTCTTACACAGTTGGCTTCCCTAACAAACCAGCTGTAACGAAGGACTCTAACGAAGTACCTGTCACTCCTCCATCACCAGAACAGCCACCGATTGAAAAAGATGTGAATTCAAAACCTTCTGAAACAATTGCAGATCGAACAGAAGAATTCACATACAACATTCATACAACTATGCCTCAAGATGCGACAGGCTTCACAGTTACCGACGAATTGAAAGACGTTCTTGAATTTGCCGGTGATGTCCAAGTCACTCTTGGCGGTAAGAAAGCAGACGCAGCTGTAGCGAAAAACGGTCAAACTCTGGAAGTAACCTTCCCAGAAGAGACTGTGAAAGCAAATGGTGGTAAGAAAGTCCAAGTAACCTTCAAAGCGAAGATTAAAGCGGACGCAGACTTAACTCCATATGAAACAGCTAATAGCTACTCTGTACCAAATACAGCTTCATACTTGATTAACAATAATCCAACAAGCAAGAAAGAAACTAAGCCAGTTACGGTTGAAGTTCCAAAACAACCTGGACCAGAGGTTACGAAGAAGATTAACCGTACATTGGATCACTTAGATGTTGACCGTGATGTTCCTTACATGTACAATGTCAACACACAAATTCCAAAAGATATCCGCCTCTACAAAGAGTTCACCGTTACGGATACTTTGGAACCAGTTCTTGAAATTACAGGAACTCCTGTAGCTTACGTGGATGGTTATGCAACAGACGCTGTGGAAACAAAAGTGGAAGGCAATACAGTTACTGTAACAGTGAAAGACTTCGCTCGTATCAGTGGCTATAAAGAAATCCAACTTTACATTCCAGCTAAGCTGAAAGCAGATAGTGACTTATCAGCTTACGAAAACCAAACTGTTCCGAACAAGGCAACAATTGCCTTCAAGGATAGCAATGGCAAGAACGGCACAAAAGAATCTAACCCAGTAACCGTTCGTCCACGGGACCCAGAAAAACCTGAGGAACCAAAACCAAACGAACCAGCTAAGACAGTAGGTCCAGCTGATGGATCAAACCCATCGACTGCTTACCGCCTGAAAGAACTCAAGGAAGGCTTCCGCTTTGACGTGACAGCGAAGGTACCGACTGATCCAGTTGATGAATCAGGCAACCCTATCAAAGACGCTCAAGGCCGTGATGTGAAGACTGAATTGAATAGCTTTACGGTAACAGATGAACTTGAAAAAGTTCTGAAAGTAGACCGTGTAGCTGTTAAGGTAGAGGAAAATAAAGTCGCAGAAGCCATTGCGAAGATTACTGCTAAGATTGAAAAAGCAGAAAGCGACCTGAAAGAGCTCGAAGGCAAAGAGACAAATGGTACTTTCGCTAAGAAACTGGCAGAAGCAGAGAAGAAGGTAGAAGAGCTAACAGCACAATTGGCAGCAGCCAAAGAAAAAGCTGCAGCGACACCTGCACCTGCACCTGCAACACCAGCTCCAGCTTCAGATTCTAACGCAGGCGATGCCGCAGCGACACCTGCTCCAGCAGACAATAGCGCTGAAGTCGCAGCCCTTGAAGAAAGCCTCAAAGCAGCACAAGCTGAATTGGAACAACTGAAAGCAGATGGTGCGAAAGCTGGTAACCTCGCAACACCTGAAGAACAAAAAGTTGAACAAGATAAACTGAATAAGAACCTTGAACAACTGAAAGAGAGCAAAGAGAAACTCGAAAAAGCTCTCGAAGCATTCACAACAGTGAATGACAAGGGTGAGATCACGGATGAAGCTCTTGCGAAAATCGCCAAAGTAACTGTAGAAGGTCAGAAAGTTACCGTAGAAGTTACTGATAAGGCTGTTTTGGAAGCCTTGAAGGGTAGCACCTTCCGCGTCATCATCTATTCATCTATTAAAGACGGAGCAGACTTGTCTAGCTACCTGAACAAAGAGAATAATGAGACGAAGATTCCGAATAAGGCTACTGTAACCTTCAACGATAAACCGAAAGTAACGAATACAGTAAACGTTTATCCGCCAGAGCCAACTACACCGCCGACAACACCACCACATACACCACCGACAACACCGGGTACGCCGCCACCAACTACACCTGATACGCCACCAGCGCCTAAGGGTGACTTGCCACCGGCACCAACACCAGAGCCAGAAAAACCTAAGAATATCTTGCCAAAAACAGGTACATCTGCTACTATGGTAAATGAGGTGATTATCGGAATGATCCTTGTGCTGATGGGACTTCTTTTGAGAAGAAAACCAAAGCATTAATGTAAGATAGTCCAGGAGAGCTATGCTCTTCTGGTTACTATCGTATTATTAGGAAAAAGATTAAAGGAAAATCATTATGGATAGAAAAAAGTTAATTAAGTTAGGAATCTCAGTGCTAGCTGTTAATGCTTTGGGAGCAGTAGCCGTTTATAAATATCCTGAGCTGACACATGTACCTACTGTCTATGCAGAGGAACAGCCTGGTGAAGATGAGGAAATTCCAGATGCATCTGAAGCGCAAGCAGCAGCGAACTTTAAAAATCAAATGGATGAATTTGAAAAAGCAATCAATGAATTCAATCCAGATGATTCAGATACTAAGGAAAGTTTGCAGTATGCTTTGGAAGATGCAGAAGGGTACCATACTACTGCAGTTAATGCGATCAAGAGTGAAGAAGGAAAGAAAGGCTTTGCCAAGTATGAAGCTCGTTACCAAGCCTTAAAAGCAAAAGCTCAAGCCCTTCTAAATGGTGAATCACCAAAACCTCAACCAGAGATCACTACTCAGGATGTTACAGTCAAAGAACCAATCCCTTATGGATCTTCAACAGTTAAAAATCCAGCTTTACCAAAAGGCACAAGAAACACAAAAGTTCAAGGTGTCAATGGTGAAAAGGAAGTTGTCTACACAATCACTTTAACAGATGGCAAGGAAACAGGCCGTGTGAAAAAGTCTGAAACAGTTATTAAACCAGCTGTAGACGAAGTGATCGAAGAAGGTACAGGTCCAGTTACTACAACTGAAGAAGTAGTAGAAAAAGAAGTTATCAAGCATGGTAGCCGAACTGAACAAAATCCAGCTCTACCAAAAGGCACAAGAAACACAAAAGTTCAAGGTGTAGATGGAGAGAAGGAAGTAACTTACACAGTTACTAAAGAAGATGGTAAAGTCGTAAGCAAGGTTAAGAAGTCAGAAACTGTGACAAAACCAGCTGTAGACGAAGTCATTGAAGAAGGTACTGGTCCAGTCATTACGACTAAGGAAGAAACAAAGACTGAAGAAGTAGATTTCCAAGTCAAAGAAGTTCCAAATCCAGCACTTCCAGAAGGTGTCCGCAATGTGACAACTCCAGGTAAGAAGGGTGTTCGTACAATCGTTGAGACAGTCACTTATACAGACGGTGTTGAAACAGGTCGGGTAGAGAAATCCAACACCATCACAACTCCAGCAGTTGATGAAGTTGTTGAAGTGGGTACTAAGAAAGGCGTAGTTACTACAACCGAAGAAGTAGTAGAAAAAGAAGTTATCAAACATGGTAGCTCTACAGTTCAAAATCCAGCTCTACCAAAAGGCACAAGAAATGTAAAAGTTCAAGGTGTAGATGGAGAGAAGGAAGTAACTTACACTGTTACTAAAGCTGATGGCGTACAAGTTAGCAAGGTTAAGAAGTCAGAAACCGTGACAAAACCAGCTGTAGACGAAGTCATCGAAGAAGGTACTGGTCCAGTCATTACCACTAAGGAAGAAACTAAGACTGAAGAAGTAGACTTCCAAGTCAAAGAAGTTCCAAATTCAGCACTTCCAGAAGGTGTTCGCAATGTGACAACCCCAGGTAAGAAGGGTGTTCGTACCATTGTTTACACAGTAACCTACGCAGACGGTGTAGAAACAGGTCGTGTAGAGAAATCCAACACTATCACAACTCCAGCAGTTGATGAAGTTGTTGAAGTAGGAACTAAGAAAGCTACTGCTCCAGTTGTTACAACTGAAAATGTGACTGAAACTCAAGTTATTTACCATGGCACTATCACTTTAAGCAATCCAGATCTTCCAAAAGGAACAAAACGGATCAAGATTGCTGGTGTTGATGGTGAAAAGACTGTTGTCTACACAATTACTAAGACAAATGGTGTTGAAACAAGCCGAGTTGTCAGAGACGAACAGATTACGAAAACACCAATCACTCAAGTAGTTGAAATTGGTACTAAGGAATCTGGTAGCAGCCAATCGAATGCTAGTCAAGATCAAAAAGATTCATCAGACAAAGCTCAAGATTCTAAAGGACAAGATCAAAAGGATTCAATTGGTAAAGTTCAAGATCCTAAAGATCAAGCGAAACCAGGATCAGATGCTGCTACAAGTGGTCAAGCAGGTCAAACAGACCGTCCACAACAACCTCAATACTCTAGAGTAAACAGAAACGCAGAAGAGAAGAAGAACCTTCCAAACACTGGTGAACATGCAAATGGCCTTGCGGCTCTATTAGGACTTGTTCTTGCAAGTGTAACAGCCTTCTTTAACTTCCGTCGTAAAAAACACTAAGAATTAGGTTGAAAAAATAGAAGGCATTTGTCTTTAATTCTACTGCTTTTCTCAAAACAGAGGATTAGTAAAAATGCTATAAAAAGAGGCTGAGAGAATATCTCAGCCTCTTTTTGAATCCTAACTTAAGAGATAGGCTTAAAATCTAGCGTCAAATGAAAAGAAAAAAGCCCGATCTTACGAGCTTTGTGTTCAGATGCTTCCTGATAAATCAGGTTATATAAGGCGGTAGACGGATTTGAACCGACGATCAAGCTTTTGCAGAGCCGTGCCTTAC
>ERZ773087.1365-NODE-1365-length-15699-cov-3.328560_pt1 | contig 15699 bp, 10 predicted proteins | sample MGYA00511375_ERZ773087 | MGnify/ENA primary metagenome ERZ773087 (study PRJEB29015, sample SAMEA2737995) | human oral metagenome | biome: human oral; feature: human-associated habitat; material: dental | place: China | collected 2063 ...
GGGCCGTCAGCGCGCCCACCCGGGCCCGACATTCGATGCGCGTGCCCGCAAGGCCGCATTCCACCCGCTCAACCCGCGCCGGAAAGGCCAGATCGCCGGCCGTACCGGCCAGCCGCAGATCCTCGGGGCGGATTCCTACCAGGAGCGCCGGGTCCTCGACATTGAGCGGTGCCATGAGTGCCATGGCGGGTCCCTGCTCGATCTGCACGGAATGGTCCACCAGCGTGGCCCGCAGCAGGTTGATCGGCGGATCACCGAAGACCCTCGCCACGTTCAGCGATACCGGATGCAGCAGGACGTCGATGGCCCGGACCTCCTGCTGCTGCAGGCGTCCCTCGTAGACGTCGGCGAGCGAGTCTACGGTGCGGAAGGCGAAGGTGCCAAAGCAGATCCAAAGCAGTTCGCCGGCGTAGCCACGAAGCGAGCAATACAGGTACCCCACGCCCACCATAAGGATGCAAGTGAGTACCCGCTGTATCTGGTAGGCGCCAAAGGAGTCCATCTCGTCGACGTCCGAGACCTGGTAGGTGCGCACCCCATACATGCCTACGAACTGGATCAGGTTCGCATAGACGAAGGCCATCGAGAACATGCCGGCTCCCTCGGTGCCGACGAGCTGTGACGCGACCATCGTGAGCAGCGGAAAGAGAAAGCCCCACACGCCAAAGCCCACGCTGTTGAAGACGTAGTCCCGTGTGGTTCGGTGTGCCGCGTAGCGGGCGGTCTGGTTGGCGAGCGAGCCCGAGAACACGGCCCCGATGAGCCGATCCCACCACTGGTTGGCAAGACGGACGACCATGGGCGGCCGAGCTCGGTTCTCGTCTTGGGCCGCTCGCGTGTTTCGCACCCGTCCGTTGGTCGTCCGCACGGCATCTCTCGCGCTTCTCTTAAAAAAATCTGGCATGCTCACACTCCCGCTTTCGCCCTTCTCTCGATCTGCCATTTTAGCCCTCATCGGGTACGCTCACGGTCTTTTCGCGCACGCCCGTGCATGGAGATTGGGTCTTTCAATCGTGACAGGCTAGCAAGAAACGCTCCCATTGGCTAAGGTAAACGGCGCGTCTTGTGCGTACTTGCAGCGACAGGAGGGATGTCGTGTCAGAGATCGACCAGCTGAAGGATGAGATAGCCGCCAAGGTGGCCAATAGCAGTCTTGGCGAGAGGGAACTCGAGCAGATCGTTGCGCGCTCTACTGTCTCGGTCGTGGATATACCGGATGAGCTCAAGGAGAACCTCGCGCTCTTTTTGCGCCTGGTACGTACGGTCCTTGAGGAGTTCGACCCTAAGCTGCGCGAGGCCTTCGACCAGCTGCTCGCCGACTCGATCACGGTCAACGCCAGGGCAGATGGCGACGCGGATGAGGGGGCCTTCAAAGACGCCTCCGCTATCATCGAGACGCTTGACGTCGAGTCGGCGGTCATGCTGGCGCGTGCCTTCGCCGCCTTCTTCCACCTCGCTAATATCTGTGAGGAGGACTATCGTGTCCGCTCACTGCGTGCACGCGAGGCTGCCGTTCCCACGATCGCCGATGAGGATCCGGTCAACGACATCACGGTTGCCTATCGTCGACTCGTGGAGGAGTGCGGACAGGACGAGGCCAGCGCGCTCCTCGGTCGCCTGGAGTTTCATCCCGTCTTCACGGCACATCCCACCGAGGCGCGCCGCAAGGCCGTCGAAGGCAAGATTCGGCGCATCTCGGCCCTGCTCGAGGAGCGGGCCCAGGCAAGTGGTATCGCGCTTGCCGAGAACGAGCGCCGGATGCTCCAAGAGATAGACGCCCTTTTGCGCACTTCTCCCATCGCCATCAAGAAGCCGACTCCCGTCCAGGAGGCCGAGACCGTCATCGATATCTTTGACCATACGCTCTTTGACATGATTCCTGAGGTCTATCGACGTTTCGATGACTGGGAGCTGGGCGACAAGGCTGGCACCGTGCCGCCCGTCTGTCCTGCCTTCTTCCATCCGGGCAGCTGGATAGGCTCCGACCGTGACGGCAACCCCAACGTGACGGCCAAGCTGTCGCGGCAGGTAGCCGAGAGGTACCGTGCGCATGTGCTCGAGAAACTCGCTGATGCCACCTACACGGTCGGCAGCAGCCTCACGCTCGATACCAGCTCTACTAAACCTTCAGACCAACTGCTCAACCTCTGGAGCCACCAGGTCGAGATGAGCGAGTCTCTGACCGACCATGCTCGTGCGATCTCGGCCTCCGAGACCCATCGCGCATCGATGATCATCATGTCTCATCGGCTGCGTGCCACGATCGACCGTACCGCAGATCTCATGTACGCGAACGCGGACGAGTACCTTAAGGATCTCTATTGCGTCCAACGCTCGCTTGCCGAGGCAGGTGCCGTCCGCGCGGCCTATGGTCCTGTGCAGAAGCTCATCTGGCAGGCACAGACCTTCGGTTTCCACCTCGTCGAGATGGAGTTTCGCCAGCACTCGCTCGTGCACAGTCGTGCCCTTAAGGACATACGCGAGCACGGGCGTTGGTGTGAGCGTGGCGAGCTTCAGCCCATGACCCGCGAGGTGCTTGACACCTTCCGCGCAATCGGTTCCATTCAGAGGCGCAATGGCACCAGGGCTGCCTGTCGCTACATCATCTCGTTCACGCAGAGCGCCCAGAACGTCGCCGATGTCTATGAGCTGGCGCGTCTCGCCTTTGCCCATACGCAGGACGTGCCTGTGCTCGACGTGATTCCTCTCTTCGAGCAGATACGAGATCTCGAGAACGCCGTGGACATCCTCGATGAGATCATCAAGCTTTCTCCTGTGCGGGAACGCCTCGAGCAGACGGGACGCAAGCTCGAGGTCATGCTCGGCTACTCGGACTCGTCCAAGGACGAAGGTCCGACGGCCGCGACGCTCGTCCTGCACGGTGCCCAGGAGCGCATCGCGCGCTGGGCCGAAAAGATGGACATTGACCTTGTGCTCATGCACGGTCGTGGGGGTGCCGTGGGACGCGGGGGTGGTCCGGCAAACCGTGCGGTCCTCTCGCAGCCCACGGGGTCGGTGAACTGTCACTTCAAGCTTACCGAGCAGGGCGAGGTCATCTTTGCCCGCTACGGCAACCCGACCTTGGCCCTACGTCACGTCGAGTCGGTCGCCGGAGCGACGCTTTTGCAGAGCGCCCCCTCCATAGGATACGTGAACGGTGAGTCAACGAAGAAGTATGCGGACATGGCTGCCCATCTCGACAGTGCCTCGCGCGAGCGCTATCTCGATCTTTTGGGTACGGACGGCTTTGTCGAGTGGTTCTCGAGAGTGACGCCGCTTGCCGAGATTGGTCTCATGCCCATAGGTAGCCGCCCAGCTAAGCGCGGCCTTGGCGCCCAGTCCCTCGATGACCTCCGTGCGATTCCCTGGATCTTTTCCTGGTCGCAGGCGCGCGTCAACCTAGCGGCATGGTATGGGCTGGGATCAGCCTGCGAGCGTGTCGGTGACCTTGGACTTCTGCGGGACGCCTATGCGGAGTGGCCTCTCTTCACGACCTTCATCGACAACGTTGAGATGTCGCTCTCCAAGGCCGATGAGCGGCTGGCCAAGATGTATCTCTCGCTTGGCGGGCGCACGGACCTCTCAGAGAAGGTGCTGGATGAGTTGCGCCTGACACTCAGGTGGGTTCTTGCCATCACGAGTGATGAGCGACCTCTCGGCAACCGTAGGATCCTTGGTCCCGTCATTCGGCTCAGGCTGCCGTTCGTGAATGCGCTCTCCCTCATACAGGTGTTGGCGCTCAGGCGACTTCGCGAACGTGGCGAGAGCCTCACACCCGAGGAGCGAGATCGTCTCACCTACCTGATCTTGTGCACCGTGTCCGGCGTGTCAGCCGGCCTGCAGAACACGGGGTGAGGAACCACCGCCCCAGACTCCAGCACGCAGACTGCGCCTTTCCGTGAGGGCGCGCACACAGACTACGCTTTTCCGTAGACTGCGCTTTTCCTCACCTGTGCAAACGTGGCGTCGCCTCACGCAAAAGCGCATTCTGCACCCGACGCCTCACGCAAAGGCGCATTCTGCACCCGACGTCTCACGCAAAAGCGCATTCTGATGGCGCATCTCACCAAAAGGCGCATTCTGCATGCGAGCAGTCACGCAGAGTGTTCCTTTCCGTGAGGCACCAACTCCAGAATGCGCCTTTCCGTGAGATGTGCAACTCCTGATCTGAGTCAACGTGACGCTATCTATCTCACGTAAAAAAGTGACAGGCTTCACATGCTCTGGTGTCATACTCACAGCCACATCTCGTCCGCACCATAGGGTGGGACCGTGCGAACGCGTGCACTGTCTTCCTGCGTCATTGTCTAGCTTGCATCAATTTTATGTCGGTCGTAGAATCTGCACAGTTTGCATCAGTCTCATGCGGTGATTCTCGTCGCAAGGCGTGTTGATTGAGAAAATGCTATAGAAATCGTAAAGAGTTCTCTGCTCTTCGCATCGGCTGTAGCATGGTCTTTGGCCGTATGCACGCCAAGATTATGTCCAGTTGCCAAAAATCGGTGTGGCGCAGCTGCCTGTGACGGCGCAGCTGCCTGCGACTGGAGGCGTTAGGGCGAGTGCGTGAGGATCAGGGCGTCGCTGACCATGTACCTCTACCGTCCCTATTCCGGGCCCGCTGACGCGACTTTGGAGGGTTGCCTGATGGATAACGTGCTGCTCTTCAGCTACTTTGTATTCATGATCCTGATGCCGGCCCTGCCGCTTCTGGCAGGGGGTGACTATGGGTACTCCCTGCCTCTTGGCCATGGATACTTCATGCCCCTTTCCCTCTTCTATAACACGGCCCTCGCCCTCGTCTTCTCCGCGACCATCGTGTGGCGCAGGCTGCGCTGGGTCCCCGTGGCGGGCGAGATGGTGGGGGAGAGCTACCCGGCGGAGTTCCACATCGCCACCCATGCGTGGCGCTACAAGTTTCGCGGCCTGGTGTACGAGACAGAGGACATCGACCCGGTGGACATACTCAATACGAGGCGCCACGGCACCGTCTGGGTGGATCCAGACTGCCCCTCCCGCATCCTGCCCCCGAGCTGGAGGGGCCGCCTCCTCATCTACCTCCTTTTCGGTGCCATACCGGTCTACGCGCTGCTCAAGAGCCTATAGCTGTCCTGATGGGCGACCGTGGTGCCAGTTCTGGTGCCCCTGTGATGTCGCCCCAGTGTCTTGGGCCTCACGGGTGCACTGCCACGTGTCCCTAAACCTGCAACCTCGTACGCTCACCACCGTCTTGCAGTGAGAGTTGCACTGCAAGGATGACCCCGAGCGTTCCGACACGCCACACTCGAGGCCGCCAGCCAGTACCCTCGCCTCGTCCTGCGCCCTCCTAGCCCAAGTTTCTCACTATCGTCACGAAGGCGATGGTGACGCCCACAATGGACTCTCCGCCTAGGACACCCGAGGCCACCACGATGCCATCATCCTGTGCAGGAGTCTCATCAACAGACCGATCTCCTCCCTCACTACCGCGCAGGCTGTTTCTACGGCGGGCCGCACGCTTGTCGAGAACAAGTTTGATCGCCGCCCCAAGAGAGGCCGTGACCGTCATGTAGAGGGGTAGATACACGCCGAGACCCACCATCATGGCAGGAAGACCTAGGCAGTAGATCACGATGCCCGCGACCAGCCCGACCATGAACGCCGGGACGCTCGGAATGCCCGAGACCATCGTGGCGACAACACTTGCCTGCGTGGCGATGAAGGGCCTGTTGGGTCCAAAGGTGTCTGGCCCATAGGCCTGCTCGATCGCGACCATGGTCGCTACCGCAACAAAGACGCCGATAAGGGCACCGAGCGCCTGCGCCTTCCAGAGCGTGCGAGGATTGTTTCCGAGGATTGAGCCTGTCTTGAAGTCGCTCATCACGTCACCGGCAAGGCCGCAGGCCACGGTGATGATGCCCGCTACGAAGAAGAGGCTGAGCTGCGAGAGGTTCGACACTGCCGCCACGAGTAGCAGCACGATGAGGCCAAAGATCTCCATGGGGTCGATGCCGGTCTGTCCTGTCGATTGCGCACTCATGATAGTGGTCACGAACGAGAGAATGACGATGATGACAGTGGGGATGGGACCAAGCGAGAGGCCAAAGCAGGCGGTGAGCGCCGCCAGCGCCGTAAGGAGCGCCAAAAAGCCCGCGTCTGACTTTCCCCGGACGTCAGACGCCCAACGCGCCCTGTCCCCTACGGGAGCACCGTGTGAGCCCGAGGTCGAGGATCCCTGTCCGTCGTCTGCCGGCTTGCCCTTCGTAGTGTCACTCCGGTCGTGGCGGATACCCATGAGTTGGGGCAACACATCCTTCAGCACGACGGCGATGCCTGCGCCCATCATGAGGCCCATGCCGAGGCTCTTGACTATCTTTTGTGCGAACTCGACCGACCACGCGCCTGCGGCGGTGGCGCCGGCGATGAGGCCGAGGTTTGCGACAACGCCCCCGCCAAGCCAGAACAACATGGGCACGAAGCCCACCAGATAGCCCATGGAGAGCAGCATGGGTGAGTTATAGATGGCAAAGTTCACACCAGGGGTGGTGAGTTGCAAGAAGAACTGCGGGAGCACGTTCAGGCCGTCGCGCAGGACGCACCATAGGCCCGCAAGGCCCATCGAGCCAAAGAGCCGTATGCCCGTGGAACCGCCTACCTGCGCAGCCTTCAAGGTCTCGGCGGCGGCGGTGCCTATGGGATAGCTGAGCGTGGAGTCATCGACGAAGCGCCTGCGGATGAGGGCCGTGCACACGAGGCCCAACAGCGTGCCGGCAAGCGCCACAAAGAGCATCTCCCACCAGCTCACCTTGCCAGGAAGTCCGAGCATCCAAACGCCCGGGATGGTGAAGGCAAGACCCCCCGCCACCATGGAGCCTGCGGACATGACGATCTGCGTGACATTGGCCTCGGCGATGTCCCTGCGACCGAACGCGCGCAGAAGCAGCAGCGACGTGACTGAGGTAAAGATTGTCGGCCAGGGAAGCGCCCCCATCTTGAGCGCCGTGTAGGCCGACGTGGCAGTGAGAATGACGCAGCCGATGATGCCAATGACAAATCCAGGCACGCTCAGCTCGTCGCGCAGTCGCGTGCGCCTACCGTTCTCGTCCATGTGTCCTCCTTCGTATATCCGCTTTTCCTCTGCCTGTCGCAGTGCGCGTCAGGCGAAAAGTCGGGTTACTGGACGTTCGCTCCCAAGGACGTCTGGGACGAACTTGCTACAGTGTAGTGGAGAGAGCAACGATATGCAGCCATTATCTGATGGATGGAGGTCTCATGGCGGGTACTTCACGGACACGGACACAGGCCGATACGGGACGGGGGGCCACTATCCCTGGGGGAGTCCTCGTCGTTGACGTGGGCAACACCACCACGGCAGTGGGCGTCTTCGAGGTGGCCAGCGCGCCGTCAGCCGACCCGTCCCTGCGATGGGAGCTCACGACTCCCAGGGGTCTGACCTCAGACGAGGCGCTCCTCTCGTTGGGCCAGCTCTTTGGCGACTGGCAGGCGTCGGGCGCCATCCTCTCATGCGTCGTCCCCACCCATGTCGCCGCCTGGCAGGCAGCGCTTGCGCGGGTAGGCGACGTCCGTCCGTTTGTGGTGGGCCCAGGTCTCAAGACGGGACTCAGAATGCACTATCGAGACCCGGCGGAGATAGGTCCCGATCGTATCGCCGACGCCGTGGCAATGCGCGAGAGGTACCAGACGCCCACCATCGCCATTGACTTTGGGACCACGATGAACATAGAGGTCATAGATGCGCAGGGGGCCTTCGCGGGAGGGCTCATCGCCCCTGGGCTGGCACTTGGCGCCCGAGCCCTCAGCAAGCGCACGGCTCGCCTGCCTGTGGTCGAGATCGAGATGCCCAAGGAGGTCATCGGCCGCTCAACGCGCGAGGCGATGCTCTCCGGCATCGTCTTCGGGGAGGTCGCACGCATCGATGGCCTGCTCGACCGCGTGTTCGCCGAGATCGCCAGCGAGGCGACGGTCGTGCTGACCGGAGACTACGCGCACAAGATCGCGAGGCTGATCTCTCATAAGGCCGTGGTGGACGACACGCTGACCCTGCGCGGCCTCCATCAGCTCTACCTGCTCAATGCGGCTGGGTCAAAGAGAGGCTCGTGAGGCGTCCCGTCAGCCCCTTGCCAGCCGGCGTTACGGGAACCCGCCGGCAGGTTCCTGCCAATCTGCGGGGTAGCGTCCTAGGCGGACCCTACCGCCCTGGCCGCTTTGCCTTCTCGGCCCTCAGCGCCTCGGCCCGCTCCCAGTCGTTGTAGCGCCTGAGGAGGTATGCCCAGCCAGCGGCCCCCATCACGAGCAGGGCCGTCGCGCTGACGATGCCCGTGAGGCTGCCGGCGGCGCTTGCCTGCCAGAGGATGAGCGCGACGAGGATGACGGCGATGGTGATGGCCATGAGCTTGGGATAGTGGGGATTGCTGCGGTTGAGGCTCTGCCTGCCGCTGAGGATGCCTGAGGGTTTGATGGTCGCCATGGGTCCTTCCACCATCCTGTCCGATGGGAGCCGTCGGGGCTGCCGTGCTCTGTGCCGCTCATGCCCGCGTCGCGCGCTCGAGGACGGGGGTGTCGGGCATGAGCTCGTCATGCCATAACACGACCTCGCCTTCCTCGAGCGTCTTTGGCACGTCGATGATGCGCTGGTTGGCTGAGCCGCGAAAGCGCAGCGAAATGTCGTACTCCTCCTGCACGAAGGGTCCGTCCACCAGGACGTCGACGCAGGCCAGGATGCGGTCGGTGTAGGGGCCGTGTTGGGTGCCGCCGTCGATGAGCTGATCCCAGGTATGTCCCGAGAAGAGCCATATCGTCTTCGAGCCCCCTTCTCCCCGAGGTCCGAACATGACTCGCGCCCTCTCGAGGAAGTCGACAAGACCCTCCTGGTTCTCGGGCTCGGTGGGCTCGCCTCCCAGGATGGTGATGCCGTCCATGAAGGGGTTCAGGACAGAGCGGATGATGCCGTCGCCCACCTCGGCGCTAAACTCCCTGCCCGAGCCGAAGTCCCAGGCGACGGCATTGAAGCAGCCCCTGCAGCGCAGGCGGCAACCCGACACGAAGAGGCTGGTCCTGATGCCGGGGCCGTTCGCGATGTCGAAGTGCTTTATCTCGGAGTAGTTCATGAGGCCCTCCCAAGACCTCGTCGCGTCCGCCTTCCGCCAAGCCCCCGCCTCGCGAGGGTCCGCATGGAGCACGCGACGCCTCCCAAGGCGCTACAGGTGCAGCACGCGGTCCCTGATCTCCTCCGTGCGACCCTGGTTCCAGTACTGGGTGCCAATGTAGCCGCAGGTGCGGCGAGCGACGTTCATCTTGGACTGATCGCGGTTGTGGCAGTTTGGGCACTCCCACACGAGCTTGCCGTCATCCTCGACGATGCGGATCTCTCCGCTGTAGCCGCAGACCTGGCAGTAGTCGCACTTGGTGTTGAGCTCGGCGTACATGATGTTCTCGTAGATGTACTGCATGACTTTGATGACGGCCTCGAGGTTGTCCTGCATGTTGGGCACCTCGACGTAGGAGATGGCGCCGCCGGGGGAGAGGCGTTGGAACTCGCTCTCGAACTTGAGCTTCGTGAAGGCGTCGATGTCCTCGCGGACGTTCACGTGGTAGGAGTTTGTGATGTAGCCATGATCGTTGATGCCTTCGACGAGGCCGAAGCGCCTCTGTAGGCATTTGGCGAACTTATAGGTGGTGGACTCCAGCGGCGTCCCGTAGAGCGAGTAGTCGATGTCCTCGGCTGCCTTCCACTCGCTGCACCTGTCGTTCATGCGCTGCATGATTGCGAGGGCGAACGGCGTGGCCTCCTTGTCGGTGTGGCTGTGACCGGTCATGTACCTCACGCACTCGTAGAGACCGGCATAGCCCAGGCTGATCGTGGAGTAGCCGCCATAGAGCAGTCGGTCGATGGTCTCCCCCTTCTTGAGGCGGGCGAGAGCCCCGTACTGCCAGAGTATGGGGGCGGCGTCGGAGAGCGTGCCCTTGAGGCGCCCGTGGCGGCAGCGCAGGGCCGTGTGGCAGAGCTCGAGACGCTCGTCGAGGAGCTCCCAGAACCTGTTTGGGTCCCGCCCGGACGAGAGGGCCACGTCAGGCAGGTTGATGGTCACGACGCCCTGGTTGAAGCGGCCGTAGTACTTGGGCTTGCCCGGCTCCCAGTTGCCGGCGTTGGCCACGTTGTCGTAGCCGTTGCCCGAGCGGTCGGGTGTCAGGAACGAACGGCAGCCCATGCAGGTGTAGACGTCACCTGACCCTGCGACCTCGCCTTTCGAGAGCTTGTACTCCCGCATCTTCTTCTCTGAGATGTAGTCGGGCACCATGCGGCGCGCGGTGCACTTGGCGGCGAGCTTCGTGAGGTAGAAGTACCTGCTGCCCTCATGGATGTTGTCCTCTTCGAGCACATAGATGAGCTTGGGAAAGGCGGGCGTGATCCAGACGCCGGCCTCGTTCTTGACGCCTTGGTAGCGTTGACGCAGCATCTCCTCGATGCAGAGCGCAAGATCCCTCCTCTCCTGCTCGCCTCTGGCCTCGCCCAGATACATGAACACGGTGATGAAGGGCGCCTGCCCATTGGTGGTCATGAGGGTGACGACCTGGTACTGGATGGTCTGGACGCCTCGGGCGACCTCGTCGCGCAGGCGCTTCTCGACGATCTGGTTGATGACGCGCTCCTCGGGGCGGGCGCCAATGGTCTCGAGCTCGACGTAGACCTGGCGGCGTATCTTCTTGCGGCTGACGTCGACGAAGGGCGCGAGGTGCGCGAGCGAGATGGACTGGCCACCGTACTGGCAGGAAGCCACCTGGGCGATGATCTGCGTCGCGATGTTGCAGGCCGTCGAGAAGCTGTGGGGCTTCTCGATCATGGTGCCCGAGATCACGGTGCCGTTCTGGAGCATGTCCTCAAGGTTCACGAGGTCGCAGTTGTGCATGTGCTGTGCGTAGTAGTCGGCATCGTGGAAGTGGATGATCCCCTCGTCGTGGGCTGTGACGACCTCGCTGGTGAGCAGCTCGCGCATCGTGAGGTCCTTGGAGACCTCACCGGCCATGTAGTCGCGCTGCACGGAGACGACGCTGGGGTTCTTATTGGAGTTCTCCTGCTTGACCTCCTCATTGTTAGACTCGATGAGCGAGAGGATCTTGTCGTCGGTGGTGTTCTTATGGCGCTTCAGGTTCTGGACGTAGCGGTAGATGATGTACTTTCGAGCTACGCTGAAGTGGTCGAGGGCCATGAGCTGATCCTCGACGAGGTCCTGGATCTCCTCGACGGTAACGGTGTGGCCGGCGGCAGCGCACTGGTCCTTGACGTTACGGGAGGCGAACTTGACCTCGCGCTTGCTCAGACGCTCGTCGAGGGGCACCTCCTTGTTGGCCGCCTTGATGGCGTTGATGATCTTCTGGAGGTCGAAGGCGACCTCCGAACCGTTACGCTTGATGATCTTCATTGCCTAAAGCTCCCTGATTGATTTGTTTTCTAAATGTTTCTGATTATTGTATAAAGTTTCCTGATTGGTCTGTCGCATGTCTCGTCACACCTCGATCTTGAGCGTGCGCTCCCTACTATGACACAACTTGTTGTGTTGCGCTAGGGGGAACTACAATATATAGTTGAAAATGTATTGAAATCTGGGTTAGAAGCTGAGGATGAGGGGTATCCTTGCCGCTAGAAAAACTATGGGAGACAGGACCATATTGCGCTCGAGGGGCCTCGAGAGATGACCGCACGGGTGCCCTCAGTGCGATAGAATTGATGAGTGGCCCTCTGGCGGCCGCATACGGTATCCGAGGCGTCCCTCATTCGGATTCATGACACAAAGATAAAAATCTAAGGAAGTCTCATGGCTATTTGGAATACACCCAGCACGATCAAGGCGATCTTCTTCGACGTTGATGGTACGTTGCTGTCCTTCAAGACCCACCGCGTCCCCGAGACGGCCCTCATGGCCCTCTCGGAGCTCAAGAAGAAGGGGGTCAAGTGCTTCCTGGCAACGGGGCGTCCCCCCTATCAGCTCGACGAGATCTCCATCGACAACCTCGAGGCCTTCATCCTCTTCAATGGACAGCTCTGCCTCACGCGCGACGAGGTCTTCTTTGACGAGAGCCTCGACAAGGACGACGTGGCCACGGTCGTGGACCAGGTCAAGCAGGGTCTCTACAACTGTACGTTCATGGAGAAGAGCCGATGCTACGTGAGCGGCTACGATGAGCACGTGCGCGCCATCGAAAAGATAGCGGGCACGGCCCTTCCCGTTGCTGACGTCTCCCAGGCGCTCGATAACGACATCTACCAGCTGAACGCCTACATCACTCCCGGCAACACGGACGTTCTCACCAACGCGACCAAGCATGTCAAGCTCACCCGCTGGTCCGAGCACTTCGTTGACGTCTTTCCGCGCCACGGCGGCAAGCACGCGGCGGTGCGCCGCATGCTCAAGCGCTACGGGATCCCCTCCGAGAGCGCGGTGGCCTTTGGGGACGGTGGCAACGACCTCTCGATGTTCGGTGTCGTGGGGACGTCGGTCGCCATGGGCAACGGCAACGATGATGTCAAGGAGCAGGCCGACTACGTGACCGATGACGTCGAGCACGACGGCATCTACAACGCCTGCGTGAGGCTTGGCCTGCTGTAGGCTTGTCGCCGGACCGGCCAGGCACCTGCCTGCGCGTGACGCCACGTAGCTTCTGGAGCGCAACGCGCCAAGATCCATTGCGGGTCACATCGTCTGTCTTTGCCGTCTTGCGTGGCGTCCGGTGCCACGCGCCAAGATCCTTGCGAGGGCAGGCGCGGCGGTCCGGCCGCCCCCAACCGGTCGTCCCAGGCATAGGGCGGGATTTCGTGCCAAGCCATCATTCGTGCCGGGCAACCATAAGAGTTCCCAGCACCTCATGGAACCCCATGGCCCCAAAACCACATGCTAGGAGGCAGGCTTGCCCTCGTCCTCCCTCGCGAGCGCGTCCGTGAGGTCCAGATCGATGTCGACCTCACGCTCGATGCCGTCGACATTGCCCGTCTTGGTGTACTGCCAAATGCCAAAGCGCAGGCTGCTCGTGGGCTTTGAGCCATATTCGGCGTACCAGAAGCCATAGCCGGCAAGCCGCTTGAGGTCGTACTGTGACAGGTCGTAGCGGTTGCCGTAGACGATGGCATGGTAACCGTTTTTCTCGCACTGCTCGCAGAAGGCCGTCGCGATGGCGGTGAGCTCGCGGCCCGAGAGCTTGCTGATACGGTCGGCGCCCTCTGCATCTGGCTCCATGTCAAAGGCGATGGGATACTCGACGTTGCTGTTCGCAAGCCGCTTTGCGGCGAAGTCCGCCTCCTCGCGCGCCTCCTCCTCGGTCTTTGCCTGCGAGAAAAAGTAAACGCCCACTGCGAGTCCTGCTTGCCTGGCGGCTACGATGTTTTCAGCAAACCGCGCGTCTGCCACAACGTTTCCCGCATGCGAGCCACGGTACCCCACGCGGATGTAGGCAAACTGCACGCCTGCGCTCTTGACCCTGCTCCAGTCGATCTCGCCGTTGTGTTCCGATACGTCAACGCCCAGCTTCGAGAGGAGCTCACCGTTCTTGATGTAGGCAAGGTAGCCATTCTGTGTGCTGAGACTTCCCCAAGCGTATGGCGAGAGGTTCATTGTGGTCGTGTCGGCGATTGCCATTGACTTGCCCTTGAGTGAGGGGGTGCCCGAGCCTTCGCTGGCGCTGCCCTCGTCCCTGAATGCGGTGAGTTTGAGGGTGATCAGGGTGACGATGATGAGTCCCAGCACGGTCAGCAGGCGCGCGAGGGGCAGATGTCCCCTTCGCTCTGTTGGCATCCGCTGCGTCGCGGTGGTGCTTGGGGTCTGGCGAGGCCGGGCACGCCTGCCCTTGGCCTTCTTTGGGTCTGCGAGACGTGAGCTAGATGAGCGACCCAAGCGCAGGCTACCGCGCCGAGATGGCGATGATGGCTTTTTTCGTTGGCCGCCAGATGAAGTCTTCGCACTCGTCTGGCGGCGCGCGCTACCCACGCGCTTCGCCACCTTAGATCGCCGTCCCCTGAGCTGGCATGACCATCGCAGACCCAAAGGTGTGCTCTTGCATGCCAATCCCCTCGATTGCGAAACGTCAGTTGCTGTGAACACAGCATTATATAGGAGGATCAACATGGTCGCGCGCGTGACCTGCTCTTTGTGAAGACCGCGTAGAACCGCATGAGGCTAACTGCCATGCGTGTTCCTGGCCCCAGGCTCGCGGCCCTGGCTGTGGTTAGACCATCTCCTGTGGCTTGCATATCGCGTCGAACGCCTCACCGCTCAAAAAGCCAAGGGAGACACAGGCCTCGCGCAGGCTCGTGCCACCGACGAAGGCGCTTTGGGCCACCTTGGCGGCTCGCTCGTAGCCTATGTGGGGACTTAGGCAGGTCACGAGCATGAGGGAGTTTCGTAGGTTGGCCTCCATCCGCTCCCTGTTGGCGACGATACCGCGTACGCAGTGGGCGTCGAAGCTCGAGACGGCATCAGCGAGGAGCCGTACGCTTTGCAGGAAGTCGTAGGCGATCACGGGCATGAAGACGTTGAGCTCAAAGTTGCCTTGGCTGGCCGCGATGCCGATGGCAGCGTCGTTTCCCATGACCTGGACGGCGACCATTGTCACGGCTTCGCATTGGGTGGGATTCACCTTGCCGGGCATGATGGAGCTCCCGGGCTCGTTGGCGGGAATCCTGATCTCCCCAAGGCCCAGACGGGGACCCGAGGCAAGCCAGCGCACGTCGTTGGCCACCTTCATCATGTTGCAGGCGAGGGCCTTCACAGCCCCGTGCGCGAACACGACGGCGTCCTTGGACGTGAGGGCGTGAAACTTGTTGGGGGCGGGCCTAAAGCTGTGGCTCGTGAGCGCAGAGAGCCTCTCTGCCGCGAGGCTGTCGAAGCCTGCGGGGGCGTTGAGACCGGTGCCGACGGCGGTGCCGCCGAGCGCGAGTCGCCCAAGTCCCTTCAGCGTCGTCTCGAGCTGTTCGCAGGGGGCCTCCACGAGGCCCCTCCAGCCGCTGATCTCCTGCGAGAAGGCGATGGGCACCGCGTCTTGCAGGTGGGTGCGCCCGCACTTGATAATGCCTTCGTTCTTTTCCTCGAGCTGTCTGAGGGTCGAGGCGAGCTTGTGGGCCGAAGGCAGGAGCTCCTCTGTGATCGCGAGTGTGGCCGCAACGTGGAGTGCGGTGGGAAAGACGTCATTTGAGCTCTGGCTGCAGTTGACGTGGTCGTTGGGGTGGACGGGGCGCGCGAGCGAAACGCCCTGCCTTGTGGCGAGACCGTTGGCGACGTGTGCGAGGACCTCGTTCACGTTCATGTTCGACTGCGTGCCCGAGCCCGTCTGCCACACCCTGAGGGGGAAGGCGCCTGGGTGCAGACCTGCGAGCACCTCGTCGGCCGCCTCCTCGATGAGGGTCCCCAGCTGCCTGTCCAGCACGCCCAGCTCGACGTTGGCCTGGGCGGCGGCCTTCTTCACGAGGGTGAGGGCGCGCACCATGCCTTGAGGTAGGGTTTCTGTGCCTATGCGAAAGTTCTCGAGGGAGCGTTGGGTCTGGGCGCCCCAGGGCGCGTCTTGGGGGACGCGTACCTCCCCCATGGAGTCGTGCTCGATGCGATACGCGCCCTTGCCTGCGTTCGCGCCCCTGTTCGTGTCGTCAGCGTCCATGTGCACCTGCGTCTCGTGCTCGTTGGTCCGTACCAGAGGGAAGGCTTACGTCACTGCTGCCCC
>ERZ773087.1370-NODE-1370-length-15650-cov-72.846489_pt1 | contig 15650 bp, 13 predicted proteins | sample MGYA00511375_ERZ773087 | MGnify/ENA primary metagenome ERZ773087 (study PRJEB29015, sample SAMEA2737995) | human oral metagenome | biome: human oral; feature: human-associated habitat; material: dental | place: China | collected 2063 ...
ACGAGAATAACCCTACCGCTAAAGAGGTTCTAGATTACGCCATCCAGCTCGAAGGTACGATTCGCAGCCACGGCGTTCATGCCTGCGGCGTGGTGATTGCACCGGACACGCTGGTTAATTATATTCCGCTAGAAATGGCGCAAAAAGGCGTGGTGGCGACACAGTTCCCGATGGGCGAGGTTGAGGAGCTGGGACTGCTGAAGATGGACTTTTTGGGACTCAGCAACTTGACGATTATTAACAACGCCATGCGTATCATTCGTAAAGCATATAAAACCGAGATTAATCTTTCGGATCTTCCGCTTGATGATAAACCGACGTATGAATTATTCCAGAAAGGTGACACCACTGGCGTGTTTCAGCTTGAATCGGCAGGAATGAAGCGGTATTTACGTGGTTTAAAGCCGACTACATTTGAAGACATCATCGCCATGGTAGCTTTGTACCGCCCGGGGCCAATGCAGTTTATCGATAGTTTTATTCGGCGTAAACATGGCCAGGAGGAAATCACGTATCTACACCCTGGGATGAAAAACTCCCTGGAAAACACCTACGGAATTCTGGTCTACCAAGAGCAATTTATGCAAATTTCCAAGGAATGGTGCGGCTTCACTGGCGGCCAGGCTGATACGCTGCGTAAAGCTGTCGGTAAGAAAAAAATCGACCTGATGAAAAAGGTTAAGCCGGAATTTGTCGAGGGCGCAGTCAAAGTCGGCGGCGCCACGCGCGAAATGGCGGAAACCTTTTGGACGCAGCTGGAGGAATTCGCTAATTACTGTTTCAACAAGTCGCACGCCGCTTGTTACGGCTTAATCGCCTATTGGACGGCATATTTGAAGGCGCATTATCCGGATGCTTTCATGGCGGCGCTAATGACCAGCGATCACGATGATACGGATCGCTTGGCAATTGAGATTACAGAATGTAAGCATATGGGGATTGACGTATTAAGCCCGGATGTTAATGAGTCATTCGTCGAATTTGCAGTGGTGCCTAATGAGAATAAAGTTCGCTTTGGTATGTCGGCGGTGAAGGGTGTTGGTGTTGGTGCGGTTGAGGAAGTGCTGCGCGCGCGTGAAGAAGGCGCGTTTTCTTCGGTGGAAGATTTTGCCAAGCGCGTTTCGACCAGTAAATTTAATCGTAAGGCTTGGGAGTCGTTGATTAAATCCGGCGCCTTTGATAATATGGGCGATCGGTCGGACTTATTATTTAATCTGGATTCTATCACCGCCTTTGCATCTAAGCTTCAAAAAGAAGCCGCCAGTGGCCAGACGGATTTATTTGGCATGCTGGGTAGTGATGAGGCAGCGAGTATCCAGTCAACGCTTCATCTACAAAAAGCTCCTGCCAAGCATGATGATAAAGAACGTCTGATGTGGGAGCGGGAACTGCTGGGGCTGTATATATCGGCACATCCACTGGATCGATACGAAACATATTTAAGTGAGCAGACACAGCCGTTGACACAGCTGGTGCCAGAATATGATAGCCGGATGATGACAGTTGGCGGAATTATTAGTTCAGTACGGACAATTGTCACAAAAAGCGGTTCAAAGATGGCTTTCGTGGGAATTGAGGATAAGTTTGGTGAAGGCGAGGTAATAGTTTTTCCAAATCTATATGAAAAAGTTGGCGCCAAGCTGCAGCAAGACGCGGTAATTCGGGTGTCTGGCAAAAATTCAGCGCGGGATCGCGATGGTAATTTGGGCGATGAGAGCAAACTGATTGCTGACGATATTATTGTGATTACCGATGGTGATATCGATGGCTATGAATCAACTGGTCGTAAGATGGATGCGCCAAAAATTAGCGCCGCAGTAAAGAAGGAGCGTCGTGAAGCTTATCGTAGCCGGAAAGAGGGCGTTTCTGCTAAGTCTGCCACAAAGACCACTGCCGTAAAAGATCCGGTAAAAACAAATACTCAGCCTATCAATGTTACACCAGAAGTCCCTGTTTCTAAGCTATTTATACACATTAAAGATCCGAACGACCATGCACGCCTGATAAAAATGAAGTCAGTGTGCGGTGAGCATGCTGGCATGACCGATGTAGTGCTGGTGCTGGGGGAGGAGAATAAATCAGCCATGCGTCTGCCGTTTAAGGTGGATACCAATGACAATTTATTAAGTCAATTAAAAAACACTCTGGGTGAAGAGTGTGTAGTTGTGAAATGAAAATAGCCCGCCAAGAGGCTCAAGCCGAGGCTTAACGTCTCAAGGCGAGCTATTCTCTTGACGGGCGCAGGGATATTACTCCTCGCCCCTTGGTAGTTGTGGATGGCGCAGATCCTCATTGGTTATGAAATCATCTGGAGAGACTCCAATGCACGCGTCGTAGCCGCACTTGTTACAGTGTGACCATATTCTCCAGCCGGTGTCGACCACAAAATACCCTGAGTAATCAGGGTCTTCTGTGCTCCGTGGTACGGTACCCTCGTTGGAGCATGGACCCACGGGGTTTGGTGGTGGCGTGGCTGGAGGTGACATAAGCACCACAGCTACAGCGACAACAATCAACGCCGAGATAAGGACAGTAAGCATTTCATCCTCCTCAGCCAGAAGCAAAGAGCACTTTTGCTCTTAGGAAAACCTCTGGCAAAAGCTGATATATATATCATATAAGACCGAAAAAGTCAATCAAAACACCCAAAATATGGAATAGAAAATTATTTTCTGACTGGAAAATTCATTCCAAATAGCGCAATTCCCGTTGCCACCGACACGTTAAAGGATTCTTTCTGGCCAAACATCGGAATTTCTACGGTAAATTGACAGTTTTCTAGCAATTCTGGCGTAATACCGTGAACCTCTTCGCCGAGTAATAGGGCAAATTTTTCAGGTGGCTGAAATTCTGGCAACATGATGCTGTTTTTTGCTTGCTCTAGTGCCACAATTGGCAAGCTTTCTGTTTGCTCATTTTTCTTAATCCAGTCATTGATATTTTCGTAAAACTCAAATGACACTAAATTCTCTGCGCCCAAGGCGGTTTTATGGATTTGATGAGTAATTTTTTCACGAATGTGTGGCAGACGAGGGTCTTCGCGCCGAATTTCTCCATCAATTAACGCACAAGTAGGCGCCTTACTGCATAAATTCAAATCTGGATATGGTGTATAGCCGCTAAGAATAATCTTCTTCACACCAAATCCTTCGGCAGTGCGGAAAATCGCCCCGACGTTATGTGTCGAGCGAATATTATGAATCAATAGCGTAATTTCTGGATGCATACGACTATTATATCACTCGTCAAACCGTAAGCTTTTTGCTATAATTCTCATATGGACGAAGACAAAATTCAGGCGCGTCGTCGCGAGCAGGATGAGGAAGCGACTCGTCGCCGAGCGTCAATTTTAGGCCTTCAATATCTGGATGGGCGAGAATTTGAAGACACTCTGCCTTTGCTTAAAGATGTTTTGACAATTGAAGAAATGTATAAGGGCCGATTGGTGCCATTGGCTTTTAATGAGGATGATCAATCTTACAGATTTGGCGTTACATCACAGACTTCCGAATCACTTATGAAGCAAATGCGTGATCAATATATTGAGAATGGCAAGAGGGTTTTCTTTTTCTTGATTTCTGGCTCGGCGTTCCGATCAATCATGCTCAGGTTTGATCCGCCGAAGAAAGTAATTTACGATAATATCGAGATTGCTAAGGAAGGGGATAGTAATACGCTGGCGCAGGTTACGCAAACTCTGGCGTCGGTGGGGACGAACGATGTATTCAACTATTTGGTTGATCAGGCAGACCTGCTGGGCGCGTCGGATATTCATATTGAAAACCAGCGTGAGTCAATTAGGATTCGGATGCGTGTTGATGGAGCGCTGCACACTGTGGCGGAGCTGAGCCGAGATCGTTATCGGGTGATTATGGCGACGTTAGCATCGCGGGCAAATATTTCTACCGCCTCTAGAGAGCCGCAGTCGGGCCACATGCAACAAGAAATTCATCGTGGTGGCGTATCTCATATACTTAACTTGCGAGTAGAGGCTGTGGCGACAGTGTATGGACTGGATGTGGTCTTGCGCTTGTTTAACTTTGACGAGTCAATGTTAAATCTGGATCTTTTAAGTATTTCTAAAAAAGAGCGTGAGCAAATTGACGAGATTGTTTCTCATCCGCGCGGCATGTTGTTGATGGTTGGCCCGACTGGTTCGGGAAAATCAACGACGCTGTATAGTATTTTGAACGCCTTAAATACGCCAGATCGGAAGATTATTACGCTGGAAGATCCGGTAGAAAATACGATTCCGGGGATTACGCAGATTCCAATTGATACGACGACAGGTCAGAGATTTGCTGATGGTCTGCGTAGTGTTTTACGACTTGATCCAGACGTGGTGATGGTCGGTGAGATTCGTGACAATGAGACTGCTAAGACGGCAATTCAGGCGTCGATTACTGGTCATTTGGTTTTATCTAGCTTTCATGCCAATTCTACCGCGGCGGCGTTTAGTCGGATGATTGATATGATTGGGCAGAATCCAATTTTTAGCTCGGCGGTGCGGCTGGTGATTGCGCAGCGGCTGGTGCGGAGGCTATGGGATGAGAGTAAGGAAGAATACGAGCCAGATGAGGCAACTCGTAAATGGGTAAAAGAGGTTTTAAGAGATTTGCCAGAAAATGTTGATTGTCCGAATCTGGACACATTTAAGCTATGGCGAGCGGTGCCGACGGATGATGTACCATTTGGTTATAAGGGGCGTATTCCAGTGATGGAGCAGCTGGTGGTGGATGAAAATATTCAGCAATTTTTACGCGGCGATGTTGGTGATGTGCATACTGAAACTATCGAAAAAGCCGCCAAAGAAAATGGCATGGTGACTTTGCTTCAGGCAGGAGTACTGACGGCGCTGCGTGGCGAGACAACCCTAGAAGAAGTGAACAGAGTTATCTAATTGACTTTACCATCATAAACTTATATAATATGAGTTTATGAGTGAATTGCTGGGAGACCGGGGTACTGTAGAAAAACCGTCTAATGAAGATCCTTTTCTTGGGGTGATTAATTATGTTATAGAAAAATTTGGTGAATTTGCTAAAATAAGTCAGCCGAATATACAGAAAAAGATAATTGGCGTACTTGAAACTGCTAAAGGTATTTATCTCAACAAAACAACAAGCCCTGTAGAAATAATTTTTGACGAAAGTGACGTTTATAATGGACTGCAGCGAATTTTTGATGATACATATAATCAAGCTTGTGAGCGCTTTCTTTCTTCGCTTGATATAATTTTTCCTAGCAACTTAGCAGAAATAAATCTGCCAGAGTATTGTCAAGTTAAAATTCCTACGGTAAAAAAATTTCAGCATGACAACCATATGAGTGTTGAGGTGGCGGATGCTATATACATGGAGCTGAGTAAAGAGGCTAAGTTGGGAGTGGCCGAAGATTTTAAGCTAGGAAAAAAAGAAAAGCCAATCATGTCGGATTTTATAATTGACTATCCTGAGATGCGGGACGATATCTTGGTAATTAAAGAGAATCTAGCTCCACTGCTAGAAACTTGTGTGGTCAACCTTGCTAGTGATGATATTGATGACGAAACTAAATTGAAAAAAGCTCGGGAAATTCTTGCATATTTAGAAAAATTGCCGCAGCGGCCCTGCAAGGAGCGTCTGGCGAATCAGTATGTCGAGGATAATTATCAAAAAATCAAGAGTCTTGCTGAAGCTGTCGTTTATGAGAAAGCGCAAAGGAGTTTGGAGAGTCAAATAGCTTTATTTGCTGAAAAGCTGGATACTTATGAGGTTTGTGGCGAGACGTTGGACACTGCTTGTGAGAAAAAGTTAGAAAATCCGGAGAAAGCCAAATCTGACCGCGAGAACGATCAGCCACCTACCATACCAGAGCTTACATTAGATATCGGAGATAGTATAATTTCTGACGGAAAGACATTCCCATGGTTGGATGAAGGTGAGAAGATTCCGATCTTACATATTGAGCAGGGTGATAATGGAGTTACGGTAGTAGTTGACGGGCGTACTGAGGTAGCCAAGAAAATTGAACATAAAATGACTGGCTATGAGACTAGGAAGAAACGAAAGAAAATTTTACCTGACCTTTATAAGAAATTAATATTAGCAGCAAGAATAATATCAACATCAGATTCCAGGTTGGATAATATTTGGCCGCCCCTAAGAAACCGAGACAAAGAGAAGTATCCTTTTAATATTATCGCGTGGAAGCCTAAGGAGCCTGACGCAAAAAGATTGTATGTTGCGTATGTATCCGTAGATGGGCTGCCTGACGGAGGCTTGAAAAACGAGCTAAAGAGTGGCAGCGTATCTCATGTAGTTATACTTTTGGGTATCTGTGATAAAAATAATCAAGCTGAGCTATTACAATTATTTACTGGACAGACGCGAGAGCGGGTCGTTGCTGAGGGTGCTGGAAAATAATCTTACCTAATAACATTAGCGACAGTGTCGACAACTCCCTTGTCGAACGCTGTCGGGATAACTTTATCGGTAGTTGGGTTTTCGACGAGTGCCGCCAGAGCTTCGGCTGCCGCTAGCTTGTGCTGATCAGTGATTTTTTTCACTCCGTGATCGAGCGCCCCGCGGAAGATGCCGGGGAAGGCTAGGGAGTTGTTGATTTGATTTGGGAAATCGCTACGGCCAGTGGCGATGATTGCTACGCCTGCCTCTTGGGCAACATCTGGCATAATTTCTGGCACTGGATTTGCCAAGGCAAAGACGATTGGATCTTTCGCCATTTTTTGTACCAATTCAGGCGTGAGCAGTCCTGGTTTCGACACGCCGATGAAAATGTCAGCATCAGTGATGGCGTCATCCAGCGAGCCGCTAATATCAGTTTTCAAATATTGTTTCAAGGCGGTTTTCTCGACATTCAAGTCGTCGCGAGCGTCGGAAATGATGCCGCGGCTATCAACAGCGTAAATATTATGAACACCGTACGTGTATAGCAATTTGGCGATGGCCGTACCGGCAGCGCCCGCGCCAATCATGACCACTTTGCAGTCAGCCAGATTTTTGCCGACAACTTTCATAGAGTTAATCAGCCCCGCTAACACCACGACTGCCGTGCCGTGCTGATCGTCGTGAAATACGGGGATATCCAGCTCAGCCTTGAGGCGCTCTTCGATCTCAAAACACTTTGGCGCAGCGATGTCTTCCAGGTTGATAGCACCAAAACTTGGCGCGATGGCTTTGACGGCGGCGATAATTTCCTCCGGCTGGTGAACGTCCAAGACAATTGGCACAGCATCAACATCAGCAAAATGCTTGAACAGTAGTGCCTTGCCTTCCATCACCGGCATGGCAGCTTTCGGTCCCAAATCACCGAGGCCCAAAATGGCTGAGCCATCAGAAATCACGCCGACCAAATTGTTTGTCCAGGTGTATTTCGGCAAATCCGCTGGGTTCTCGGCGATGGCTTGGCTGACGGCGCCGACGCCCGGGCTGTAATAGGCGCTCAGTTTGTCGCGGTCGAGTTCCTCCTGGTCGCGCAAGCTAGTGGTGATTTTACCCTTATATTTCTTATGCAATTCGAGTGCTAATTTATTGTAGTCCATATTACTATTGTACTCCATATAATATTTTTTCTCCATCAATCCTGCGGTATCGGTGTGACAGGATGCGGGGCTAACATGAGCTTCCAAAGCAATAGAACCGTTGCTATACTAGAGGTATGAATAAGAAGCATATCATCATCACAAGTATCATCACCGCTGCGGTTGTCGGTGGTGTAGTGGCGGCGTGTTACTACTTCGCCCGCAGGCTCCGGCCAACGAATCAACAACACAGCAAGGTACTTCACAAAAAGCTCCCGGCCAATCTGGTGGCTCAGCCTCCAAACAGCCATCTGGATCGGCACAACCAGCAAACCCAGCCGCCGGTCGTTACGCTGATTATGTCGACGGCAATACCATGGAATATGCTTACAAGAAGACAATTCTATTTTTCCACGCTTCGTGGTGTGGCGATTGTCAGGCGTTTGACAAGGTGTTGCGTGAAGGCACAATCCCGGCTGGCGTGCAAATTTTGAAGGTTGACTATGACAGCCGTCAAGATCTTCGTCAAAAATACGGTGTGGCCAAGCAAAGTACCTTCGTTGAGGTGGATGATGACGATGATGATCACGACCATGACATCTGGGTTGGATACGGTAAAGAAAAATCAATTCACGCCATCTTGAGAAACTTGTAGATTAACCAACCCACACATCCACATTAGCCACTGAACCATCTTGTATAGTTCTGTGTTCTATGCTAAAATACACTAACGTTGTACGAGAGTTAATATTCGAGCTTTGTTCGGTGTGGAGCCGCAGAGGTACAACTGCGTGGCCAGCTAGGACGAGTTCGAGAGATAGGAAACATTATGAGTTTTGAGTTAATCAACAAAGTCAATCAAGCACAGAAAAAGCAAGCCGTAGTCGATGTTCGCAGCGGCGATACGGTGCGCGTCTACCAAAAAATTAAGGAAGGCAACAAAGAGCGTATCCAGATGTTTGAAGGTGTGGTTATTCGCACCGACAACAAAAAATCGCATATTTCGCGCATCACCGTCCGTAAGATTGCGTCAGGTGTTGGCGTGGAAAAATCGTTTTTGCTGCACAGCCCACTGATTGAAAAGGTGGAAATCGTCCGCCGTGCCAAGGTTCGCCGCAAGTTCCTCAGCTTCTTGCGCAAGCGCTCTGGCAAATCAGCTCGTCTGACCGCCAAAAACTTTGACCGTGTGGCTGTTAACAACGTTCACGATGCCAAGGCTGAGGCAGAAGCTGAACGTTTGAAGGAAGAGGCTGCCAAGGAAGCTGCTGCCAAGCAAGCTGAAAAAGACGCTGCTCAGGCAGAACTTGACGCCAAGGCTGCTGAAGTAGAAGCACGCCACAAAGAAGCGTAATTGATTTTGAGACATACAGACCGCCCTCTCTGGGGGCGGTTTTCTCATGGTATAATGCCAATATGTCGATCTTTCACTATATTTCTGTGTTTGTTCCGGTAATGCTGGCATGTGTAGTGCCATATATGTTGCGCCGTCATGGCTTCACTGATGAAAAGAAGTATCGCTGGTTATTATATCTAGCGTGCGTATTGTTTTTCGTTTCATGGTATTTGCCGTCGCCGCTGATTGAGGGGCGAGACACGAGTTTTACCACGCATTTCGTGGGCGGCGGATTGTTTACGGGATTGTTGTGGGTATATTTGGTGCTGGCGACGCGCTGGCGGGCGCACTGGTTGGTGATGGCGTTCTCGGTGTTTGCGTTGGTGTCGGCGCTGGGCTGCATTAATGAGCTGGCGGAATTATTGATGGTTAAGGCAGGACTAGCACATATTACGCTGGACGATACCAATTGGGATATTTTGGCAAATACGCTGGGTGCGGCGGCGGTGTGGCTGGGCTGGGTGGTCATGGGTTCGGATGTAAAAAAGGATGTGAAAAAGGGTCGGCGTGTGCATGATCCTCGGCATTGATGAAGTTGGGCGCGGGCCATGGGCGGGACCACTGGTAGTTGGCACAGTGATTTTGGGCGGTGTCGAGATTGAGGGGTTAAACGACAGTAAAAAATTGACCAAAAAACGCCGCGAGGTGCTGGATGAGGTAATTCGTGAGCAGGCGGCTGCGTGGGCGCTGGGCTGGGTGAGCGCCGGGGAACTTGACGATATTGGTATGAGCCAAGCACTGCGATTAGCAACGCGGCGAGCAGTCAAGCAAATTCAGGCGCAGTGCAAAGAGAAGAATTTGGCGTTTGATGAAATTATCATTGACGGGACGGTTAATTTTCTGGCGGACACAGCGCTGGAGCGATATGTGACGGTGATGGCCAAGGCCGATGGTTTGATTCCGAGTGTATCGGCGGCATCGATCATCGCCAAAGTAGCACGTGATCAGTATATGTCTGAGCAGGATGTGGTCTATCCAGGCTATGGCTTCGCGTCAAACGCTGGCTACGGCGTGGCCAAGCACCGGGCAGCGATTGAGCGGTTGGGCGTGACACCGCTGCATCGGCTGAGTTTTGCGCCGCTAGTGAAGTATGCGGATAGAATGAAGTCACGGGGTCTGTATCGAAAAAAGTCGAACGCTCCATTGAACGAATCGCCTGTCGGATATCCTCAGAAAATAATTCGGGACCCACGTAAAGTTGCCCAAATTTTTTCCGAGGATACCACTCCAGGCGATTCTGCGGGTACTGAAGATGTTACGCGAATCGACTTACCAAATACCGCTCCAGAAACGGAAAAATTAGCAACAACCCGCCGGATTGGGGATAAGGGTGAACAGGCCGCCGCGGATTGGCTGGTGACGGACGGCCATGAGATTATCGCTCGCAACTGGCGGACGCGGTACTGTGAGATTGATATTGTCAGCGTGAAAGATGATGTGCTGTGGTTTACTGAAGTAAAATACCGCAAAAATGATGACTTTGGTGGTGGGCTGGGGGCGATTACCGCCAAAAAACAGCAACAAATGCTCTTTGCTGCAGAGATGTTTATTGCTAAAAATCCGCAGTATGAAAGCTGTGATATGCAAATGCTGGCAATTTCTGTCGATGGAAATCCGCCTACAGTTGAGGGATGTGTGGTACTAGATTAGGGCATAAAAAATAGCCCCGAATGGGGACTCCTTAATGTTGGATGTATTAATTATAGGGAATGTACGACAAGGCAGTCGTGGTGAAGAATGGTCTGCTTCATCGTACATTCTGCTTGCGGATTAATCCGCAAGATCAGCGGGTTCGGAGAGCTCTCTGAGCTCTCTTCGGATAGTAGAATTACTCAAAGAGTAGAGGAAGAGCTCTGTTGTGATCAGATACTTCAGATCATACAGAAATTCCCAGTACTGACTCCAGTAGCATTCTAGCCAATCTGATAGGGACACTTCTGCTTTCTCTGTGGACGAGATGATGTTCATCATCTCTCTAATCTTTTTTTCTACTCTCCTCAAGGTCTTTTTCTTCAAACCTCCACAGGTGAGCCTGATCAGTAGATCCCTCAAGCTCCTCGCGTCTCCAGGGCTATACTTCTCCCGAAGGTCGGGATTATTAGCCACGATTTCATCGATCCCTCTTCTGTAGATATCTAGAGTAGATATCTTACTTTTCAGGATTTTCGTATACACGGAGATTGCCTCCGTGTTGTTGTCGAGCATGCTTTCGAGCTTCTCTTTCGTGAGTTCCATTGCTCTTTCTTCCTTCTCATTTCCACTCGGCTGTGGTAAAGCACTTTTCTTCAGTGCAGAATGAGATCTTATCTCTTTTTGATGGTTTTTTAAAAAAGAAATAGGATCTCATCCCGCAACGACTGCCTTGTCAAAGTACGCTTTCGGATAAGGATTTACTCAACTTATCAACAAAAGCTAATATATATATATCACTAATAGAATAAAATGTCAATAGATTTTGTCAAAAATGTGGTGTAATATGCTAAATTGCTGCCTGTAAAGCAGAGAGCACGCCCGCCTTATCTCGCTCAATCAACTCAACTCGGGCTGCGATTTCCGTGATGCCCAGCTCAATCGTCCTGGTGAGGGCTGGGACGCTTAGCATTGGCTCAAAGAAGCGGCGAAAGTCAGCCAATTCACCGCCCGTTGTCAGCCCAATGGCAGTGTAGCGGATGAAATCATCGTAGCTTTTATCACCAGCAAAGGTTGTTTCGACCCACTGCCAATTGTCCTTCAGCCAATTCCAGGTGAGCTGGCGGCTTTCGTGAGTGCGGATGAGATAGATAAACCAACGGCTGGCGTTTTGCGGGCGGATGATGTCAGGGCGCTTGATATTTGCAAGGATTTTTTGCGTAGTTTCAGGGTTTTTGGTGGCAGTAAGTCCCAGGGTGATGTCGGCTTGCAGATCGTTTGATGGTGTCTGCTGGTAGGTCTGGAATAGGCTGTCAATTATCTCTGGCGTTTCAAAGTGTCGCACATTGGCGCTGATGATCAGTGAGCGGATTTCTGTTGGCAATTCTTCGAGGGATTGACTATCAAACCGTCGCTTAGCTTCCGCTAGTACTGCCTGGTCTTCGCTATAGATCATCAAGCCCAGAGCAGTGACGCGCCGCTCGCGGTCGTCGTCAGACTCGCCAGGCATTTCGTCCCAGCCTAGTTCGTCGAACGTAGCGCGGGCAAACTCGCCAGAAATTCGCTTCAAGTGGGCTTTGCCATCGTCATCATCGTCAACAAATTTTCGTAGCTCCGCCAGTGCACCAGCCGCCATGTCGAAAACCTTTTCGTTGGTTTCGTGTTTCAGCGACAGTGCCAGCGGCAGGAGTGAAGCTGAATTTTCACGTCCAGCCCGAGCCAACAGTGTGGCGTCTTGGAGCAGGCAGATTTTGTCCAGAGTCGGCAGTTCGTGAATGTTGGCTAGCAGTTGCTTACGAGTAGTGGTATCGTATTTGGTCACGAAATGCCCGTTCAGTCCGCAGTTCAGCTGCAGCGGTTTTTCAATGGTGAATGTCTTTTCCCGCTCCGTCAAAATTGCGTCATCAAGTGGTTGGTTGGCGAACAATGGAATCGGCCACAAGGCGTCGGATGGCTGATGATCGCCAATGAAGAAGCGTTCCTGGCGGAGGACGGCGGTTGGCTGCTCACCGGAGTTGTTCTGCTCAACTTGCACAATCGGCAACCCCGGCTGAGAAATCCAGGCATTCATCAATTCAACAACTGGCTGGCCGCTGGCGGTTTCTAGCTCTTGCCATAAATCATTACCGACAGTGTTTTGGTAAGCGAATTTTTCAAAATATGACTTCAAACCAGCTCGAAATGCCTCCTCGCCGATTAGCCGCCGTACCATCACCAGCAGCCGCCCGCCTTTGGCGTAGACAATCGCTGGGTCAAACAAAGTGCTGATCTCATCCGGGTGATTAACATCGGCCTGTACTGGCTGCACACCATCCAGGCTATCGCGCCGCAGTGCCGCGGTGACCTCGCTCGTCGCAAAATCCTCCCACATCCGCCACTCAGGGTGTAGTGCGTCGACCGCCACATACTCCATCATATTCGCGAAACTCTCATTTAGCCACAGGTCATTCCACCACTGCATGGTCACTAAGTTGCCAAACCATTGATGGCTGAGTTCGTGAGCGATGACAGTGGCGATGAAGCGCTTGGATGATTCTGGCGTTAATTTTGGATCAGCCAGCAGGCAGCTTTCGCGGTAGGTGATTAATCCCCAGTTTTCCATAGCGCCTGACGAGAAATCGGGTAATGCAACGTGGTCAGACTTTGGTAGCGGATATGGCACGCCAAAGTATTCGTTATAAAAATCGATGGAGCGAGTAGCGATATCCAGCGCAAAATCCAGCGTGTCCTCACTCTGGGCTGGCGTCGCCCAAACATTGACCTCAACGCCAGATTTGGTGTGGGCGGTTTTCTTATGTAATTCGCCGACGACAAAGGCGAGTAGGTAGCTACTCATTCGCGGTGTAGTGGCAAAAGCGGTTGTCAGCGCGCCGTCATTTTCAGATGATTCAGCGACGGGCATATTGCCAAGAACGGTTAGCTCCGGCGCGGTCACGAGCGTGACGTCATAGGTGGCTTTGGCGGCTGGCTCATCAACACACGGAAAAACTTCGCGGGCGTGGTGCGATTCAAACTGAGTGGCAAACAATTGCTTTTTCACGCCGTCATGGGTAAAGTAGCACGGATACAGTCCGTGCATAGCGTCGGTGATAGTGCCAGAAAAGTTAATGCAAACGACATGCTGGCCGCCGGACAACTCTGGGCGCGACAGCCGTAGCTCGTCAAATTCACCAAGAGAAAACTCAGCTGGCTGGTCGTCAATTAACGCTGAATGAATGGTCAAGTCTTTGGTGTGCAGCGAAATTGAATTGCCGGTTGATTCGCCAGAAATAATAACTGTGCCGGAAAAAGTTTTCTCTTTAGCGCGAGTTAGGTCAAGCGTTAAAGTGTAGTGGCTTGGTGTAAATGTGTCGAGTAAGCGTAGAACTTTAGTCATGGTTTTATTATAATACAGCCATGAGGGTGAATAAAATATGGCGTCGACAATTGATGGTCGTATTGGTAATTGTAGTAGTTGGTGTGGCAGTTTGGGCTTCACAAATTGCCCAGCCTGAATCTCAGACGATTCAAACATCAACGCAGCGAGAACTGTTTGGTGATTCAAACGCAAAGGCGGAACTAGAGAAGCTAGAGATTAAAGGTCGCGCACCAAAAACCGGCTATACACGCAAGCAGTTTGGTAATGGTTGGGGTAAAATCAATGGTTGCTCGGTGCGCGAGGTGATTTTAGCGCGGGATTTAACTGATGAGAAAATTGATGAAAAATGTCGAGTTGCTTCTGGCGTATTGAATGATGTTTATACCGGTAAAACAATTCATTTTCAGCGTGGTGAGAAATCGAGTTCTAAAGTGCAGATTGATCACGTAGTGGCATTGAGCGACGCTTGGCAGAAAGGTGCGCAGCAATTGTCGCCGGGGGAGCGGGAAAAATTGGCAAACGATCCACTAAACCTGTTGGCTGTTGACGGCCCAGCCAACCAGGCCAAAGGTGATGGCGATGCAGCAACGTGGCTACCGAGCAATAAACCGTTTCGTTGTCAATACATAGTGCGACAGATAGCAGTAAAGCGACGATATCGACTGTGGGTGACAGAGGCGGAAAAGAATGCGATGGCTGGTATTTTAGGAAAATGTGCTGAAGTAAATTGACAAAATAGTCAATATATGATAAACTAAAAAAATGAGTGCTGAGGTCTATTTGACGAAGCTATCGGCAGACGATAAGGATTTAGACGGGGTTGCATCTGCCTATCTTGAGTTTGCGCCGAATGACTGTAATGATGTAGCTGTTGCCGTGGATGGTCTCAAGTCTTATATAACTGGCATGAATTCTTACTTTAAGAGTGATGTCTTTGCAATTAATACCTCAGAAAAAGATAGTTCGGTTGGCTTTATGTCGGTATGTCCAAATGGCTGCAAAGTTACTATAGAAGATCTTTTTATTTCGCAAGAAATGCGTAAACTAGGTGTTGGACGAGCGGCAATTGAAGCACTAGGGGGGGTGTATCCACATGTTGCTTTTATTGAATTATTGTCTGTGTCGTCTGCCGAGGGATTTTATGCGAGGATTGGATTTGAACTTGTTATTCCTGCGACTGATACGCAAATGTCTCTATGGAGAAAAAATCTATATTGACCTATTGTAGACATCTGTGCTACAATAAAAGTGTAATCATCCGGCCGGCAGGTCGGAGTTTTTCGTTTATGGAAGTTTGAAACGGAAAAAGATATAATGTAAATAAGAGGAGGATAGTATGGAAGATTTGAACATTAAGCAGTTGACGTTAGCGGTGCGGACGATTGCCGAGGAGAAGAACCTGCCAGAAGAAACCGTTCTAGAGGTAATCGAGCAGGCTATCGCGGCAGCGTGGCGGCGCGACAACGGCACGCGCGAGCAGCTGGTACGTGCCAGTCTGAATATCAACAGCGGCACGGCTGTAGTGTCGGTCGTCAAAACCGTGGTTGAAGAAGTCGAAAATGATGTCAATCAAATAAGTCTGGACGAAGCTAAAACCGTTGATCCGGCGGCTGAGCTAGGCAGCGAAGTGATGGTTGAAACCCATAACGTGACGACGTTTGGCCGGGTGGCAGCCCAGACCGCCAAGCAAGTGATCTTGCAGCGGCTGCGCGAGGCAGAGCGCGAAGTGGTGCTGGCAGAATTTGAAGATA
>ERZ773087.1375-NODE-1375-length-15591-cov-8.480239_pt1 | contig 15591 bp, 14 predicted proteins | sample MGYA00511375_ERZ773087 | MGnify/ENA primary metagenome ERZ773087 (study PRJEB29015, sample SAMEA2737995) | human oral metagenome | biome: human oral; feature: human-associated habitat; material: dental | place: China | collected 2063 ...
CCCTGACCTCTTGCATGCCATGCAAGCGCTCTCCCAGCTGAGCTATGCCCCCGCGAAAGGTATTATAGCGTAAATCACCTATATGCGCAAGGGCTTCACGCAAAAACTTTTTCAAAAAAGTATTACAAAACGAATCGTATGTGCTATAATAGAGAAAGGTGCTATCTATTCGGTGGACGGTCAATCTAAGCCCGGAAGGGCGGTGATTGTCTATGAACGAAACAAACATGAGGCTGTTGCTGTTGATCGTTCTAGTATTACTTCTCAGTAAAAAGTAATCCGCCCCCTAGCAGCAAACTGTGGGCGGATTCTTTCGCAACCATAAGGGCTGACCGTTTACACGATAGCACCTTTTCTATTCCCTATTATAGGACTTTTCTTTGAAATCGTCAAGTGCTGTCACACAGGCTTCAAGCCTCCGCATTGCGCTTCTCATACGAGCCGCTGAGGATATCCGCCCACCACGCTTCGTGCTCATGATACCATGTAATTGTCGACTGGATTCCGTCGTCGAACTTCGTTGCGGGCGTCCAGCCGAGTTCGCGTCCAATCTTCGTCGGATCGATCGCATAGCGACGGTCATGCCCCTTGCGATCCGTGACATAGGAGATCTGATCCTCGCCCTTGCCGAGCGCGGAGAGGATCGTGCGGACAACCTCGATGTTCGAGCGCTCGTTGTGCCCGCCGACATTGTAGACCTCACCCACCGTGCCACGCCGCATGATTGCATCGATGGCGGAGCAGTGATCGTCAACATGCAGCCAGTCACGAACATTCAGACCGTCGCCATAGACGGGCAGCTTCTCCCCCTGCATCGCACGAATCATCATGAGGGGAATGAGCTTCTCGGGGAACTGGAACGCACCGTAGTTGTTCGAGCAGCGCGAGATCGTCACGGGTATGCCGTAGGTGCGCGCATACGCCTGCACGAGGAGGTCGGCTCCCGCCTTTGACGAAGAATATGGACTCGATGTGTGGAGCGGTGTCTCCTCAGTAAATAGAAGATCCGGGCGGTCGAGCGGCAGATCGCCGTAGACCTCGTCCGTCGAGACCTGATGATAGCGCTGAATGCCATATTTGCGGCAAGCATCCATCAGTACGCTCGTCCCGATGATATTCGTACGCAGGAAAATCTCGGGATTTTCGATGGAGCGATCCACGTGGGATTCCGCTGCGAAGTTGACAACAATATCCGGCTGCTCGCGCTCAAAGAGCGCGTAGACTGCTGCGCGATCCGCAATGTCACCGCGCACGAACGAGAACTGCGGATTCTCCTGCGCCGCGTCGAGCGTTGCAAGATTGCCCGCATAGGTCAGCGCATCATAGCAGATGATCTGATCCTCCGAATGCTCACGCAGTTCATAGTAAACAAAGTTCGCACCGATGAATCCCGCCCCGCCCGTCACGATAATCTTCATAGTTTCCGCTCCTTTTTTCTTTCTTTAAAAGATGATTCGACATCTCCTTCATTATTCCTTCATTTACAAAACAAAAACATTTGTGCTATACTGTCTCATGGGAGGGATAAAGATGAAGGAGCGCACGTATATCGCCATCGACCTCAAATCGTTCTACGCCTCGGTCGAATGTATCGAGCGCAGGCTGAACCCGCTGACGACGCATCTCGTGGTTGCAGACGAGAGCCGCACGAGCAAGACGATCTGCCTCGCCGTCTCCCCCGCCCTCAAGGCGCACGGCATCGGCGGACGCCCGCGCCTCTTCGAGGTCATCCGCGCCGTGGAGCAGGCAAACGCGCGACGCAGATACCGCATGCCGAAGCACACGCTCACAGGCGAGACACGGGATAGCGCAGAGCTTGCGGCACGTCCCGACCTCGGCATCGCCTATCACATCGCACCCCCGCGCATGGCGCTCTACATGGACTACAGCATGCGCATCTACGAGATCTACCTGCGCCACGTATCTCCCGACGACATTCACATCTACTCCATCGACGAGGTATTCATCGACGTGACGAGCTATCTGAAGACGGAGCACATCTCGGCACACGACTTCACCATGCGCCTCATCCGCGATGTGCTACGCGAGACAGGGATCACGGCGACGGCGGGCATCGGGACGAATCTCTACCTCGCAAAGGTTGCAATGGACATCGTGGCAAAACACATGAAGCCGGATACGGACGGCGTGCGCATTGCGGCACTGGACGAGATGAGCTATCGCCAGCAGCTCTGGACGCATCGCCCGCTCACGGACTTTTGGCGCGTCGGCAGAGGCTATGCGCGAAAGCTCGAGGAGAACGGCCTCTATACGATGGGTGACATTGCGCGCTGTTCGCTCGGGAAATCAAATGCACGGCACAACGAAGATCTGCTCTACCGCCTCTTCGGCGTACAGGCGGAGTTGCTAATCGACCATGCGTGGGGCTATGAGTGCGCACGCATGGAGGACATTAAGAACTACCGTCCGAAGTCACGCAGCACACATATGGGACAGGTGCTCCAGCATCCGTATACCGCGCAGAAGGCACGCCTCGTTGTCTGGGAGATGGCGGATGCCCTCTCCATTGAGCTGGCCGAGAAACGCCTCACGAGTGACCGCCTCGAGCTGACCGTCGGCTACGACATCGAGAGCCTGACCCGCCCCGAGATCCGCGCCCTCTACCACGGCCGCATCCGCACGGATCGCTATGGGCGAAAGATACCGTGGCCGGCACACGGCAGAGTGCTCATCGACCGTGGTGCACTCCCGCACGCAATCATGAAGGCGCTGACCAAACTCTTCGACGAGATCGTCAATCCCGCCCTCCTCATCCGAAGGCTCACACTCTCCGCACAACATTTAATGACCGAGGAGCAGCACGCCTCCGCCGCCGAGCAAATCTCCCTCTTTACACCCGAGGAGACGGCGCGGAGCATACTGACACCTGCGGAGATTGCTGCACAGGAAAAGGAAAAGGCATTGCAGGAGGCGATTATATCGATCAAGAAGATGTATGGCAAGAATGCCATCCTGCGCGGATCGAATCTCATCGACGGCGCAACGGCACGCCTGCGCAACAGCCAGATCGGCGGACACAAAGCATAAGAACGGGAGGAGACCATCATGCAGCGACGCATCGAGGACTATGCGGACATCATCCATCTGCCGCGCCCCATCTCGCGGACGCGTCCGCCCATGTCGCAGCATGACCGCGCGGGACAGTTCGCCCCCTTCTCCGCGCTCACGGGACTCCATGCAGCCGCTGACCGCACGGCACAGGAAAAAGCTGCGCAATACGATAAACACACGCCGCCGGAGCATATTGCTTGACAAAAATCAAAAACATCGCTACAATACTATCCATGTCGGGATGTGGCTCAGCTTGGTAGAGCGCATCGTTCGGGACGATGAGGTCGCAGGTTCGAATCCTGTCATCCCGACCATCTTCATATGGATATGAGCCGGAGCCATTGGGCGCCGGTGTTTTTATTTCCGGAGGCAAATATGGGAGACGAACGCAAACGCTGCAGTTGGGTGAAACTGGATGATCCCATCTATGTGAAATACCACGATGAGGAATGGGGCCAGCCGCTTCACGATGACCGTGCGCTCTACGAGCTGTTCATCCTTGAGACCTTTCAGGCGGGGCTGTCATGGGCGACAATCCTGCACAAGCGCGAGAACTTCCGCCGCGCGTACGAGGGATTTATCCCCGAACGTGTCGCCGCCTTTAATGAGAGAAAAGTCGAAGAACTCATGCAGGATGCGGGCATCGTCCGCAACCGCCGCAAGATTGAGGCAAGCATCATAAACAGCCGCATCTTTCTCGATATCGTGCGCGAATTTGGCTCGTTCGACCGCTATATCTGGGGATTTACGGATGGGAAATCCATCCGCGAAAGCTGTGAACTGCGCACGACCTCCCCTCTCTCGGATGAGATCTCAAAGGATCTGAAGCGGCGCGGCATGAAATTCGTCGGCTCGACCTGCATCTACTCGACACTACAGGCGATTGGCATCCTTGCTGCGCACACGGACGACTGCGATTGGGGCAAGTCATGAGCGGCGGCGATCCACGCCTTGTCGCCCTGCGCGCCGCCCTCCCCTATACCCTGCCGATTCTCGCAGGCTTCCTCTTCTTCGGACTCGCCTACGGCATCTATACAAACGTCTCGGGCTTCTCGTTCTGGTATCCGATGGCGATGAGTGCGCTCATCTTCGGCGGCTCGCTCGAATTCATCGCAACGGCACTCCTCCTCAGCCCCTTTGCCCCGCTGCAGACCTTCCTGCTCGCATTCATGGTGCAGGGACGCCATATCTTCTACGGCATCTCTATGTTTGAGAAGTACCGCGGCACAGGGTGGAAGAAGCCCTATCTCATCTATGGCATGTGCGATGAATCCTTCTCCATTAACTACACGGCGAAGATTCCGCAGGGCATCGATGCGAGCTGGTTCATGTTCTTTGTGACCCTCCTCAACCAGCTCTACTGGGTTGCGGGTGCGACGATCGGCGGTCTTGTGGGCACAAGCCTCCCCATCAATACGGAGGGTATTGAGTTCGCAATGACGGCTCTCTTTGTTGTCATCTTTATGGAGCAGTGGATGAATGACCCGCAGCATTATACGGGTATCCTCGGACTCGCAGCGGCGGGCATTGCACTCTCCATCTTCGGACGCGATGCCTTTATGCTGCCGACCATGTTCATCATCCTCGTGGGCTGCCTCGCTGCGCGCCCGCTCATCGAAGGGAGGCGGGCGGCATGACATTCCCCGAGGAATGTATCACCATCGCACTCTGTGCACTTGCAAGCGTACTCACGCGAGCCCTTCCCTTCCTCCTGCTCTCAGAGAAGAAGCCGACGCCGCCCATCATCCGCTACCTCGGCAACGTCCTCCCCGCCGCTGTCTTCGGCATGCTCATCGTCTACTGTCTGAAGGATACGACCTTCCTCAGCGGCAGTCACGGTCTGCCCGAGCTTGCGGGGATTCTCGTGACGGCAGCGCTTCATCTGAAATTTCGCCAGATGCTGCTCTCGATTGGAGGCGGAACGGCGGTCTATATGGTGCTGATACAATACGTATTTACGGCATAAAAAAACTCCCCGCTATGGGGAGTTTTTTTATGCCGTAAATATCAGTCTTACATATAATCGTCCGCAGTGCGGGTCTTTGCCTTCTTTCCGAGGCCGAGCATACGCGAGATGCGGTCGACAATGACATAGAACACGGGAATGAGGAAGATACCGAGAATGGTGGCAAAGAGCATGCCGCCGACAACAGCGACACCCATGCCGTTACGCGCCGCAGCCCCCGCACCGGATGCCATGCACAGAGGCAGACAGCCGATGATGAATGCGAACGATGTCATGAGGATCGGACGGAGACGCAGCCCCGCCGCCTGAATCGCCGCTTTGAGCGGGTCCATGCCGCGATCGACGCGTATCTTTGCGAACTCGACAATCAGAATTGCATTCTTTGCCGCAAGACCGATGACCATGATGACACCGATCTGCATATAGACGCTGTTCTGATAGCCCGCCGCAGGAATGCCAATCGTGCCGAAGATCGTCGCGAGGATGTACTCGGAGAAGAGTGCCCCGAAGATTCCGGTCGGCACCGTGAAGAGCACGGCAAACGGCACGCTCCAGCTCTCATAGAGTGCTGCAAGGCAGAGGAAGACAAAGACAAGACAGAGTGCAAGCACCCGCATGGTCGAATCCGCCGACTTCTGCTCCTCTCGGCTCTGCCCCGACCATTCGATGGTGAAACCGGAGCCTGCGTGCTTCTGCACGATCTCGGTGATGGCGTTCATCGCCTCGCCCGAGCTGTAGCCGCTGCCGGAGCTCCCCTGGAATGTAATTGAGCGTGCGCCGTTAAAGCGGCTGATCTGCGTCGGTCCCGTTGTAAGTTTGGGTCTGAGCAGCGTATCAAGCGGCACCATGCCGCCGTGAGAGTTCTTGACAAAGACGAACTTTGCGGCCTCTGCCTCAGTGCGATAGGTTACGTCAGACTGCAGGACGACCTTGTAGGTACGCCCGAACTGGTTGAAGTCATTGACCTCATAGCCGCCGAAGTTGACCTGCAGTGCCGTGAATACATCAGAGAGCTGAACGCCGAGGTTCTTGACCTTTTCGCGGTCGATCTCATACTGATAGCTCGGTGCGTTGATCTTAAACGTCGAGCGTACGCCCCGCAGCTCGGGGCGCGTATTCGCCTCGGCAAGAATCGCATTCACGATGTCGTTGAGTTCGGTGTCAGAGTGACCGGTCATGTCCTGCAGCTGGAGCGACCAACCGCCGACATTGCCGAGCCCCGGCAGTGCAGGCGGATTGATGGCAATGACAAGGGCCTCGGGTGCCTCCATCGCGCCGACACGGAACATCGTGCCGACCGCAGCGGCAACGGACTCAGCGAGACCTGCACGCTGCGACCAGTCCTTCATGCCGACGAATACGACAGCACCGTTCGAGTTCGCGCCCCCCGCGAGGATGTCGAAGCCGTTGATGGACATGACTGCACTCTGCCCCTTGATCTCGCGCTGTGCCGCCTGTTGGATCTTGTCCACGGTCTTCTGTGTCTGATTCGTGGACGTGCCTGGCGGCAGCTGAATCGCGACCATCAGATAGCCCTGATCTTCCTCGGGGACAAATGTGGACGGCAGATTCCGATAGATGATCGCCGTAAGCCCGCAGACGATGAGCAGGAAGATAACGGCAACCTTCGATTTGCGAATAAACTTGCTGACGATGCCGACATACCCCTTGCGCGTCGCATCGAACCAGTTGTTGAATCGGTCAAAGAAACGGTCGAGTACGCTCTTTGTCCCATGCTCCTTCTTGGGCTTCAGCATCATCGCACAAAGCGCAGGGGTCAGCGACAGTGCGACGAAGGCGGAAATCGCCATCGAAATCGCGATCGTGAGCGCAAACTGCTTGTAGAGCACGCCCATCATGCCACCGAGGAAAGCAACAGGAACAAAGACTGCCGCGAGCACGAAAGCAATCGCGACAACAGGCCCCTGCACCTCTGCCATCGCACGCTCCGTTGCGTCAACGGGCGAAAGTCCGCTCTCCATATGGTGCTCGACGTTCTCGATGACGACGATCGCATCGTCGACGACAAGACCGATTGCAAGCACCATCGCAAAGAGTGTCAGCGTATTGATGGAGAAATCCAGCAGGACAAACGCGCCAAACGTACCGATAAGGGACACAGGTACGGCGAGCAGCGGGATAAGGGTTGCACGCCAACTCTGCAAAAAGAGGAAGATGACGAGCACGACGAGCAGCAGTGCCTCAAGGAAGGTATGCACAACCTCCTTGATGGATGCGTTGATGTAGTCCGTGCTGTCAAAGACGGACTTCATCTTGAGGCCGGGCGGGAAGGTCTTCTCTGCCTCCTCGAGGATCTTGCGTACCTCTGCAAGCGTAATCATCGCATTTGCGTCGGAGGTCAGCTGAATGCCGAAACCGACGGCAGGATAGCCGTTAAATTTTGCAACAATATTATTTTGACGCTGACCCGTCTCAATACGTGCAACATCCTTCAAGCGGACAAATGTGCCGTCCTTGCCCGAAGCGATGATAACGTTGCCAAACTCCTCAGGGGTCGTAAGACGCCCCTGCACCTTGCCCGTGAACTGCTTCTCCTGCCCGTTCTGCGTTGGCATACCGCCGACCGTTCCCGCAGGAGCCTGTACGTTCTGCTCGTTGATTGCCTTGGTAATGTCCGAAACAGTCAGTCCGAGCTCAGCGAGGCGGTCAGGGTTCATCCAGACGCGCATTGCATAGTCGGCACCGAATACCTGCACCTCGCCCACGCCGCTGACGCGCTTGATCGCATCGAGGAAGTAGAGCGTTGCATAGTTCTTCATGAAGGCGCGGTCATAGGTGCCGTCCTCGGAGTACAGTGAAACAAAGTACGCCATCTGTCCCGAGGATTTGCGCGTCGTAACGCCCGCCGACTGCACGGAGGACGGCAGACTGGCATTTGCACCCGCCGCATTGTTCTGCACCTTGACGGCATCCATATCGCCGTCCGTGCCGACATCGAACGTAACAGAGAGGCTGTAACGCCCCGTATCATCAGAGGTGGAGCTCATGTAGTCCATCCCCTGCGTACCGTTGATCTGCTCCTCGATGACCTGCGCCACCGTCTCATTGACGACGGCAGCACTTGCGCCCGTATAGTTCGCCGATACCGCAACCGTCGGCGGTGAGATCTGCGGATACTGCGCGATTGGCAGTGAGAACCCCGCAATCGTACCGATGATGACGATCATCACCGCAATGACAATCGCAAAGATCGGTCGATGGATGAAAAATTTTGCCAAAGGATCTCCTCCTTACTTCGCGGGCGTGAGCTCACGCGTGTTAAAGTTGGAGGTATCCCCCTCAAGCGAGAATCCCATCTCGCTTGCCGTCACCATCGTCACGGCAAGATCGCCGCCCTCCTGGAGCGTGGTCAGCCCCTCGACCACGACAATGTCCGAGGTGTCGAGACCGTCCTTGACGATGTAGTAGCTGCCGATCTTATCGCCAAGCGTGACGGTGCGGGCAACCGCCTTGTTGTCTACTCCCACGAGCATGACAAAAGACTTGCCGAGGAGCTGCTGAACAGCGCGCTCGGGAACGAGAATCGCATTCGGAATCGTGTCGCCGATCAGGCTGACGCGCGCAAACATGCCCGGCAGGAGAAGTCCATCCGGATTATCAAAGAGAGCCTTTACCGTCAGTGTCCCCGTCTGAGCAGTAAGAGCACGATCCGAGGTCACGATATGCCCGATGATCGGATACTTCGAGCCGTTGGAGAGCGTCAGTTCCACCACAACAGCAGCGATTCCGCCCTGCTGTGCCGCCTGCTCAACGAAGTTCAGGTACTCGTTCTCTGAGAGGCTGAACTGCGCAAAGATCGGGTTTGCTGTGCCCATCGAAACGAGCGTCGTCGTTCCCGCAGAGACAAATGTCCCCATCGCCACATCATCTACAGAGAGCTGCCCCGACATCGGTGCGTAGATCACTGTATCATCGAGATTCTCCTGTGCCTGACGCACGAGTGCTTCATTCGCAGCGACCGCCGCCTCATAGGCGTTCACCTGTGCCTGCTGCGTGGAGAGTGTCTGCTCAGAGACCGCTGCACTGGCATAGAGCTGCTGATAGCGTCCGAGATCCATGCGCGCATTGTTCAGCGTCGCCTCAGATTGCGCAAGCACGGCCTTCGCCTGCAGAAGCGCACTCTCATACTGGCGAGAGTCAATGCGGTAGAGCGGCTGCCCTGCCGATACAGACTGCCCACCCACGATGTATTTCTCGACAATGTTCCCGGAGACACGCGACTGAATCTTCACCTCGTCCGTGCCCACGATCTGCCCCGCATATACATGCGTGAGCGGCGTATCCTGCCGCAGTACATTCATCGCCTTGACAGACGTCGCACGCGCTCCGCCCCCCTGCTGACCGCCCCCGCAGCCGCTCAGAAGCGTGCCGAGCGCGAAGATCGCAGCGACGAGAACGCCCAGACCTTTTCTGTTCTCAAACAAATAAATAACCTCCTCTTTCCCATTCCCCACATCATGTGAAAGGTTTTCAACATATGTATGAAGAAGGGCAGGTATCCGCATGAGCGTCCCTGCCATAACAGATTTATATTATCGGAGCATGGTGCAAAAGTCAAGAAATGATGTGTGCTTCAAGATGAAGTTTAACCGATTTTTTAACCGAGTCCGATGCGGTCAAGAGCGGCTGCGGCAGCTTGCTGCTCCGCCTCCTTCTTGCTGCGTCCCGTACCCTCTCCCATCGGCTCGTCACCGATAAGAACGCGGGTCGTAAAACGCTTGTCATGGTCGGGTCCCGTCTCGCCGATCAGCTTGTAGGAAATCGACGCATGTCGCTTCTGCTGCACATGCTCCTGCAAGGTCGTCTTGTAGTCGCGCGCAACATGCGTCTTCTCTACAGAGAGTGCCTCGGCAGCAAGCTGACGCGCCACATAGTCCCGCGCTGTCTCCCAGCCGCCGTCGAGATAGACCGCGCCGACGACCGCCTCGAATGCATTCTCGAGGTTGTTCTGCCTATCTGCGCCGCCATTGTGAAGCTCCCCACGCCCGAACAGGAGATAGTTGCCGAGATCGAGCTTCCGCGCAAGGCGCGCAAGCGTCTCACTCTGAACGAGGCTCGCACGCATCTTCGTCAGCTCTCCCTCGGAGCACTCCGGGAAATGCGCATACAAATACGTGCTGGAGGCAAGCTCCAGCACGGCATCGCCCAGAAATTCCAGACGTTCATTATGCGGTATGTCATCCTTCGCTTCATTCGTATACGAAGGGTGGGTCAGCGCCTCATCGAGCAGCGAGAGGTCGCCGAAGGAAACACCTATTTGGACAGAAAGACGCACAAGTGCTGCGCGCCTTCCCTCTGTCATTTCGTGTGCCATTTGTTTTACTTCTGATACTTCTTGACGACAAGGCAGGCATTGTGCCCGCCGAAGCCGAAGGAGTTCGAGATCGCCGCGCGAACTTTTTTCGCACGCGCCTTGTTCGGTACATAGTCGAGATCGAGCCCCTCATCAGGCGTATCGTAGTTGATCGTTGGCGGGAGCATATCGTTCTCGACGGCAAGCGCCGTCGCAATCAGCTCAACACTGCCTGCAGCACCGAGGAGATGTCCTGTCATGGACTTGATCGAGGAAACTGCGACATCCTTTGCAGCATCGCCCCAGACCGTCTTGATCGCCTCAGTCTCGCAGAGGTCGTTCATATGCGTGGACGTACCATGTGCATTCACATAGTCGACATTTTCGGGCTTCAGACCCGCATCATCCAGTGCAAACTTCATGCACTTCGCCTGATACTCGCCATGCGGCGCAGGGCTTGTGATATGGTAGCCGTCCGAGTTTGAGCCGTAGCCGACAAGCTCGGCATAGATATGTGCGCCGCGCGCCTCTGCGTGCTCAAGCGTCTCAAGCACGACCAGACCCGCGCCCTCGCCCATGACGAAGCCCGAGCGGTTCTTGTCAAACGGACGCGAGGCATGCGCGGGATCGTCATTGTGATCCGTGCAGAGTGCCTTCATCGCGGCAAAACCCGCGCTCGCAGCCTCGGAGATGCTTGCCTCCGTGCCGCCCGCGATCATGATATCCGCCTCACCGCGCTGCATCACGCGATAGGCATCGCCGATGCAGTTCGCGCCCGTCGCACAAGCCGTCACAACGCAGGACACGGGGCCGTGCAGACCGTAGTTGATTGCGACCTGCCCCGCTGCCATGTTGGCAATCATCATCGGGATGAAGAAGGGGCTGACGCGCTCAGGTCCCTTGTCAAAGAGACGCTCATAGGTGCTGTGCATCGTCTCGATGCCACCGATGCCCGCGCCAACGTAGGCGCCAATGCGGTCACGATCCTCGCTGTCCAGATCGAGCCCCGCATCTGCAATCGCCATACCGGCGGAGACAACAGCGAACTGGGCATAGCGATCCATGCGCTTTGCCTCTTTCTTGTCAATGTAGCCATCGACATCGAAGCCCTTGACCTCGCCCGCAATCTGCGCAGCGTAGTTCGTCGCGTCAAAGCGGGTAATGCGTTCAATGCCGTTCTTGCCTGCAAGCAGCGCCTCCCAGAAGGCGTCCTTACCAATGCCGATCGGCGTGATCGGGCCAACCCCCGTGACGACAATTCTCTTCTTCAAACCAACCGACTCCTTTCCTAGAGTTCACACCCTAGTTCGCTGCCTCAAGCTGCTCTTTCAGCTCTTCAAATATCTCATGAACACTCAAAATCCGATCAATGCGCGGCATGAACTCGCCCGTAAAGACAAGCCCCGTCTCGAGATCGCCCTGCTGCGCACGCGAGAGCGCACGGATGATGCAGAAGTGATGGTCGCACTGCTTGAGGCAGCGGTCACACACCTTCGGAGGAACGGGGCCCTCCATGATCCGCGCGGAGAACGGGGTGCGCACGGCACGCCCCGGCAGTCCCACGGGACTGTGGATGATGACAATGTCATCTTTCTTGGATTTCAGATAGTACTGCTTCAGCGACGGCGCAGCATTGGACTCCTCACATGCCGCAAAGCGTGAACCGAGCTGTACGCCATCGGCGCCCATCTTGTGGAGATCCGCAATATCCTGCCCCGTCAGAATACCGCCGGCTGCAAAGATCGGAATCTTCACCGCCGCGCGGACATCGGAGATGATATTGCGCACAGATTGATCCGTGCCGAGATGACCGCCTGCCTCCTTGCCCTCGACGACAACCGCAGCTGCGCCGAGTTTTTCGGAGATCTTCGCCAGCTTTGCCGTCGAGACAATCGGCACAATCGGCGTGCCGGACTCCTTGCCGAGCTGGAACATATCGCGGGAGAATCCCGCACCGGCGACAACGAGGTCAACGCCCTCGTCAATCGCAATTTTAACGGCATCCGCAAAGTCGCTTGCCGCGACCATCTCATTGATGCCGATGATCCCATTGGGAGATAGTGAGCGCGCGAGCCGAATCTCATAGCGCAGTTCCTGCGGCTTCATGCCGGAGGCCGCGATGAGTCCGATTCCGCCCTCGTTTGCAACAGCGGCCGCGAGCCGCGCCGTTGTTATGCGGATCGCCATGCCGCCCTGAATGATGGGGATGGCGGCAACCTTATTGCCAATCCTCACCTCGGGTAGTCTCATATAAGCCCTCCAATCGGGAGAGTATGCCACACAGCAGCACCGCATTCAGCGAATGCGTTCTCTCCGCAAGAAGTTTTGGCTCCTCCTCCAACTCTCGTTCTATCGTCAGTCGGGAGGCGCATGTATCATAGCAGGGCGCTTCCCGCCCTGATTGTATGCAAATTCATAGGTGTCTTTTGAGAAAAATCCCGTGCGCCTGAGCTGTCACGGGATTTCCCTAAAAGACCAGTTTTGTGCACGATTGCGACCAAAGGTCACTGTGTCTTACTTGTTCTGATCGATGTAGTTGACGACATCCTGAACCGTCTTAATCTTCTCAGCAGCCTCGTCGGGGATTTCAACATTGAATTCCTCCTCGAAAGCCATGATGAGCTCAACGATGTCGAGCGAATCTGCGCCAAGATCGTCAATGAAGGTGGACTCGAGGGTGACTTCATCAGCCTCAGAGCCAAGCTGTTCCACGACGATGTCGCGAACCTTGTCAAACGTTGCCATGCGTTTTCACCTCCTTTAAATAGATTGATTGTATGCTACATAACCATGCCGCCGTCTACATTAAGCGTCTGGCCGGTAATGTACGACGCTGCATCACTTACAAGGAAGAGAACAGCATCGGCAACATGCTCCGGTTTGCCGAGCGCCCCAAGCGGAATGCCCTCAGCAATCTTTTCGCGTATGCTGTCCTTGAGGACAGCTGTCATATCGGTGTCGATAAAGCCTGGCGCAACGACGTTGACCGTGATCCCGCGCGGTGCGAATTCCTTCGCCGCTGCCTTCGAGAAGCCGATCACGCCCGCCTTTGCCGCAGCGTAGTTCGTCTGCCCCACGTTGCCGATCTCGCCGACCACGGAGGAGAGATTCACAATGCGCCCACTGCGCTGCTTCGTCATGAACTTTGCAGCAGCCTTCGTGCAAGTATAGATGCCTTTGAGGTTTGTGTTGATCACAGCATCGAAATCCTCATCCTTCATGCGGACAAGCAGCGTATCGCGCGTAATGCCCGCATTGTTGACGAGAATGTCGAGACCGCCGAGTTCCTCATGCACGCGCGTGACCATCTCAGTCGCCGCAGCGCTGTCGGAGACATCCGCCTGAACGAGCAGTGCCGTACCGCCCTGCTCCTCGATGATCGCCTTGACCTCCTCGGCTGCAGCCTGATTGCCCGCATAGTTGACGGCAACCTTTGCGCCCTCCTGTGCAAGCCGGATGGCAATCGCGCGCCCAATGCCGCGCGAGCCGCCCGTAACAAGAGCAACTTTCCCCTCAAGAAGCATGGATTTCCTCCTTAATCGCACCGAATTCATTTAATCATTACTTCTTTAGTGTGTCAAGTGTTTTTTGCAGGGATTCCACATTCTCGACGTTCAGGCTCTTCAGCGCCTTGTCGATGCGCTTGTTGAAGCCCGCGAGTGTCTTGCCGGGACCGCACTCGACATAGGTATTCGCACCGAATTCGCGCATCGTGTTCACGCACGCAATCCAGCGCACGGGATGATCTGCCTGTGCGACAAGGTTCGCCTTGATCTCTGCCGCTGTCTGCTGGAGTCCGCCCGTATAGTTCGAGACCACGGGGAACGCCGCGTCATGCAGCGTGACCTTGTCGAGCTCAGCCGCGAGTTTCTTTGCGGCTGGTGCCATCAGCGTTGAGTGGAACGGGGCGGATACGGGCAGGATGACCGCCTTCTTCGCGCCCTTTTCCTGCAACAGCTGCACAGCTGTCTCCACGCCCTTCGCCGTGCCGGCGATAACAGTCTGTCCGGGGCAGTTGAAGTTGACTGCCTGCACGGCACCTGCCGCGCTTGCCTCAGCACAGACTGCAATGATCGTATCGTCGTCGAGTCCGATAACCGCAGCCATCGCACCCTCGCCCACGGGAACGGCTTCCTGCATATAGGCGCCGCGTTTGTGCACGAGAACGACAGCATCCTGGAACGAGAGCACGCCCGCCGCAACGAGTGCCGCATACTCTCCGAGGCTGTGCCCCGCCGCGATCTCAGGCTCAATGCCCTCTGCGCGCAGGAGCTCCGCCGCAATGACTGCCACCGTGAGGATAGCGGGCTGCGTATGCTCGGTCAGCTGCAGCTGATCAGCAGGCCCCTCGAAACAGAGTTTGCTGATCGAGTAGCCGAGTGCCTCATCCGCCTCGGCGAAGCGCTTCTTTGCAAGGTCATAAGTGTCGAAGAAGTCCTTCCCCATGCCGACGACCTGCGCCCCCTGTCCGGGGAACAAAAATGCAAGTTTTCCCATACCCATGTACCTCAATCACAGGTCTTACGTGCAGCGTCGAACGCGCCCGGAAGACCGCTGACGATATCCTCGATGATCTGTGCGACCGGCTTGATATCTGCGAGCATCCCCGAGATCTCACCGATCATGACGGAGCCATTGTCGACATCGCCCTCATGCGTTGCACGATGCAGGCTGCCGACACCGAGCTGCTCGAGCTCCTCGTTCGATGCGCCTGCCGCCTCCAGCTCCTCATACTTGCGCGAGAGCTTGTTCTGCAGGACACGTGCGGGATGTCCGAGCGAACGTCCCGTGACGACCGTCGACCGATCCTTTGCCTTCAAAACCGCCTGCTTGTAGTTCGGATGCGCAATGCACTCCTCGCTGAGGACGAAGCGCGAGCCCATCTGAATCGCCTGTGCACCAAGCGCAAACGCCGCAGCCATGCCGCGCGAATCGCCTATGCCGCCCGCACCGATGACGGGCACATCCACGGCGTCCACAACCTGCGGGAGCAGCGCCATCGTCGTGATCTCGCCGATGTGTCCGCCTGACTCCGTGCCCTCGGCAATCACGGCATCCACGCCCGTGCGCACGAGACGGCGTGCGAGCGCGACCGAGGCCACCACGGGGATGACCTTCGAGCCGATCTCCTTGAGTGCCGGCACATACTCACCGGGATTGCCTGCGCCCGTCGTAATGACAGGAACACGCTCCTCAAGCACGACCTGCATGACTTCCTTCACAAAGGGACTCATGAGCA
>ERZ773087.1381-NODE-1381-length-15545-cov-92.740671_pt1 | contig 15545 bp, 14 predicted proteins | sample MGYA00511375_ERZ773087 | MGnify/ENA primary metagenome ERZ773087 (study PRJEB29015, sample SAMEA2737995) | human oral metagenome | biome: human oral; feature: human-associated habitat; material: dental | place: China | collected 2063 ...
TCCTGGCCATCGGAGACAAGACCGTCATCAACCAGGAGTACCTCGACAGCGCCAAGCGCTGGTACGCCTCCGACCTGGGCCGCGTCCCCGTCGACGACGCCAAAGCCGCCCTCGATGCCTGGGCCAACCTGCACACCGGCGGACTCATCAAGGAGTCCGGAATCGATATCGACCCCAGCATGCGCCTCGTGGCGCAGAACGCCCTCCTCTTCGCCGCCCGCTGGGCCGTCCCCTTCAAGGCCGAGGACACGCGGCAAGGCGCGTCGTTCACACTGGCAGACGGCTCCGCGTCCACCGCCGACCTCATGACCGGCACGGGCTCCTACACCCTCGTCACCGGGAAGGGCTGGCGCGCTCTCCGGCTTCCCTATTCAGCCGGGCCGGAGTCGACCGCGACGGCGTCGGGCTCCGATTCCAGCAGCTCCAGCAACCTGGTCATGGACATCATCCTGCCCGATGCCATCGGCTCCCCCGCCGACCTGCCGTCGGCCACCTGGGGCGAGGCGACCACGGCCCTGACCGCCGCCGCGTCTCAATCCCAGCAGCAGGTCGCCCTCAAGCTGCCGAAGCTCGATCTCGCCTCGGGAGTCATGAATCTCCTGCCCATCCTGTCGGATCTGGGCGTGGACCTGGGGTCGCTGGACCACATCGCCCCCGATTTCGCGGTCAATCAGGCCGTCCAACAGGTGCGACTGATCGTCGACGAGGAGGGCACCGTCGCCGCCGCACTCACAGAAGTCGGCGTCGGGGTGACATCGGTCGATGACTCGGGCGCAGTCGAATTCGTCGTCGACCACCCCTACGTCCTGCGGATCGTGGACCTGTCCTCGGGCGTGGCCATTATCGAAGCGGCCATCCTCAACCCCGCAGGCTGAGCCCGGGGCGGGCTCCCCAGACAGGCGGGAGCCCGCCCGGAGCCTCACTTTCCGGAGTACCGGTACACGTTCGTCTCGCGCAGCTCGAAGCCGCAGCGGCGGTACAGGCGGTTCGCGGCCTCACGGGTGGGGCGGGAGGTGAGGTCGACGGTCCGGGCCCCGATCTTGCCGGCGTGGGCGACGGCCGCCTCGACGAGCGCCTGCCCGGCGCCCTGGCCGCGGGTCGCAGAGTCGACGACGACGTCCTCCACCCAGGCGCGCAGCCCCGTGGGGATCGAGAAGGTCGCCAGAGTGAGCATGCCCAGGATCGGGCGAGTGCCGTCCGCGGCCGGCTCGTCCGGCCGGAAGACGAACAGGTAGACGCCCTCCTGTGCCACGAAGGCCTCGCACTGCTCGGCGGTCAGCGCAGGAGCCGAGCGGGAGAGCTGGGGAATGAGGCGCTCCATCGCCTCGACGAGCTCAGGTGTGGACTGGGCAACGATCTCAACAGTCATGGACTCTCCTCTTACTCTGTCACTGCGTTCTACTCGGTTCTGCTCTGCGACTGCGGCGTCTGCTCGACGCAGTCCGAGTGGAGCCTACCGGTCTCGGAGGCCCGTGCGGGCGCTTGTGCCCGCTCACGCCATACCCTCCCCGTGCCCTCCCCGTGTCGAGATTGACATTCTGGAACGAAACAGACGGCGCCACCGTCGATCTCATCCCAAAATGTCTATCTCGACGTCTGAGCGCACATCCCACAGACTTCTCCGCATGAACAGCGATCTCCAGAACGGTGCGCTGGCCGGAGCTGTGGCGGCCTGCGATGCGATCGGCGCAGCCATGCTCACCAGGCTCACCAGCCGGCTTGGCGAAGACAGCGGCGCGAGCGGGAATGTCCTGGCCTGCCCGGTCGGGCTCGCCCTGGCGCTTGCGACCCTGCGCGCGGGAGCGGCAGACAACGGCACCGGTATCGACGCCATGCTTGGCGTCGATACCGACGCCAAGACCCGCGACCGCGTCTGGTCCGCTGTTCAGCGCAGCCTGCGGCGCTTCGATGTCGCCGACGCCCAGCAGCTGCGGGACTTCGACCCCGAGGCCATCCCCGAAGCCCCACTGCTCCACATCGCCAACAACATCCTGGCCATCGGAGACAAGACCGTCATCAACCAGGAGTACCTCGACAGCGCCAAACGCTGGTACGCCTCCGATATCGGCCGCGTCCCCAACGATGACGCCAAAACCGCCCTCAACGCCTGGGCAGCCCTGCACACCGGCGGGCTCATCAAGGAATCCGGCATCGACGTCACCCCCGACACCCGCCTCGTGGTGCAGAACGCCCTCCTCTTCGCCGCCCGCTGGGCGAAGCATTTCAATGCGGCAGCAACCGCCGAGCGCCAGCCATTCACCCGCGCCGACGGCTCCACCTCCCACGCCGACCTCATGAGCCGAACCGGGCACTTCACCTTCGTGACCGGCCCGGGCTGGCGCGCCCTGAGGCTGCGCTACGTTGACGGCGCGGGCGACTCGGGCAGCGCAGGCGGCTCGGCCGCAGGGTCCGAAACACTGGCCATGGACGTCATCCTGCCCAGAAAAGTCAGCTCCCCCATCGACCTGCCGCCGACCACCTGGGGCGAGGCAACCCGACGCCTCACCGCCGCCCAGACAGCAGGAACCACCACCAACGTGCACCTCCGCCTCCCCCGACTCAACCTATCCTCAAAGCCCACTGACCTCACAGGCGTCGTCAAGAGTCTCGGCGTGCGACTGGGCTTCCAAGACCATATCGCCCCGGATCTACTGGTGGGCCAGATCGTCCAACAGGTCAAGCTCGTCGTCGCCGAGGCGGGCACCGTCGCCGCCGCCCTCACCGAGATCAAGATTCGGACGGGAGCGCCCCCACGCCCGGAGGAGCCCATCGACTTCACCGTCGACCACCCCTACGTCCTGCGGATCGTGGACCTGACCTCCGGCATCGCCCTCATCGAAGCCGCCATCCTCGACCCCGCCGCATAGGGGCTGCAGCCTCCACCACCGGCACACCCGCCGCGAACATGAGCCGCTGAACCGGCCGGGGCAGGCTGAGGACGCGGTTCAGTCGGAGGCAGCGAGGGCCGAGTCAATCAGAGCCGACACCGACGTCGTCGTGCGCTCGCAGACGGCCAGGACCTCGGGGGGCGCCCCGTCCATGGCGACGGCGTGGTCGGCGGACTCGTGCATGGAGATGTCGTTCCAGGAGTCGCCCGCGCTCCAGGTCTCGATGCGCTCACCCGGGTAGGGGCCGTCGTCGGCGGTGAGGAGATCGACCAGCGCGGTCAGGCCCGCACCCTTGGAGGAGCCGGCGGGCACGATGTCGAGGAAGTCCTGGTTCTGGAAGGCGATGGCGACGTCGCCCCAGCGGTGCGCGATCTCGGCCTGCACACGGGCTAGGAGCGCAGGATCGGTGATGCGCAGCGGGACGCCGACGATGGTGCGCCCAGCCAGATCTGTACGGGACGCCTGAGAGAACAGGGTGAGCAGGGCGGTGTCGGAACCGATCGAGTCGTAAAGCTGAAGGTCGCCGTCGAGCGTGGTGACGAAGACCGTGACGCCAGTCTCACCCTCGAGCATGTCGAGGATCTCCTCGGCGAAGCTATCGGGCAGGGTCCGGGCCTCCAGGACGCCGTAGTCGGGGCCGATCAGGGCGGCGCCGGTGTAGAGCACGGAGTAGTCGAAGGCCAGGTCGTAGCCGCGCAGGGCCGAGCGCAGTGCGGCCACCGACCGTCCGGTGTTGGGCACGAGGAGGTTGCCGGCGTCGCGCCAGCGCGTGACGGCGGCCAGGTCAGTCGGGGAGATGGTCGCGTTGAACAGGAGCGTGCCATCGATGTCGGTGGACAGGAGCTTGCGCATCGCCCCAGCCTACGGGGCAGGGCGGGTTCCGGGGCGCCGTCGGACCGATCTCGGCACGGAACCGGACCGATCTCGGCGAAGGGGCGCCGAGGGCGGGCGGAAGGCGCGAGCCGGCGGGGTACAGCGCGAGCCGGCGGAGGACAGCGCGAGCCGGCGGAGGACAGAACCGGGAGCAGATCGTCTCGAGCGAGCAGTTGCACATGGAGTACTCTGTGATGTAGAGTCCTCCGTGTACCCCAAGAGAGAGCAGAACTGATGTCCCTGAACTTTCACACCCCCGTCCGGCTGACAGACGTCAGCCGCGACTTCGGACCCGTCAAAGCCCTGTCGAACGTGACCCTGTCGATCCCGGCGGGCGGAACTGTCGGACTGCTGGGCCCTAACGGCTCGGGCAAGACGACCATGCTGAGTCTGATCGCCGGCCTGAGGGAGCCGACCTCGGGAACCGTGGAGCTGTTCGGAGCCGATCCCCGGGACAGGGCCTCGCGCGAAAGGCTCGGCGTCACCCCGCAGCAGTCCGGGATCGTCAAGGAGATGAAGGTCCTCAGCATGACGCGATTCATTGCCGGCCACTACGCGGACCACGAGGACGCGGAGACCCTCCTGGAGAAGTTCGGGATCGGCCAGCTGTCCGGCAAGCGCATTGGCGGCCTGTCCGGCGGCCAGCAGCGCCTGCTGTCGGTGGCCCTCGCCTTCGCGGGCAGACCCCGCCTGGTCCTACTGGACGAGCCCTCGACTGGACTCGACACGATGGCCCGCAATCATTTGTGGGACGCGATCCGTCGGGGAGCGCGAAGCGGAATCACGATCCTGCTGACCAGCCACTACCTCGAGGAGGTTCAGGAGCTGTCCGATCGGATTATCATCATCCGAGAGGGCAGAATCGTTGCCGACAACTCAACGGAGAAGATCATTCGCAACGCCGCCTCCACCATTGTCCGGGTGACGACCGGCGACGATCGGGCCCTGTCGCTTCCCGGAGTCACCGCGGCGCACCGCAAGGGCGCTGTTGTGGAGCTCAGCGTCGCCAATCCCAGTACCGTCCTGAAGTCGCTGGGGCGGGCGGGCATTGAGTACTCCGACATTGACATTATTAAGCCAACCCTGGAAGACGCCTTCACTCACCTGGCCGTCGAGGAGCAAACATCATGACAACCGCCCGGATCCGCCCCGAAGTCAGTAATATTCTCGTGCCCGACTCAAGACTCGCTTGGGAATGGACCCGGTTCGAGATGGCCTCTTGGCTGCGCGAACCAGCCGCCGTCGTGCTGAACATGGCCTATCCCCTGATCATGCTGGGCTTCTTCCTCGTCTCGACCGACATCCGTACAGACTCCGCAGCGGCTATATCCCTACTGGGTTACCTCAGTCTGGTCGGCGTGCTCATGGTCTGCCTCAACTTCCCGGCCAACGGAATCCCGGAGGCGCGCGAGTCGGACTTCTACGCCTTCTCCCGGACGCTGCCCATCGGCGCCGCCCCACGCCTTATCGCCTGGACAGCGGCCCCTATTGCATGCGGCCTCATCAGCGCCGCATCGACATTCATTATCGCCACCCTCGTCAGCGCAGCCGAGCCGTCAGTGATGGACTTCGCTATCATCATAGGCGTCTCGCTGGTCCTGGCGGTGCCAATCACCCTTCTGGGTCTCGCCCTCGGCTTCATCCTGCCCAAGAAGACCTCACTGGCCGTCAGTCTCACCATCGCCTTCAGCATGATTCTCTTCGGCGGAATCAGCGGCATTCCCCTGCCGAGTATCGTCGAGACTATCTCGCACGCACTTCCCTCCGGCGCCGCCGGCCATATTATCGCCTCCCATCTTAACGCAAGCGATTTCGACTGGCGCAACATCGTCGTCCTGATCGCCTGGACCGTCATCGGCATCCTTGCAGTATTCCTTCTCTACCGCCGCGACGAGGGACGCAGGTTCCGCTGACCTCCCATTCATTATACGCCTTGCCCGTTATCCAGTCCGAAGGAGGTGACAATGCAGACGCCCACTACTCCCGACTTCACCATCGAGTCATTTGAGGTCGGAACCGAGAAGGAACTCAGTACCGCACCGGCTGCAGTGTGCTGCTCATCGATTCTGTGCTGCTGCTGCTAACAATCGACGGCGGGATGGGGCGGCTTCATAGGCTTACCTTGATGACGCTCCATCCCGCCGCTCACAAAGGTTAGCGACAGGACACTTGCTGTTCACAGAACTCAGTAGAAAGTGCCATTACATGAATTCCATTCCGCCCAATCCAATGATCCAGCCGTGGATCACAGCAGCCACCGAAGACAATACGGTTGTCATCCGGCACGCCGACCGAGCGGTCGTCTTCACTGGCCCAGGCGCTAAAGCCCTCATGCCCGAACTAATTGCCAAGCTCGATGGCACTTCACAAGTTGACGCCATCATCAACTCCTTTCCGGCAGAGAAGCAGGCAGCAATCAGTTCTGCTATCGATCTTCTTGCGCACCATAATCTGCTCATCGAAGGCACCGCACTGCCCCACACAAAAGACACGCCAGCTCCCGGACTGCGGAACGCAGCATCTTTAGCAGAACTTCTTTCACCCGCAATCACTATAGACGAAATCGCGTCACGGCTGAGCGCCACACATCTTCACATCTTAACTGACTTGTCTAACATCAGTCATTTGAAGAACATTCTCGTGGAATCAGGATTTGGGTTTGTCGAGACGTTTCCACTGTCCGCGGTCACCGAAGTCGAGCGCTCGCTGACACAGAACTCCGTCGTGGTGGTTGCACCAAAACTGAGTTCGGCCCGCGAACTGAGACAGATGAATGACATAGCCCTCGAGATTGGATGCCGCTGGACCCACATACTTCCTTACGATGGTTCCTACGCCATTGTAGGACCGCTTTACATTCCAGGAGAAACAGGATGCTACCGCTGCCTTCAGTTACGGCGCCGGTCGACAATCGAAGCAGCCGATCAGCAGCGCATTGTGGACGACGACCCGGACAGCATTCTGCCCACTCCCATCGACGAATGGACTAGCCCCGGACAAGAAGTCGCCCTATGGGGACTGTTCGCCCATCTTCTATCCATCGAGTGCCTTCGCCTGTATTGGGCACCTGCTCCACTTGCCGGCCATATTCACACAATGGAGTGGAAGGGCAACACCGTGAACACTGTGCGCCATCGTCTCTTCCGGGTTCCCCGCTGCCCCTCCTGCGGCCCAACAGATTTGGGCGTGCCACAGCCTTGGTTTGAAGCACCCGCTACCGCGGCGAAGAAGAATTAGCGGAAGCCACATCATGATTAATACTGCTCAGAAGACCCCCCGATTTTCCGAACGGTGGAATGACAGAACTGCATCGACGGAGAGTCTGCTGCATCTCGGCTCCGAACACTTCGGAGTGGCGCCCATTAAGTTCGAGATCACCCACAGTAGCAACAAAGTCAGAAGTCACTATATCGGCGTCAGATCAGCGGCAGCAGACGAGATCATTGGCACGCCCGTCAATCATTCCAATGGAGGCGGCTCATTCAGCAGAGAACAAGCCCGTATCGCGGGAATCGCGGAGACCGTCGAACGATATTCAGCTGCTTATATTCCTCGCACCGGGCTGAGAACCTGCTCCTACAACAATTTGAATGGCCCGGCCCTGCATCCGTCCGATTTCGCTCTTTTTGCACCTCATCAGTACGAGCAGCCCGCCTTTCCATACATACCATTCACCGCAGAGACAGTCACCACCTGGACGCAGGGCCTGAGCCTACGAACTGGCCTTCCGACGTATGTTCCTGCGCAACTCGTCTACCTGAACAGGCACCTCGACCCCGACTCCCGCATTGGTTATGCTACCAGTAACGGACTGGCTTGCGGCCCCGACTACACGGAAGCTGCAATATCCGCCCTCTTCGAGTGCGCAGAGCGCGACGCTGTCATGATCACCTGGAACGCAGGTCTAGCAATGCCTCGCATCGACCTCAACTCTAACCTATGGGTCCGTAAAATCATCCGGCGTCACTTCAAACCGACCTGGATGAACTTTGCGGCCTTGGATCTGACCCCCATAAACGGAATTCCGACAAGTTTGGCAGTAGTTTGGAGCAATAACCCTGAAACACAGCTCCTCTCTGTCGGCGCGGCCTCCCGCTCTACTCTTGCCGAGGCATGCGTGGAGGCCCTTCTTGAGGCTTTTCATTGCACTGCTTATTGTCGCTCACTCATTCGAGATAATGGTTCAATCGATACCTCGGACAATCTCGACAAGAAAGTCGTCTCGCTCGAGGATCATGTTCGTTTCTATGGTAGTGACGAGCACGCAAAACTGGCGGAGTTCCTGCTCGGGTCATCGCAACAAATTGATCTTCAGAGCACGCCGAATCTGGACCACTCCAGCCCGCGGCAACTCTTGGAGGAACTCGTCCGCACTCTTGACGGTGACATTGATTGCACGATTGTCGACGCGACATCTCCGGATCTTCGGGAACTCGATCTCGCCGTGGTCAAGGCGGTCTGTCCACAGTTCATTCCCCTTGGAGTGGGGTGGCGAGATAGATATATAGGAGGGGACCGCATACTCGACGTACCTCAAAAAATCGGTCTGTCAGATCATCAACTTGCCTACAGTGAACTCACGCCATATCCGCATCCATTCCCGTGAGCCGTGGGGAGGAACCGTGACCACGCCAAACACACTCGAAATCATTCAACCTATCGAACCCGGGCTTTTCGATCCCGCAGAAAATTTCATAGAAGCGAGTAAACTGCATCGGCATCTCCTTGAGGCCGAGGTACCAGGAATCCGAGAACTCACACGATCACCCGCGTTGCTTGATGCCACTGGGAGGGCTACAAACCCTTACCCTCAGCGCACCCCGATCTTGCTTCCCGACCCTGCGTCATTCCCTCAAGAAGCATCCCTCTCTGACGTGCTGCAGGAACGTCGCTCTCCTCGCGGATTCTCATCATCACCAGCGCTCTCACTGGATAAGATCGGATGGTTGTGCTGGGCCACAGACGGTAATACCGGCGAGATCGCTCCGAATCGTTACGGAAGAACTGCACCCAGTGGAGGCGCCCTGTATCCTCGAGATTTTTACGTCACCACGATCGCGGGAGACATCGAAGCCGGACTCTACCATTATAATCCTTATTTGCACCACCTTGAATTTGTAAATTCAACGACCCCGCACGATGTTGCCGGCACAACAGCACAGCCAGAAGCACTCGCCCAGGCATCTGCCGTCCTGCTTCTTATGGCGTCATTTTGGCGCAACCGGATGAAATATAACCAACGCGGAGTCCGCTTTGCGCTGACAGAGTCCGGGCATGTCGCTCAGAATGCCTTACTGGCCGCCGTGGCCCTAGGACTCTCAGCTCTCCCAATAGGAGGCTACTTTGACGAAGAGCCTAACACGATGCTTGGTGCGGACGGACTTCACGAAGAAGTCCTGTATGCAATTTTCCTTGGTAGTCCACTATCTTAGATCTGGCCGTGACCTCCTTAAAGGAGTCGCAGCATGATCGAATTCATGTCCGGAAGCCTCATAGTTCTGGGGTGGTGGGCAACGTGGACCACATATATTAAGTACCTTCGACGAACATCTCAATTACATAGGTTCCATTCCGGCATCTATGACTTGTGCACACTTGCCTACGCTCTTTTAGCTCTCATCCTGAGTGCCGCTCATATCACACCATTTACACTGCCTCAACTCCGATCAGGTCCAATCGACTATCTTATAGCCGCGGCCTCCGGGATCGCACTCTGGAGTCTTCAACGAATCTATCTGTGGCATGCGCGACATCGGACGAATAGTGACTGCGCTCTGGGCCACTACCCTGTTCGGCGGCCGTACCTCCTACCGCTGACCGCCGCCACCGAAGAGATACTTTTTCGAGGCTGCCTGCTGTACGGTCTGATATTCCTGGGCGTACCGCCTGCAGGAGCGATTCTGGCAACGGGCATGCTATTCGGTTCACTGCATGCTTTTCAGTACGGCCTGTACGGAGTCGTGCTGCACACTGTCACCGGCATCGCGTTTGGTATACTGGCCGTGCGCTTCGGCCTGGGCGCAGCCGTCGTTGCGCATGTTATCTTCAACGCGATGGTGCTTCTCACTGCGAGAGGACCGGCCCGGTCGCCCACGACGGAGCGGGCCGGGCACGGGAGGCCCGCGGGCGAGTAGGCCGCCCCGAGGTTTTCGACTAGGAGGGTCACGCAATGGCATTAGATCACCGGGACAGTGCGGCGGAGGAGCTTCGGAGGATCGAGGATTACCGAAAGAGCTTTCGTCAGAGCACCCGTTTCGATGACCGGTTCGCCTGCCGTATGCTGGCGGGAACATACTTGCTGGGATTCGGGGGCCAGTATCTCGCGATGACCCTGTTCCCGTCCTTCGCCGACAAGTCAGGAACCGTGCTCATGACGGTGGGATCATGCGCCGTGTTCGTCGTCTTCAGGCACAGCCTCCGACAGCACGCGGGCATCAGCGGGAGAGCCATCCGGAAATCAATTTACTTCGGATCCGCCTGGCTCGTCGGTATGGCGGTGGTGTCGGCTGTAATCGCTCTTATTGTCGCCCGACTCCCCGGCCTCGACGTCATTGGAATCACGCGGATCGTTTACGCGGTCGCATGCGTTCTAACGGGATTCATGTACATAATCGGCGGCATATTATTTCATGACCGTTCAGAGCTGTCCCTGGGCGGCTGGCTCATTGTGGTGAGCGTTTTCAGCGCCCTCCTGGGAATGCCTCTCATGCTCCTGTCGATCGCCGTCCTGTCAGCTCTGGGCTTCCTCGGTCTGGCGTTCGTCCGATCCCGCGCCGATCAGCGGGCGGCATCATGACTCAGAAACAGATCGACGATCTCATTCACGCCCCGACCAGGCTGAGAATCATGGCCGCCCTCGTAGAACTGGGGCCTGACAGTGAGATCACGTTCCCAAGGCTGCAGACTCTGCTGAACATGACCCCGGGCAACCTGTCCAGCCATTTGAAGCGCCTGGAGGGCGCGGACTACCTGGCCATGTCGAGGAGCTTCACCCCCCGGGGCGTGGCCAAGACCACTGTACGGGTGACGGACACGGGCATTGCGGCCTTCGACGCGTACGTCGCCAGCCTCAAGAGCATTATTGGTGCGCCGCTGGACGCGTGACCCGCCCCGGGAGATCACCGGAGCCGATCTCGGTGCGGAAGTGGACCGATCTCGGCGAAGGGGCGCGGGGCGAGAGCGCGCCCCGGCGCGCTCAGGCCGGCGGGACGTTGCGCTCGAGCTCGGCGATCCAGGCGGCGCCAGCGGCATCCGACGGCATGCGCCAGTCGCCGCGGGGCGACAGCGAACCACCTGCCACCACCTTGGGCCCGTTGGGCAGTGTGGAGCGCTTGAACTGGTTGGAGAAGAAGCGGCGGAGGAACAGCAGTTCCCACCTCCTAATGGTCGCCAAGTCGTAGGCGACTCTCTCCTCCTCCGGCAGCCCGACCGGCCACTGGCCCGCGCTCGCGTCCGCCCAGGCCTTCTCCGCCAGGAAGGCGATCCGACTCGGGCGGGACCCGCGGCGCAGCACGTGCCACAAAGTGAAGTCCTGCAGGGCGTAGGGGCCGATCTTCGCCTGGGTGGACTGAATGGGCTCGCCGTCATCGGCCGGCACCAGCTCGGGGCTGATCTCGGTGCCGAGGATGGCCAGCAGGACCCGCCCGACGTCGTCGGAGAAGATCCGCTCAGCCACCACCCAGCGGATGAGATGCTGAATGAGGGTCTTGGGGATGCCGGCGTTGACCCCGTAGTGGGCCATCTGGTCGCCCACCCCGAAGGTGCACCAGCCCAGCGCCAGCTCGGACAGGTCGCCGGTGCCGAGCACAATGCCGCCGCGCTGGTTGGCGATGCGGAACAGGAAGTCGGTGCGCAGTCCGGCCTGGACGTTCTCGAAAGTCACGTCGTAGACCTCGCGCCCCCGCTCGCCGCGCCCGTAAGGGTGGTCCATGGCGGTGAGCATCTGCTCGGCGGCGGGACGGATGTCGAGCTCCTCGACGTGGCAGCCGAGCGCCCGTGCCAGCGCAAGTGCATTGCTCTTGGTCCCCTCACTCGTGGCGAACCCGGGCATGGTGATGGCGTGGATGTGCTCGCGGCCCAGGCCGAGGCGGTCGACGGCGCGTGCGGCGACGATGAGCGCATGGGTGGAGTCCAGTCCCCCGCTGACGCCGATGACGATTGTGGGCAGGCCGATGGCCCGCAGCCGCTGAGCGAGAGCGGCCACCTGAATGCTGTATGCCTCGTAGCAGTCCTGGGCGAGGCGGGCCGGATCGTCGGGCACGAAGGGGAAGCGGTCCACCGCCCGGCGCAGGCCGATGTCGGCGCGAGGCACTCCCAGCGCCTGGGGCTCAATGCTCAGGGTGAGGAATCGGCTCGAGCCGGCAAGTCCGGCGGGAGCCGCGGCCCCTTGTCCAGCCCCTTGTCCAGCACACCCCCGCTCCGCATGTTCGTCCATCCACGGCCGGTTCGCCTCGACACTCAGAGCCGCGCGGTTGTCGTCGAAGGAGCCCTGGCGCAGCCGTTCGGCGCGCAGCCCCTCGATATCGACGTCGACGACCGTGGCCCGCGGCCCATCGGGGAAGCGTTCGGTCTCCCCCAGGAGTTCGCCGTTCTCGTAGACGAATGTCTGGCCGTCCCAGGCCAGGTCCGTGGATGATTCCCCCTGCCCGGCGGCCGCGAAGACATAGGCGGACAGATTCCGCGCGCTGGAGGCGCGAGCCAGTAGCTTGCGGTCCTCGGCCCTGCCCACGGTGATGGGAGAGCCGGAGAGGTTGACGAGTACGGTCGCCCCGGCCAGAGCCGCCAGGGAGGACGGCGGGACGGGCACCCACATGTCCTCGCAGACCTCCACGTGAAAGGTCAGGCCCGGCACATCGGCGACCTCGAAGAGCAGATGCGGGCCGAAGGGGACACGGGCGCCATCATCCCGGTCCCCGACGGCATTCCCGACGGCGGCGGCCTCTGCACCGGCGCGGACTGCGGGCAGAAGGATCCGCTGAGCGCCCGGCACGCCGTCTCCGCTCGCGAAATGCCGTTTCTCGTAGAACTCGCGGTAGGTGGGCAGGTAGGACTTCGGTGCGACGCCGCGCACGGCACCGCCCTGAATGACGACGGCGCAGTTGTAGAGGCGACTGCCGTCCCGCAGGGGCGCGCCGACGATGATCGCCGGGAGGAGGCCGGCGGAGGCCGCGCGAATGGTCTCGATGGCGGCGAGGACCTCGTCGAGCAGCACGTCGCTGAGTAATAGGTCATCAATGGAGTAGCCGGTCAGACTGAGTTCGGGGAAGGCGGCCAGGCACACGCCGTCGTCGGACAGACTGCGGGCCTGGTCGATGATCACGGCGGCATTGGCCGCAGGATCCGCCAGCGCGACGGGAAGGGTCACGGCGGCGACGCGCGCGAAGCCCTGGTCGTAGGCGGAACGGAACTCGATGGTCGGCCGTCCAGCGGGGGGCGGCGGAGGTGCGTCCTGATGCATGTGACGATCCTCCCATGAGCTGCGAGAGGGACGGTTCTCGAATCGACGGCAGCACCTTTCAAACCCGTTAGAACACCCTTCACATACTCGATGTTATCGTTCCGTTACCCCATAGATTGAATCGATATCGTTTCGTTATCATGGATCACCGGAATCTCGCGGAATTCTCGCGAGGCGGGAATGGATTTCCGAGCTCGGAACCCATATAGTCTTCCTTGTCGGAACGCAGACGACACGAGGGGATCAGGGACCCTGTTGACTGCCGCTGCGTTCGGGGATGTCGCGATTCAGGGACCGCGCCCCCGAGCCCGGCGAGAGGCCCCGCACCGCAAGGTGTCGGGGCCTCCCTCTGTTCTCCGGCAGGTCATGATCGCAACACCTGCCGGAGAACCGTCGGGGAGCGCACTGCGCTCCCGTGGACCATCATCGGCGCCATGGCTTGATCGGTCCAGTTACACGCCGAGGCGCACACTGAATTCGAACGGGGATCGGATTACGTCCGGCTCCAGCGCGGCCGCCGTTCGACCGGCGATCAGTGCCCCGCAGCCTGCGGGAACAACCCCCACTGCTCCCGCAGAGCGTCTATGAAGAAGCGGACCTCGGGCACCATCGTGGTGGCCAAGCGCTGATCCGCGGCGTTTCCCGGCGTCGTCGAGCACAACCACTGGATCTGCAGCCCGTCGCTGAGCGCCACGAACGATCGGGCGATCATCCTCGACGGAGCCTCCGCACGCACCGAGCCCGCTTCCTTACCGCGCTCCAAGGCGTTCTCGATCATGGTCACCGATTCCGTCAAGTGGCCGGCGAACCACTGGTGCGCCGGGTGATCGGCATCGAGCACGGACATGGCCGTCGCCGTATAGATCGCCACGAGATCCCGATGAGCAGCATTGTGCGCGACCAGCGTCGCGAACGCATGAAGCAGTTCCCAGGGGTCCTCAATCGCGCCTCCCCCCAGGAAACCGGCGAAATCATCTTGATCGCGCCGCTGGAGGACTTGAGCGAAAAGTTCTTCCTTGGAGGAGAAGTGGTGGAGAAGTCCCGCTTTCGAGATATCCGACGCCGTCGCGATGTCCGACAAAGACGTACCGGCATATCCATGGGCCCCGAACAGTTTGATGGCCTCATTGAGGACCCGCTCGCGCTTGTCCTCACTGCCGACTCTGGGCCGGCCGGGCCTGCGCCGCTCGCCCTGCGCAGACGCAGCTGAATGACCACCGGAGGCTGCGTTGTCGCCACTGTTCGCACGGGTCATACCAGCATTGTGTCACTGTTAGATTCACGTAGATCCATGACCGGCCATGGAGCCCGTACGCTTCTCCAGCAACGGGTCTCACATGACCGGTCATGAAAGCTCTTTCGCACTCCCGCTCGAGCGCGACCGATCTCGAGCCGGAAGTGGACCGATCTCGGTGCGGAGTACGACCGATCTCGGCGAGATTGGGTGGGCGGAGGATCAGACGGCGCTGGTGGCGCTGGGCGCCCAGGCCTCGCCACGGGCGGTCAGCGACAACCCGGCGAGCACGCCGTCGGGGCTCACATCCACAACGACCTCCTGGCCGTCCAGGACCTCGCCGGCCAGGATCATGCGGGCCAGCTCATCGCCGATCTCGCGCTGAACCAGGCGACGCAGCGGACGGGCGCCGTAGGCGGGGTCGTAGCCCTCGTCGGCGAGCCAGGTGCGGGCCTCGTCGGTGACCGACAGGGAGAGCCGGTGACTCGCCAGGCGATCCTGCATCTTGGCCAGCTGGATGTCGACGATCCGGGCCAGCTCCTCCTTGGTCAGCGGGTCGAAGACGAGGGTGTCATCGAGCCGGTTGAGGAATTCGGGCTTGAAGGAGGCGCGGACCTGCGCCATGACCTCCTTGCGCTTCTCCTCCGGGCTCAGCAGCGGATCGGTGAGGAACTGGCTGCCCAGATTGGAGGTCAGCACGAGGATGACGTTGCGGAAGTCCACCGTGCGGCCCTGGCCGTCGGTGAGGCGGCCGTCGTCGAGCACCTGCAGGAGGATGTCGAAGACCTCGGGGTTGGCCTTCTCGACCTCGTCGAGCAGCACCACCGAGTAGGGGCGGCGCCGTACGGCCTCGGTGAGCTGGCCGCCCTCCTCGTAGCCGACGTACCCGGGAGGGGCACCCACGAGGCGCGCCACGGAGTGCTTCTCGGAGTACTCGGACATGTCGATGCGCACGATGGCGCGCTCGTCGTCGAAGAGGAACTCGGCCAGGGCCTTGGCCAGCTCGGTCTTGCCCACGCCCGTGGGGCCCAGGAAGAGGAAGGAGCCGGTGGGGCGGTCGGGGTCGGAGATCCCGGCCCGCGAGCGACGCACC